>Ga0182735_1000264_pt1 | contig 50536 bp, 53 predicted proteins | sample eDN5th30CKraftMG_FD_128524 | JGI IMG/M metagenome (GOLD analysis project Ga0182735, IMG submission 128524) | Enriched Miracle-Growth compost microbial communities from Emeryville, California, USA - eDNA 5th pass 30_C Kraft MG (version 2) (version 2) ...
ACCGCGTGCGGCACGCCCACCGACCAATCGAGGACCCAGGACGAGGCGAGTTCGGTGCTTCCCTCAGGTCCCGAGGCCCAGATTGACGCGGTCGCGGCAGCGGATCTGCCCGCCGGCGTACGCGACGCGGTGCTGGGCCGCGTGCCGGGCATGACCATCACGGGCGCCAAGCGCAAACAGCGCGATGGAATGATCTTCTATGATGTCGAAGGTACGCGACCTGACGGCAGCGAAGTTGAGCTTGACCTCCTCGAGGAGAACGGGCGCTTCACCGTCGTCGAGGTGCAGCGCGACATCCCCTGGGCGGAGGCGCCGGCACCCGTCATCGCCGCAGCGCGCGCTGCGCCCGATGCGTTCGAGCCGGTGCGGGTCATCGAAAGCAAGCAGGAGGATGGCACCGTCATCTATGAGCTGTTTGCTGCCGGAAAATCCGATGAACCCGCCGCCGAGATCGACTGGAAGGACGGCAAGGCGGCTGTGCGGCGCGAACGCGCGATCTATTGATCCTCTGCCGCGGGATCGGTGAGATCGTCGGTGACCTTGAGCAGCAGTAGCGGCGCATCGCCGGCCTCGGCGATCGCATCGACAAAGGCAGCGCGCGTGGCGGGTTCGTCATAGACCATCTTGGCATCATACGCCGCTTTCCACGTGGCGCGGTCCGGCCATTCGGCAATGCCGATGAAACGCGCTGTTTCCGCGGGCCCCTCTTCGCGGTGGAGGCGCGAGCCGAGCGAGCCATATTTCGCGCGGATAAGCTCAGTCCCGCGGCGCCAGGCGGCGCGAAACTGCTCCTCTTTGCCCGGATGGACCTTCCACCAATAGGCTGCGACGAACATCAATCCTCCTTCAACTGGCAGGTACCGTCGCGCCATTGCTCGGTTCCCCCGGCGAAGAACCAGTGCGCGCGGGACCGGTTGATGCTCTCATTGTAATAGCAGACGTCGGTCGCGCCGCTCGACGGGTCGATGAGCACCGACCACTGATGCGGCCCGCAATTGTGCGTCTCACATGCCCACGACATGAGCTTGCCTTCATAGCTTTCTATCGGCGCTGTGGGTCCCGCAAGCGTTTCGATCGTGCGGCGTATCTCGGCATTGGTGACGGTCTTCGCAAGTCCGGCTTTGACCACCGGATGGTCGTTCCAGGTGACGCCGTTCACGACGTCGAACGGATAATGGTCGACATAGGCTTCAAGGCCCGTGTCGGCTTTTGGGGCAGAGGGAGGCGCTGCGATCTTGGCCGAAGGAGCTTCGGATGCTTCGGCAGTTTTCGGGTTCTCTCCGCATGCGGCGAGCGTCAGGGCGGTCAGAGCGGCAAGGATCAACAGGCGGCGGTGGGTCATGGCGATCATCTCCCTTTTGGCGAGTATGCCATGGCGACACCGCCGCCGGAAGGCTTAGCGGCAGCGAACGTCGTTGTTGCCGCCCCGATCGATCGCGCGTCCGGCGACCGCGCCGCCGATCGCGCCGAGCACGGTTCCCAGCGTTTTCGAATCGCCTGGCGCGATGACGTTGCCGAGCGCCCCGCCGGCGATGCCGCCGACGATCAGACCGGTGGTGCCGTCGGAACGGCGGCAATAGTAGCGGCCGTCGCGCCCGCGATAGACACGGTCATCATTGTTCAGTCGGCGCTCGCGGTAGCGGCGGTCGCTGCGATAGTAGTTATCGGCATAATAGCCGCCGTAGCGCGGGTCGGGGTTGTTGTAATCATATCGCCCGTAGCGGTCGTAATAGGCGCTATCGTAATAGCCATAGCCGCCATCGTCATATCCATATCCGCCTGTCGAGGCGCAGCCGCCGGCGAGCGCTGTCGCGGCGGCGAGCGGGATGAGGGGGAGCAGTTTCATGGAAAGGTCTCTCCTGTCTTGGCCGGTGTGCAAAGCCCAAGGGGACGGGCAGGCCGGCAATGGACCCCGGTGAATAGACCCGCCAGACGGCCGGGAGTTCCGCGTCGCACGTTCGCGAGCGACGCGCTTGACCTCAACCGCCGTTGAGCTTTCATAAGGGCGGGCAATGATTCGCAAGACGGAGCCTGCCCATGCTGTATCGCCCTCTGACGCGCGGGAGCGACCCCATTCCCGTGCCCGCATCCGACTCCTTCCTGCGCCGCTATTTCGCGCGCATCGGCTATGCCGGTCCGATCGCCCCGACGCTCGAGGTGCTGCGCGCGCTCCAGGCGGCGCATCTTGCCGCTATCCCCTTCGAGACGTTCGACGCGCTGGTCGACGGCGCGGTCGACATCCACCCTGACGCGATCGAGGCGAAGCTCATCGATGGTGGGCGCGGAGGTTATTGCTTCGAGCAGAACGGCCTGTTCCTCCGCGTGCTCCGCGCGATCGGCTTCGACGCAGAGGGACTGCTCGGCCGGGTTCGCTGGATGCAGCCTCCCGGCGCCCCGCCGGCACCGCGCAGCCATATGGTGCTGCGCGTGCGGATCGGCGGACGGCCGTGGCTTGCTGACGTCGGCTTCGGGTCGGCAGTGCCCCCCTCGCCGCTTGCCATGGACAGCGAGGCGCCGCAGCCGACGCCGCACGAGAGCTATCGCATCGTGCGGCGCGGCGACCAATGGAGCGTGCGCCTCAAGGCGGGCGGCGACTGGCTGCCGGTATACGTCATCGACGACGCTGTGCCGCCCGTCATCGATTACACGGTCGCCAACTGGTACACCTCGACCCACCCCGACTCGCATTTTCGTCATCAGCTGATCGCGGCGCGCACGACGGCCGATGCGCGCTATGCGCTGCGCGACAACCGGCTGACGATCCGCCGCGCCGACGGCGCGACCGATCGGCGGTATCTCGCCGCCGACGCGATTGAGGCCGCGCTCGGCGAGCTGTTCGGTCTGCCCGCACGCCCGCATTGGCGCGGTGCGATCGAGCGCGCGGCGGCGGCCGAGGTGGAAGTATAGCAAATTGGCGGCGTCAGGGCAGTTGTCCGGGCGAACAGGGACGCTCAAGTGGGTCAGTCGATGATGACGTCCTTCCCCTCGGCGCGCAGCCGGGCGAGACCCTCCTTCATCGCCGCAAGCGCCTCGGGCGGGTGCGAAGTCCAGCTTTCGACCTCTCCCACGATGCGCAGCGGTGCGCGGCTACGATAGCTGCGGGTGGGGTTGCCAGGGAATTTCTTGTCGGTGAGATTGGGATCGTCGAACCAGTCGCCGGTCGGCTCGACGATATAGATGCGCTCGCGGCCGTCGCCTGACGCGAGCTCGCAGCCCCAGATCGCCGATTCGAGCGCGGCGGAAAAATAGATCCACGAGAGCGGCGCGCCTTCGACATAATTGCTCGCCCGCCCCGGGGTGAGCAGGTCGCCGACTGACAGATCAGCGCGTGTGCCGTGATAGAAGATCGCGCCGGCGTCGGGGCCGGTGGGGGCGGGGGTGTGGGGGTCTGTCATTCGGATCCTCGCTTTCAGTGGGGGCGTTTATTCGTCCGCCTACCCTTAGCGCCTTGCGTCATAGCCTTTCGCTCGGAATTTAAGAAAGGGCGGGGCGCTTTGGCGCGCTTTCGGCGTGTGAGGCTGGCTGCGCGCAATATGCACGACACCTTTTATCGCCGCCATCGATCACACAAAGCGGCTCTTCCGAGTGGTGTTGCGATGCATTCGCAATAAAATCCCGCTCATGTCACGCGTCGATTCCCGAGATGTCGCCAAGACGCTCAGCTTCCTCATACTTCACCTCTCGGTGGGGTTCACGGTGGCATACCTGCTGACCGGGTCCTTTGCGGTTGCCAGCGGAATCGCGCTGATCGAACCCATGGTCAATGCGGTCGTGTTTTTCTTCCACGAGCGCGCATGGCGCGGGGAGTTCTCGTTCAGGCGGCTGCTGGAGCATCGGCATGAGCCGTTCGGTGCGGCCCATTAAACTTGTCGCCCTGAGGCCCACTGCACTGCGGCAGCTGCCCGCAGATCTCGAAGCTGTGATCCGTAGCGGTCGGGGGGCGGCCATATTCCGCGTTGAGTAATAACGGCAGCTCAGGGCTGATTACGCCGCCTGAACAATTCCTGGTTACGTCCCCCGCCCGCCGTCAGTCGTGTTCACGTCCACCCGCACCCAAGTACAGCTCGCGGCCCGTCTCCTCATAGACCTCGCTCATTTGCGCCATGCCTTTTTCGGCCTCTTCTGCCGCGATGAAGCCTGCGCTGTCCTGATTCTGCAGCCTGGCAAACTCGCGGACTTCCTGGCTGATCTTCATCGAACAGAATTTGGGCCCGCACATGCTGCAGAAGTGGGCGGTCTTGGCACCCTCCGCGGGGAGGGTCTGGTCATGATATTGCTCGGCGGTGTCGGGATCGAGGCTGAGATTGAACTGGTCGCGCCAGCGGAATTCGAAGCGCGCTTTCGATAGCGCGTCGTCACGGACCTTGGCGGCGGGGTGACCCTTGGCGAGGTCGGCGGCATGGGCGGCAAGCTTGTAGGTGACGACACCGACCTTCACATCGTCGCGGTCGGGCAGCCCCAAATGCTCCTTGGGCGTGACATAACAGAGCATCGCCGTCCCGTACCAGCCGATCATCGCGGCGCCGATGCCGCTGGTGATATGGTCATAACCCGGCGCGATGTCGGTGGTGAGGGGGCCAAGCGTATAGAAGGGTGCCTCGCCGCACGCTTCGAGCTGCTTGTCCATATTCTCCTTGATCTTGTGCATCGGGACATGGCCCGGCCCCTCGATCATGACCTGGACATCCTGATCCCACGCGCGCTTGGTGAGTTCGCCCAGCGTGTAGAGCTCGGCGAACTGTGCCTCGTCGTTCGCGTCGGCGATACTTCCGGGGCGCAGGCCGTCGCCCAGCGAATAGGCGATGTCATAGGCCTTCATGATCTCGGTGATCTCGTCGAAGCGTTCGTAGAGGAAGCTTTCCTTGTGGTGCGCAAGACACCATTTCGCCATGATGCTGCCGCCGCGGCTGACGATGCCGGTGACGCGCTTTGCGGCAAGCGGGACGTAGGGCAGGCGCACGCCCGCATGGATGGTAAAATAGTCGACGCCCTGTTCGGCCTGTTCAATGAGCGTGTCGCGGAAGATTTCCCACGTCAGTTCCTCGGCGATGCCGCCGACCTTTTCGAGCGCCTGATAGATGGGGACGGTGCCGATCGGGACGGGCGAGTTGCGGATGATCCATTCGCGCGTGTCGTGGATGTTGCGCCCCGTCGAGAGGTCCATGACGGTGTCGGCGCCCCAACGGATCGACCAGACCATCTTGTCGACTTCGGAGGCGACGTCGGAGGCGACCGCGCTGTTGCCGATATTCGCGTTGATCTTCACGAGGAAATTTCGGCCGATCGCCATCGGCTCGCTTTCGGGGTGGTTGATGTTCGACGGAATGATCGCGCGGCCGCGCGCAACTTCCTCTCGCACGAACTCGGGGGTGACATAGTCGGGGATGCTCGCGCCCCAGTCCTGGCCGTCGCGAATATATTCCGCGAGGCGTTCGCGGCCGAGATTCTCGCGCGTTGCGACATATTCCATCTCGGGCGTGATGATGCCGCGGCGGGCATAGTGCATCTGGCTGACGTTGGCGCCGGGCCTCGCGCGAAGAACTTTCTTGCGGACATTGGGGAAGGCGGGGACGCCGCCCGAACGGTCGGGGCCAAGCTGGCCGTTGTCCTCGGGCCGCACCTCGCGCTGGGCGACTTCCTCGACGTCGCCGCGCGCCCGGATCCACGCCGCGCGCAGTTCAGGGAGCCCCTTGCCGATGTCGATGCTTGCATTCGGGTCGGTATAGGGGCCGCTCGTGTCATAGACGCGCACCGGGGACTCGCCTGACGAGGGTTCGAGGAGAATCTCGCGCATCGCGACCCGGATGCCGCTTCCAGTGGGCGAGGCGACATGGATCTTGCGGCTGCCCCGAATCGGGCCGGTGGTGACGCCGATCGGATCAGCAGCTTCAATGCGGGAATCGATGTCGGCCATGTCTCTCTCCAAGCGCTTCGGAGCGAGAATGGGGATTCCGTGTTCGGAACACCGACCCTCCCTCCGCCGGTATTACCCGGATCAGGTTCAACGGGTCGCGGCTTGTTCCGCTCTCAACCTGTTTCTGCACACAGGCTCCCCGGGGATGGGGCGTTATAGGACGGCCGCGATACACTGTCCATGCGTGTGGCCGAGGGCTCGCTTTTCGGGCCGAAGTGTGCCGACAGCCGCCCGCCGGGGCCGGTTCGTCCGCGACGGGGGAGTCCGCCCGGCGGGCGGCTGTCCTCGACGCGTCAGGCCGCGACGCGTGCGGGAAATCCGGCGCGCCAGCGCGCAGCGGCAATCGCAACGCGCTGGCCCAGCGAGTAAGCGGTGGCGCGGTCGCCCGCCTTGGGCGTGACCTTCGCGCTGTCGTTCGCCGCCTGGGCCATGGCGCCGATGAAGCTGCCGATACGGTTTTCGCTGTCGGTCGCCGCGCTTGTGTCGTCATTATTGCCCGGAAGTTGCCCGGTCCCGATCCAGACCATGCCGTGCTGCGCGGCAAAGATCGCGAGGCTGATCAGCGTGTTGAGCTTGTCGCCCGACGGCGAGCCCGAGACGGTGAAAGCGGCGGCGAGCTTGTCCTGCCAGTCGCGCGTCATGAATATCCGCGTGCTCTCATCCATGAAGGCCTTCATCGGCGCCGACACATTGCCGACATAGGTGGGCGATCCGAAGATCAGCGCGTCGGCCTGGTTCGCCGCCGCGAAAAGTTCGCCGAAATCGGTCTGGCCGGGCTCGATGCGCAACATCACGGCGGTTGCTCCCGTCGCCTCCACGCCGCGCGCGACATCGCCGGCGAGCACTTCGGTGTGGCCGAAACCCGAATGATAGATGATGGCAACCTGCGTCATATCTGTCCTCCTGATGCCGCCGGAGGGGCCGGGCGGCTTGCGCGAGGGAAGATGATAGGGTAGGAACCAATAGTGAAGTACGCACCTTGAGGTAACTACCCAGATGACTGCTCTCCGCTGCATCGACAAGCCCGATCCGCTCGCGCAAAACTGCCCGTCGCGCGATATGCTCGATCTGATCGGTGATCGCTGGAGCCTTCTCATCATGCTCGTCGTTGGCCAGGGCACGCATCGCAATGGCGAACTGAAACGGCGCGTGGGCGGGATCAGCCAGAAGATGCTGACCCAGACCTTGCGCGCGCTGGAAGCGAACGGGCTGGTCGAACGGCGTGATTTCCAGACGGTCCCGCCGCACGTCGAATATTATCTGACCCCGCTTGGCGCCTCGCTGCAACGGGCGCTCGCGCCGCTGTTCGGATGGATCGATCGCGAATTTTCGGCGGTGCTCGCTGCGCGCGCGGCGTTCGCGGCTCGCGAGAACGCCGCCTAGCGCTCCGGCCCCGCCACGGCCGAGGCGTCAGATCCGGCGCGCCAGATAGACGCCCGCGATCATCAGCGCGATTCCCGCCGTGCGCTTTGCGTCGATCGGGTATCGCAGCGAGCCGAAAAGGCCAAAATGGTCGATCGCCGCGGCGCTGACGATCTGGCCGACGAGGACGAAGAAGATCGCATTGCCGACCCCGAATCGCGGCGCGATGAAGGTCACCGCGATCACATAGAAAGCGACGAACAGCCCGCCGAAATAATATTGCGGCGGAACGCCAGCTGACAATCGCACCGCGCCGAGCGATTCCGTTGCCGCGGTGCCCGCGAGCGCGATGGTGAGCGCGAGACCGAAGAGGATGACGGAGGCCGCCATCGGACTGCCGAGCCGGGCGCCGAGCCCGCCGTTCAAGGCGGCGAGCACTGGGATGCCGACCCCGGTCAGGAACATGATGAAGGCAAAGGTCGGGGCGTTGTTGGCGGTCATGGCGCTCTCCTGCGGGCACGCGCTTGTCCCCGCTTGCGCGGGTCGCCGCAAGAAGCTTCTGATCGCTGGGGCTTGCGAAAAGCTGTACAGCCCCCGCACGCGCTCGCTAGAATTGATAGGCGATGCCCGCGCCTCCAATCCACTGGTCGGCGTCACCTGCGATCCGGACGATCGGTGAGGCGGCGTAGCGGCTTGTCACGCGCCCATATTGGACGCCGCCGATGAGGACGAGGCCCTTGCGCAGGTCACCCGAAAGCGAATAGGCGCCCGCCGCGCCGATCGTATATTTGCCGGCGGTCGCCTTGCGACCAGCGCCGTCATAGACCGGCAGCCCGCTAGCGTCGCTGCCCGCCTGGTCAATGTCGAAATAATAATCCCCGAAGCCCTTGCCATAGACGTTCACCGACGCCGACAGGCCGACATAGGCGCGCTTCGAAATGGGGGTGCCATATTCGATCGTCGGCGAAGCAACCCAGCTGCCGTGGCGGCCGGAAATATCCTTTAGTGCGACAACCCGAAAGCCGACCTGATCATATTTGCTGGTGATCAGGCCCGAATAGGTGACCCCCGCCGAAATGCCTGCCTCTACCGCCAGTTTGCGCTCGCCGAGCGCCTCCACCTGCGGGTCCTTGATACGCCCGGTACGGTCGCTCCTGAGGTTGATGATCGGGCCAAGTTTCCAGTCGACGCGCTGGCCGCGTCGCTGGCGGATCAGATCGACCTGCAAATTGGTGCCCCGGGTCGAAAAGGAAAAGCCCGACAGGCGGCCGCGCAGGTAAAATCCCGGAATCACGACGCGCTGGTCCGACCCCATGTAGCTCGGTGCGGTGACGACGCCGGCGGCGATGGCGAGATAGTCGCGCGACCATTTGCGGTCCGGGTCGTCATCCTGCGGCCGCGCGGGGGGCAGCAATATATCCTGATCGACTTCGCTATCCTGAAAATGGGTGGCGGGCGCAGGGATCACGGGCACCAGCGCGGGCGCAGTTCCAGCGGCGTCTGGCGCTGCCAGATCCGCATCGGGGGCGCCGTCCCTCGCATGCGCCGGGGCCGCGGCGGCGAGGGATGCGGCGCAGACTAGGACGGTGAGAAGAGCAGGCGAGGGGCGGCGGTCGGGGTGGGAGACGGGGGTGTCCATCGGCAATTGCGGTCCTATGTTATTGCCCCTTTGTACAGGGGTGTAAGAGATCGTCCGGCCGATGCAAAGGCCGCGCCTTGCGGGCGCGTACTTTTCCCGCCATCGTGGCTTTCGTGCACCAATACAGACTCTTCGCCTCTCTATGCCGCGACACGGCATTCGGTTCCGCATGAACCGCACGCCGCGCCTTGCCGGCTATGCGCTGATGGCCGCCGCTGCGCTGCTGGCGCTCGCGATGCGGCGCGGCGCGATCCTGACGCTGGGCCCCTTTCCTGTGGCCGCGGTGGCATTACTCGTCGGTATGGTCGGGGTCATGCTGGTGTTTACCGATCTGATGGTGCGCGGGCTTTATGCGCAGGTTGAAGCGGCAAAACGGGGCGAGGAGGCGACGGGGCGGGACGAGGGCGAGGACTGATCCTCTGCTCTGGAGCGAAGTGGCCGGGAAGGCTTTTCGTTCGACAGTATCTGCCGTTACCGGTATGACGCTGCGGATGACCGACGTTCCGCATACGCCGCTGCTCGACACGGTGGATGTCCCCGCAGACCTCCGCAAACTGAAACCCGAACAGCTCCGCCCCTTCGCCGACGAGCTGCGCGCCGAGATGATCAGCGCGGTCGGCACGACCGGGGGGCATCTGGGGTCGGGGCTGGGCGTCGTCGAGCTGACAGTTGCCATCCATTATGTGTTCGACACGCCGCGCGACAAGCTCGTGTGGGACGTCGGGCACCAATGCTATCCGCACAAGATCATCACCGGACGCCGCGACCGCATTCGCACGTTGCGGCAGGGCGGCGGGCTTTCTGGCTTCACCAAGCGCAGCGAAAGCGAATATGATCCGTTCGGAGCTGCGCATTCGTCGACCTCGATCAGCGCCGCGCTGGGTTTTGCGATCGCAAGCAAGCTGAAGGACGAACCCGGCCGGGCGATCGCGGTGATTGGCGACGGGTCGATGTCGGCGGGCATGGCCTATGAGGCGATGAACAACGCCCAGCAGGCGGGCAACCGGCTGATCGTCATCCTGAATGACAATGACATGTCAATCGCTCCACCGGTGGGCGGCCTTTCAGCCTATCTGGCGCGGCTTGTGTCGTCTCGCCCGTTCCTCGAACTGCGCGAGATCGCGCGGCGCTTTGCGCGAAAACTCCCCGAACCCCTGCACAAGGCGGCGCGCAGAACAGACGAGTTCGCGCGCGGCATGGCGATGGGCGGGACGTTGTTCGAGGAACTGGGATTTTATTATGTGGGGCCAATTGACGGGCATAATCTCGATCATCTGATCCCGGTGCTCGAAAATGTGCGCGACAGCGAACACGGCCCGGTGCTGATCCATGCGGTGACCAAGAAGGGCAAGGGCTATGCTCCCGCCGAAGCCGCCGCCGACAAATATCACGGCGTCCAGAAATTCGATGTGATCACCGGCGAGCAGGCCAAGGCACCGCCGGGGCCGCCGGCCTATCAGAATGTGTTCGGCGAGACGCTCGCGAAGCTTGCCCAAACCGATGAGCGGATCGTCGCGATCACCGCGGCGATGCCTTCGGGGACCGGGGTCGACAAGTTTGCAAAGGCGCATCCTGAGCGGACATTCGATGTCGGGATCGCCGAGCAGCATGCGGTGACGTTTGCCGCGGGGCTCGCGGCGCAGGGGATGCGGCCGTTCGCGGCGATCTATTCGACCTTCCTTCAGCGCGCCTATGATCAGGTCGTGCACGATGTGGCGATCCAGAATCTCCCCGTGCGCTTTGCGATCGACCGTGCGGGCCTGGTCGGAGCCGACGGGGCGACGCATGCCGGCTCCTTCGACATCACGTATCTCGCAACGCTGCCCAATATGGTGGTGATGGCGGCCGCCGACGAGGCCGAGCTTGTGCACATGACCTATACGGCGGCCGAATATGACGACGGGCCGATCGCCTTCCGCTATCCGCGCGGCGGGGGCATTGGCGTGCCGCTACCGGACGTGCCGCAAAAGCTCGAGATAGGGAAGGGCCGCGTGGTGCGGCACGGCAAGACGGTTGCCATCCTGTCGCTTGGTACGCGGCTTGCCGAGGCACTGAAGGCCGCCGACACGCTCGAAGCGCGCGGCCTGTCGACGAGCGTGATCGACCTGCGCTTCGCCAAGCCGCTCGACGAGGAGCTGATCCGCAAGGCGCTGGCCAACCACGAGGTTTGTGTGACCATCGAGGAAGGCAGCATCGGTGGGCTCGGTGCGCATGTCCTGACGCTGGCGAGTGACGAGGGGCTGATCGATGCAGGGCTGAAACTGCGCACGATGCGGCTGCCCGACATCTTCCAGGACCAGGACAAGCCCGAGGCGCAATATGCGGCCGCGGGCCTCAACGCGCCCCAGATCGTCGACACGGTGCTGAAGGCGCTGCGGCACAACAGCACGGGGGTCGAAGAGGCGGGCGCCCGGGCGTGAGTGGTTGGTGGTTCGCCGCCGCTTGCATTGTCCTCTATACGCTGATCTGGCTCCGGTTCGCCCGAGAGTGGAGGCGTGACGCATCGGCGCTCGAAGCGCGGCGCCCGAACCCGACGCGCGCGGAATTTGTCGCATTGCTTTCTGAGGATGCAGGGGCGGAGATAGCAAATTGCGGTGGGACGAGCTGGCGCCCTATGGGAAACCCCGCTTGACGCCGCACCCCGACGACGGTTCGCAGCTTCGCGCGCTCGCTATCGGAAGAGCGCCCGATTGTGGAGAATGTTTGACCCAGCGGAGGATGAGAAGTGCGCGCGCTTTGCCGCGGGACGGTCAGAAGAGAAGGCCTCGCACAAAGCCATAGAGCCGCAATGGGGATGTTCTGTTGCTTGGCTCTGTTGCGGGGGGAACCCCGAACCATGAAAAGGGGGGCCGAAGCCGCCCTTTTCCGCATCTCTGCGCGATATTCTGCTCGGCGCTCAGGTCCCCGGGATCGCCGCCGAGGCGTCGCGGCCATCGCCTTCGGGAGCGGCGATGATGTCGCGCGTGGCGAGGCCCTTGTCGACGACCTGGGTTTCGGGGCTGCCCACCTCGCTGCGGATGCCGGGGGCGGCGCGCCCGCCGTCCGCGGCACCGATGATCGAGGTTTCGGTCGCGCTACGCGGCGACGCACCGCCAAAGAGCGCGCGGAGCGTCTGCTCGGCCGTCGAATCATTGCCAGGGCGTGCCGCGCCAGGCGCGGGCGGAACGAGCGCGAAGTCAGGCGGCACGACGAGCGGCGCCTGGCGCGATACCGCGAATTCGTCGGGACGGTCGCGGCTGAAGAGGCTGTTCGATCCGCAGGCCGACAGTGTCGTCGCGGCGAGGGCAGCGGATAGGATAGCGGTGGTCCGGTTCACGTAAAAACTCTCCTGATGCGCCCCGTTAGTCGGTGGCGGCCGCATCGCTGGGCGAAGCGGGCGCCGCTGGCGCCTTTTCGCGCAAGAGCAGCGCCCGCGCAACCAGCAAAAGCACGCCGATCGTGATGCACGCATCGGCGACGTTGAAAATGAGGAAGGGACGGAAGGTGCCGAAATGAAGGTCGGCGAAGTCGACCACGAAGCCGTGGCGGATGCGGTCGAGAATATTGCCGAGTGCGCCGCCGAGGATCAGCGCGAGCGCGAACACGTCGCCGCGCGCCTTCTCGCGGGTCATCCACACCGCGACCGCGATCGCGACGAGCGCGGTCACCGCGACGAGGGTCCAGCGCTGGGTGTCATCGCAGCGCGAGAACATCGACAGTGAGATGCCGCAATTTTCCGCCCAGGTCAGATTGAAGAAAGGCAGCAGCTCCATCACGCGCTTGGGCTCGAGCGAGAGCGGGACAATCACGATCCATTTGCTGATCTGGTCGGCGAGAAAGGCGAGCACGGCGACAATGAGGCCGAAGCGCAGGTGCGGGGAGCGTTTGCCGGTCATTGTCCGTCCAATACCGTGTCGCAGCGATTGCACAAGGCACCGTCGCCCTCGACCTCGGGAAGGTGGCGCCAGCAGCGGCCGCATTTGTGATTTCCGGTGCGCTGCACGTCCCAGTCGCCCTTGTGGACGGTCGAGGTGATGAACACCTCTTCAAGGTCGACGTCGCCGGCATCTTCGGGCAGCCAGACTTCGGCTTCGAGGCTGGAGCGGATGATTTTCTCGCGGCGGAGCGGTTCGATCCGCTCCGTCACGAGGGCGCGGACGCTGCGCACCTGGGTCCACTTTTCGATCAAGGCCCCAGTTGCGCCGGCGAGCGCGGGAAGCTCGGGCCATTCGAGAAGATGGACGCTGCCCGCGTCCGGGTAGCGCGTACCCCATACCTCTTCGCTGGTGAAGACCAGCACCGGTGCTGCATAGCGGACGAGGGCATGGAAGAGGATGTCGAGGACGGTCCGATAGGCTGCGCGCTCCAAGGTTTGCGCGCCCGTCGCGGGGTTGACGTCGCAGTAGAGACGGTCCTTGCGGATGTCGAAATAGAAGGCGGACAGATCCTCGTTGCAGAAATCGGCGAGGAGACGCGTGTAGGCGTTGAAGTCGAAATCATCGACCGCCTGCGCCAGTTTCGCGTCGAGATCGGCGAGAAGTGCGAGCATGTAGCGCTCAAGCTCGGGCATCGCGGCGACGTCGGTGACGCGCTCGGCCTCGGCAAAGCCGTCGAGCGCACCCAGAAGGTAGCGGAACGTGTTCCTGAGTTTCCTGTACTGGTCGGCGACGCCTGCGAGGATTTCCTTGCCGATGCGGTGGTCTTCGGTGAAATCGACCGAAAGCGCCCACAGGCGGAGGATATCGGCGCCATAGTCGCGCATCAGGTCGATCGGGCTGATCGTATTGCCGAGCGACTTCGACATTTTCATGCCCTTGGCGTCCATGGTGAAGCCATGGGTCAGCACCGCCTTGTAGGGCGCACGGCCGCGCGTGCCGCAGCTTTCGAGCAGCGACGACTGGAACCAGCCGCGATGCTGGTCCGACCCTTCAAGATAGAGGTCGGCAGGGTGCGTCGAACCATCGCGGCGGACGAGCGCGGGCCATTTGCCGCTTTCGAGCACGAACGCGTGGGTCGAACCTGAATCGAACCAGACGTCGAGAATGTCGGTGATGCGCTCAAAATCGGCGGCATCATATGATTCGCCGAGATACTCCTGCGCGCGTGCGTCGTTCCATGCGTCGACCCCGCCCGCGCGGATCGCGGCCACAATGCGGTCATTGACCGCGGGATCATTCAGATACTGGCCCGTCTTGCGGTTGACGAACAGGGTGATCGGCACGCCCCAGGCGCGCTGGCGGCTCAAGACCCAGTCGGGACGCGTTTCGACCATCGAGCCGATGCGGTTGCGCCCCTTGGCGGGCACGAAGCGCGTATCGGCGATCGCGCGCATCGCCGTTTCGCGCAGCGTCTCGCCATCGCCCTGATGGGCCCGGATTTCCGCCTCGGCAGCGCAGCGCGGTGTGTCGTGGTCGACACGCTTGTCCATCGGCACGAACCATTGCGGTGTGCAGCGATAGATGACCTTGGCCTTGGAACGCCAGCTGTGCGGATAGCTGTGCCTGTAGTCCGCCGACGCCGCGAGGAGCGCACCGGTCTCGCGCAGGTCACTGCAGATCGGGCCATCGGGGGCATTGAATTTCGGGTTGATCACGCTGCCCTGTCCGCCGAGCCACTCCCAGTCGGCGCGATATTTGCCGTCGCCCTCGACCGCGAACACGGGATCGAGCCCGTTCGCCTTGCAAAGGTCGAAGTCATCTTCGCCATGGTCGGGCGACATATGGACAAGACCCGTGCCGCTGTCGGTGGTCACGAAATCGCCCGCGAGGAACGGGCGCGGACGCGCGAAGAAACCGCCGAGCGCGTGCATCGGGTGGCGAGCGATGGTGCCCGCAAGGTCGCGGCCGTACCAGCTGGCGATTTCACCTGCATCTTCGAGCCAGCGGCCGCTCACCTCGCTCTTCAATTCGGCCGACAGCAGATATTTTCGCCCGTCCCGATGCTCATAGAGACCGTAGAGAACGTCGGGCCCATAGGCCAAAGCCTGGTTGACGGGGATCGTCCAGGGCGTCGTGGTCCAGATGACGGCCTGCGCGCCGACCAGTTCGGGGATAGGGCTCTCGACGATTTCGAACGCGACGTCGATCTGGGTTGAGGTGATGTCTTCATATTCGACTTCAGCCTCGGCGAGCGCGGTTTTTTCGACCGGAGACCACATCACGGGCTTTGCGCCGCGGTAGAGCTGGCCGCTTTCGGCGAATTTGAGGAGTTCGCGGACGATCGTCGCCTCGGCGTCGAAATCCATCGTGAGATAGGGATGGTCCCAGTCGCCACCGATGCCGAGGCGCTTCAACTGCTCGCGCTGGACGCCGACCCAGTGCTGCGCATAGGCGCGGCACTCGGCGCGGAATTCCTCCACCGGCACTTCGTCCTTGTTGAGCTTCTTCTTGCGATATTGCTCCTCGACCTTCCACTCGATCGGCAGACCGTGGCAGTCCCAGCCGGGGACATAGGGTGCGTCCTTGCCCTTCAGCGTCTGGGTGCGGACGACCATGTCCTTGAGGATGTGGTTGAGCGCATGGCCGATGTGCATGTCGCCGTTCGCATAGGGCGGGCCGTCGTGGAGGATGAACTGCGCGCGGTCCTTGCGGCTTTCGCGGATCTGTCCTTCGAGATTCTGCTCGAGCCATTTGGCGAGAATCGCCGGCTCCTTCTGCGGAAGTCCGGCCTTCATCGGAAAGTCGGTCTTGGGCAGGAAGACGGTGTCGCGATAATCTCGCGTCTCTTGGGCGGGTGCGCTGTCAGTCATGGTGCGCGGCGCTTAGCGCAGTTTCGCGTGCGAGCAAAGAAATTGGGAGCAGCGTGATCGCGGACTCGCCGCCTGCCCGAGCCATCCGGTTCGACGTTGAGCCTCCCGCGGGGCCGACCTCTATTTCTGTCGCGGGCGAAGGGCGGGGCCGAGGTTGTAGATGTCGTCGATCCAGACATAACCGGTAAAGCTTGCTGGAATGCGGGTGAGCTGCCCCACCCGCGACAGGCCCACGCCCGAATGATTGTCGCCGCTGGGACCGACGAGGAGAAGACGGGCGCCATGTTCGGCGGCGCGCGCCTGCAGGCGGTCAGGCCATCCCCAAAATGCCCATTGGCGGTCGAGCGGCACGACGATGGTGCCGCCCGCGCAGCTGACCGGGAACCAGCCCGACCAGCCGAACTTGATATAATCGCTGGTGCAGCGCTCGGCGCCTGCCCGGTCCATTGTCCACGCCTTCGGGGCTTTTGCACGGATCGGCCCGAGCACGCGCGCGTTGCCAAAGAAGGCGAAGCGCGGCTGGTTCGCATCGACGCCGGCACGCGCGAAGGCGGCGAGCGCGAGTTCGGCTTCCCTCGGATCGCGTGACTTGAAATTGATCACCATGGGAAGGTGGCCAAGGTCGGCGAGGACCTCGTCGAGGCTCGGCATCAGGCCGACACCGGTACCGCGCAGCGGAAAGGTCTTGCCGCCATCGGCGGTGTAGCCATAGCCGATGTCGAGCGTCTTGAGTTCAGCCATTGTCCGGTCGCGAATCGGCCCCTTGCCATCGGTGCGGCAATCGAGCGTCCAGTCGTGAAAAAGGGCGAGCTGCCCATCCTTCGTCGCGGCCACGTCGAACTGGATCATCCCCGCATCGCGGCCGACCGCTGCGCGCAGCGACCGCAGGCTGTTTTCGATATAGGGATGCTCGGGCGGATGGATGCGCGCTGCAGTACAGGTCGTGTCGGTGACGCCGGCATGATCGAAGAGCTGCGACACGCCGCGATGCGCAATGAGGGTGCGCTTTCCGGCGGGATCGGGGGCGAGCCAGCTCGCGTTCGAGAGCGTGAGCCATGCGACGAGGAGGCCGAAGAGCCAGAGCAGGATTTTGGTGGTGCGCGTGAGAGGCTTTTTCGTCGGGCCTTCAAGGCCGGCCGCCCAGTCGTCGCTCGTGGTCTCGCTCATGCCGTCCCCCCCCCGGTTTGCATCCCTTCGCCCAAGAGATGCGTCAGATCTCCGCCAGCAAAGCCCGTGCAGCATCGCAATCGGCCGCGATCTGCGCGGTGAGCGCGTCCATATTGTCGAATTTTTCCTCGCCGCGAATGAAAGCGTGGAAAGCAACGTCGACCGCCTGCCCGTAAAGGTCGCCCGAAAAATCGAAAAAATGGGGTTCGAGCAATTCCTTGGGTGGATCGAAGCTCGGGCGGATGCCGAGGTTCGCTGCGCCTTTGAGAAGGCGGCCGTCGGGAAGGCGCCCGGTGACCGCATAGATGCCGTAGCGAGGACGAAGATAATTGCCCATGTCGATGTTCGCGGTCGGAAAACCGAGCAGGCGGCCGTTCTTGTCGCCGTGCTGGACAATTCCCCGCACGGTGAAGGGGCGGGTGAGGAGACGCTGTGCAGCGGCGCAGTCGCCCGCCTTAAGCGCCTCGCGAATGCGGCTCGACGAAATGGTCTCCCCGCCCTCGTCGACTGGAGCTACCATTTCGGTGAAGAAGCCGAGGCGGCGGGCATGGTCGGCCAGCGTCACGACATCGCCGCCGCGCCCTTTGCCGAAGACGAAATCGGCGCCGGTGACTACCCCTGCGGCGCCGTAGCGATCGAGGAGGATCTCGGTGATGAAATCTTCGGCCGTCGTGCCTGCCATCGCCGCGTCGAAAGGCAGGACCAGCATCGCATCGGCGCCGGCTGCGCCAAAGAGCTCCTGCCGCTGGTCGAGCGTCGTCAGACGGAATGGGGGAGCGCCGGGCTTGAAGAAGCGTACCGGATGCGGGTCAAAGGTCGCGACAATGCACGGGCGCCCGTCATCCTGCGCGTGATGGACCGCGCGGCCGACCACCGCCTGATGCCCGGCATGGAAGCCATCGAAATTACCGAGCGCGATGACGCCGCCGCGCAAGGGCCTGGCGATCCGGTCATGGCCGTCGAGACGGGTCGCGCTCATTGCGCCGCCGCGCCTCGGCTATCCATCGGCACGATCCCTGCCTGCAGGACGCGGATCGCGTTGCCGCCCATTGCGGCGCGAATTTCATTGTCGGTAAAGCCCGCGTCGATGAGCGCCTGCGTCACCTGCACCAGCCTGGACGTGTCGAAGCGGACGGTGGTCGCGCCATCATAATCGCTGCCGAGCGCGACATGCTCGATGCCGACGAGATCGCGGACATGTTTCATCGCCTTTGCGATCCCGGCAGGCGACGTGTCGCACACCGCGGCGTCCCAATAGCCGATGCCGATGAGGCCGCCGGTCGCGGCGACCCCCCGAATCTCGGCGTCGGTAAGGTTGCGGTTGACGTTGCACGTGGCCTGCACGCCGCCATGGCTTGAGACCACGGGCCGGCGCGCCATCTTCAGCACCTCTGCGACCCCCGCGTGGCTGAGGTGGGCAAGGTCGACGATCATCCCCTTTGCCTCCATCGCGCGTATCACGCGGCGGCCGAGCGGGGTGAGTCCGCCTTTCTGGAGCCCATGCATGGAGCCGGCGAGATCATTGTCGAAAAAATGGGTGAGCCCCGCCATTCGAAAACCCGCAGCGTAAAGCTTGTCCAGATTGGCGATGTCCCCCTCGAGATTCTGCAGCCCTTCGATGCTGAGCAACGCGCCGACCGGGGCTGCCTTTCCCCCTCGCCGCGCGGCGAGCAGCGCGCTCAAATCGACGGGATTTGCGACGACGCGGAGCTGGCCGCCTGATTTTGCGGCGGCGCGGTCGAGCTTCTCGGCATGCCATAGCGAACGTTCGAGCAGCGAGTTCCAGGTCCGCAGGGGTTGCAGCTGGGCGATCACGAGCCCGGTGATATTGTCCCCGTCCGCGCTGTTGGCGTCGTAATTCTGGTTCTTCGGAGTCTTGGTGACGCTCGAGAAGATCTGGAGGGCAACATGGCCATCCTCGAGCCGCGGAAGGTCGACATGGCCCCGGGCGGAGCGCGCCAGGAGGCCGCGTTTCCACATCAAGGTGTCGCTGTGCAGGTCGACAATCGTCAAGCTGCGGTGGAGCACAAGCGCGCGATCGCTGATCTGCGGCAGCGACCCTTCCTCCACCTTGTTCATGCTGCGCTCCACCATGCCGGGAGCGAGGAGGAAGAAGGCGGCGGCCGCGATGGCGAGCAGCGCGAGGATGGCGATTACCCACCGGCGCATCAGCGGAGCCTTCCCCCGCTTGCGCGCGCCAGCGTGACGAACGCATATGCGGGGCGTCCGGCGTCATCGGCAGGATGCTCCTCGCGCGAAACCTCGCGCCATTCTGCCGGATCAGGGACGTCGATAACGGCGTCGCCCCGGGGCTCGAGCGCAACCTCTGTGAGCTCGATGCGGTCGGCTAGCGGCAGGAAGAGGCGGTAGATTTCGGCGCCGCCAATCACCATCACTTGCGGCGCATTGGCGAGGCGGAGCGCCTCCTCGACACTATGGGCAACCTCGGCATGGTCATCCTGCCATTCGGGGTCGCGGGTGAGAACGATGTGCCGGCGGCCCTCGAGCACTGCAGGCAGGCTGTCGAACGTCTTGCGCCCCATGATCATCGGGCGGCCCATGGTGAGCTGTTTGAAGCGGCGAAGGTCGGCAGGGAGGTGCCAGGGCATTTTGCCATCAGCGCCGATCACGCCATTGGCGGCCCGGGCGAGGATCAGCGTAATCTCGGGATGGTTCATAAAGGCCCTTCGGGAGCGGTTCCGACCCAGGTGACGTGGCCGAGCTTGCGGCCATCGCGAACCTCGGTCTTGCCATAGTGATGAACGCGTGCGGCGCCGTCAGCGAGCAGCGCGGGAACGCCGTCGATGGCGCGGCCGATCAGATTGCGCATCGTGACGGGGAGGGCAAGCGTCGCGGTATCGCCGAGCGGGAGGCCCGCGACCGCGCGGATGTGGTTCGCAAACTGGCTCGCGGCCGCGCCCTCGATCGTCCAGTGGCCGCTGTTGTGGACGCGCGGCGCCATTTCGTTGAAGACGGGACCCTCGTCGGTGGCGAAAAATTCGCCGGTTAGGACGCCCACATAATCGAGTGCTTCGGCGATGCGGGTCATGAGGGTGCGCGCGGCATCTTGCTGGTCGAAAACGGCGCGCGGAGGCGGCAGGCTCGAGGAGGCGAGGATGCCGCCTTCATGGACGTTGACGGGCGAATCCCAGAAGCGCGTTTCCCCGTCGATTCCGCGCGCGAGAAGGACTGAAAATTCGTGCGCGAAAGTGACAAGGCCTTCGAGGATTGCGGGATGGCGGCCGATCGCTTCCCACGCCGCATCGGCGTCGGCGGGGGCGGCGATACGCGCCTGGCCCTTGCCGTCATAGCCCATGCGGACGGTCTTGAGGATTGCAGGAGTGCCGATCTCAATCAGCGCTTCATCGAGCGCGCTGCGGTCGGGGACCGCGGCGAAGGGCGCAGTGCGGCCTCCAAGCCCTGCGACGAAGCGCTTTTCGGCGAGCCGATCCTGCGCGATCTCTAGCGCGGCCGCGCCGGGACGGACTGCGACATGGCCGGAAAGGAAGCGTACCGTGTCGACGGGAACATTCTCGAACTCGATCGTCACCGCGTCGCAAGAGGCCGCGAAGGCGGCGAGGCGCGGCTCATCGTCCCACGCCGCCTGGGTGTGCTGGGCTGCGACCTCGGCCGCGACGCTTTCCCGGTCGGGAGCGTAGACATGTGTCTTGTAGCCGAGCGGCGCCGCAGCAAGTGCGAGCATGCGGCCGAGCTGGCCTCCGCCGAGGATGCCGATCGTCGAACCGGGTGGCAGCACCTGCGATCAGCCCTCACGAACCGGGATGGGAGCGACGCCTTCGGTCTGCGCCGCGCGCCACGCGTCGAGTCTTTGCGCAAGATCGGGATCCGCGTTCGCGAGAAGCGCTGCTGCGAAAAGGCCCGCGTTGGTCGCGCCCGCCTTGCCGATCGCAAAGGTCGCCACGGGAATGCCGGCGGGCATCTGGACGATCGAGAGCAGACTGTCCATGCCGCTCAGGGCGGCCGACTGGACGGGGACGCCGAGCACCGGCACGCGAGTCATCGATGCGACCATGCCCGGCAGGTGCGCCGCGCCGCCCGCGCCGGCGATGATCGCCTGGAGCCCGCGATCCGCGGCCGCCTTTGCATAGTCGACCAGCCGGTCGGGGGTGCGGTGAGCGGAGACGATCCGTACCTCGTGCGCAATACCGAACTGTTCGAGGATCTGGACCGCGTGCGCCATGGTCGGCCAGTCCGACTGGCTGCCCATGATCACGCCGACGCGTGGCGCCGTGTCGTCCATTCAAAACCCTCCTGCCCCGGCGATTCCGTCGCCGCCCCACCCCCTAGCGAGTCGCGGACGGCGGGGCAACGCCATCCGATTCCTCCCGCGTTTACCGATTAGTATGAAGTCGCGGCTATCGTCGCGGGCTACACAAGATCGTCGGCATCCGGTCGGCGGCACTTTGGGCACGCATCGGGGGCGTCGAATGGACAGCATGGGGGGAGCGCGGATCGCGGTCGACCAGATCGGCTTCGCACCCGTCGACTCCGTCGAGGACCAGCTTCGCGAGCTGCGCCGTGAACGTGATGCGCTTCGCCGCGAGAACCGTATCCTGAAAATCGCTGTCGCCGAGCTCGAACGCGTGTCCGAACGCGACACGCTGACCCCGCTGTTCAACCGCCGCTACTTTCTGACCGCGATCCATCAGCGCATCGCCCGCTTCGAGCGCCGTGCAGAGACCGCGGCAATCGTTTTCGCCGACGTCAATCAATTGAAATTCATCAACGACAGCTTTGGCCATGCCGCAGGCGACTTCGCGCTGCTCGAAATTGCGAACAGGCTTCTCGGTGCGATTCGTTCGGTTGATGTCGCGGCGCGCATTGGCGGCGACGAATTCGGACTGATTCTCGATCAGTCGAGCGAGGCTGGCGCCCGGGCGCAAGTAGAACGGCTGTCGCACCTGCTGAGCGCTACTCCGGCGATCTACGACGGACGCGAGATTTCGCTCTCGGCCTGCTTCGGGGTTGCAATGCTGCAGCCAAATATGAGCGAATCGGATATTCTCGCGGCCGCCGACCGCGACATGTATCTTTGCAAACTGGGGCAGGAGCGCCCCGCAGGGCATCGCTAGGTCCAGGCGCACCCCCGCGGGTCGGACACGACCCGGACGCGGGATGGAGGCAATAGATGGACGCGATCATGGTGACGCTGGTGGCGGTGCTGCTCGCCAACGCCGACGGGCGCAGCGGCCGCTTTCTTGCGCGGCTGCTTGACGCGCGCAGCGACCGGCGCGCCGTGATCGGTATCGCAATCGGCAGTTTTGTCGCCAACGCGCTGGTCGCAGCGCTCGCCGGATCGCTCGCCAACCGGATGATCGGACAGGGCGTGATCGCGTTGCTTGTGGCATTCGCGCTTCTAACCGCCGCGGGCGCGCTGCTCTGGCGCGGGCGGCTGACCCTGGCTGACGAGCAGGTGATGGCGGCCCGCACGCCCTTGCTTGCGGTGCGATTGCTGCTCGTCCAGGTCGGCGACCGCAGCCATTTTCTCATCGGCGCGCTCGCCGCGACCAGCGGGGCGGGGCTGTGGGCGGCGGCGGGCGGCCTTGCCGGATGGATATTTGCAGCCGTGCCCTTCCTCGCCTTCGGCCCGGCACTTGCCGAGCGCCCAGCGGCGCAGATTGTGCGCTGGGCAAGCGCCGCGCTGCTCATTCTCTGGGGGCTGCGCGCCGGAATGAATGCGTTCGGTCTATAATAAGCGATGGTTTGATCGATTTTTTCAATCATGGCGACCAAGACTGATCATGGGCGTTTGGCAAGGTGAAGGCCTATATCGAACGAACGAAAGGAGCTTCCCATGCCGGATAAGAAAAATCAGCCCGCGGTCGCCGATGCGCTCAATGCGCTCCTCGCCGACAGCTTCGCGCTTTACCTCAAGACCAAGAATTATCATTGGCACGTCGAGGGGCCACGTTTTCGCGAGCTCCACCTCTTGTTCGATGAGCAGGCGGCGCAGATTCTGGCGACCACGGACCTCATTGCCGAGCGTGTACGCAAGAATGGCGCGGCAACCCTGCGCTCGATCGGCGAGATTGGCCGCCGCCAGTCGATCAAGGACGATGACAAGGCCAAGGTCGATGCTGACGCGATGATCGCGCAGCTCGCCGCGGACAACGAAGCCCTTCTTGCGCAGATCAAGGAAACCAAGGCTGCGGCCGAAGCCGAAGGCGATATCGCAACGAGCGGCCTCGTCGACACTTGGGCCGACGAGACGCAGCAGCGGATCTGGTTCCTGAAGGCGACGCTCGGCGGCTAGGCCGGGCGGCCGGGCTCACCGGCTCAAATCCTCGCCAAGCGCGCGCAATATGTCGCCGAGCGGCACCAGCTTGAAATTCTGGGGCGCGCGCTCGCCCGCTGCGTCGCGGTTCTTTCCGTCCTGTGCGGCGAATATGCCGCCGGGCCAGTCCGAGCCGAAATTGCCCGGGTCAAGCGCGATGCCGTCGGTGTCCTCGGTCCCGTCGATTGTGCCGCCCCGAATACGGAAACCGCCCGCATAGGCACCATCCGGCAGTCGGAAGACGGCAAAACTGTCGTCGTCCTGGCTTGCGGCGAAAAGGAGGCCGCCCTCCTTGCCGCGCGGCAGGACCGCGAGGCCCTCGACATCGTCGTGAAGTTTGACCCCGTCGACAGCGGCAAAACGTTGCGGTGCCATCGCGTGCGCGGGATCGGTGTCGATACGCCAGATCGCCACCTTGTCCTCGGCGACATAGAGCTTGCCAGTGCAATCATCGGCAGCGCACCCTTCGGCGCGGCTGCCGAGGTCGTGTTGGCGCAGGATGCGGCCCGCTGGTGCGGGGCCCGAGAGGTCGAGCGCAATCTGCTCGACGACTCCCTCTTCATAGACCATGAAGGCATCAATGCCGCCAGCGCGGCGGTGGAGACAGAGACCGTAGGCCTCTCCCTCGGGCGGATCGATGCTGCCGATTTCGATGAGGCGCGGGGCATTCGGGTCCAGGCGGAAGAGGCGGAGGCGTGGACGATCCCGGTCGCTGCGGTCCGACGCGGCGACGAGCGTCGCTCTTTGACCGGCGATCGTCACGTCGGGGCGCAGGTCGACATTGTTGAGATCGCCGAGCGGCTGAAAGCTCAACAGGCGTCCGGCAAGGTCATGGATCGCGATCCCTGCCTTCTTGTCCGTCGAAAGAATCAGGCTTCTCGCCGGGTCTTCAGGGTTGCGCCAGATCGCCGGGTCGTCGGCGCGGTCGTCCCCACTCGTCGTCGCAGGCGCAGTTTCGATGCGCGCCGGAATTTCGGGAAGCGGCAGCGGCTCGGCGACGATCAGCAGTGCAGCGAGAAACGAGGGGTAGGGCATGGGGCGACCTTCCGATCTTGGAAGGATAACGAGCGCTGCCCCGACCGGTTCCTGACCCGGTAATCGCAACAAAAACAATTGAGTTACTTGACCATGCGCGCCCCTGCCTTTTACGCAGGCTTATGCCGCATGACACCAGCCTGATCGGAACCGTGGTCGCCGGGCTCGGCGTAGCCTTTCTGATGGGTGCGCTTGCGCACCGGCTGAAGATTTCGCCCATTGCCGGCTATCTGCTGGCCGGTGTTCTCGTGGGACCCTTCACGCCGGGGATCGTCGCCGACACCGGGCTCGCGCTCCAGCTCGCCGAGATTGGCGTGATCTTGCTGATGTTCGGGGTGGGGCTGCATTTCTCGCTCAAGGACCTGCTCGCGGTGCGGAATATTGCGGTGCCGGGCGCGATCGCACAGATCGCGGTGGCGAGCGGGCTCGGCATCGCGCTCGGCCTGTCGCTGGGCTGGTCCTTGGCGGGGAGTGCCATATTCGGCCTTGCGCTGTCGGTCGCGAGCACGGTGGTACTGCTGCGGGCGCTGCAGGCGCGCGACATGGTGGAAACCGAAAAGGGGCGCATCGCCGTCGGCTGGCTGATCGTCGAAGATCTGGCGATGGTGCTCGCGCTCGTCCTCCTGCCGGCGATGTTCGGCGGGCGCGGCGATGAAGCGAATGGAGCAGGACTCCTCCAGTCGGCGGGAATCGTCGCGCTCAAGGTAATCGGTTTTGTTGCCTTCATGCTGATCGTCGCGCGGCGGATCCTGCCCGCGGTGCTGCATTGGGTTGCGCATAGCGGGTCACGCGAGCTCTTCCGGCTCGCGGTCCTCGCCATCGCGCTGGGCGTCGCTTTCGGCGCGGCGCTGGTGTTCGATGTAAGCTTCGCGCTCGGTGCCTTCTTCGCCGGCATGATCCTCGGCGAGACGCAATTGAGCCGCCGTGCGGCTGAAGAAACGCTGCCGCTGCGCGACGCGTTCGCGGTGCTCTTTTTCGTGTCGGTCGGCATGCTGTTCGATCCCAAAGTCCTTACCGAACATCCCGGCCCGTTGGTCGCAACCGTAGCAATCATCGTCGTCGGCAAGGCGCTCGCTGCCTATGCGATCGTGCGCGCCTTTGGCCACGGCTCGCAGACTGCGATGACGATCGCGGCAAGCCTCGCGCAGATTGGTGAATTCTCCTTCATCCTCGCCGGGCTCGGCGTCGGATTGAAGGTGATGCCCGAAGAAGCACGCGACCTGATCCTCGCCGGGTCGATCCTCTCGATCCTCTTGAACCCGCTTTTCTTCACGATTGCGGTGCGGCGAATACGCACCGACGAGGCGCCCGAAATCGAGGCGGCGCCCGCGCCCGCGCCCCGCCCTGCGCCCGCTCCTGCGCGTACCGTGCTGGTAGGCTATGGCCGCGTCGGCAGCCATATCGGCGATCTGCTGTGCGGCAAGGGTGAGGCCCTGACGGTGATCGAAGACCAGAAGGATCGTGCCGCAGCCGCGGGCGAGGCGGGGGCGAAAGTGATCATCGGCAATGCCGCGAGCGAAAGCGTGCTGCGCCAGGCGGGGCTCGACAGCGCCTCGACCCTTCTCATTGCGATTCCCGAAGGGGTCGAGGCGGGGGCGATCGTGCGGCGGGCGCGGGCGATCAATCCCAGGCTGGTAATCGTCGCGCGCGCGCACTCGGACGAGGAGGTGACCGACATTGCCCGTCACGGCGCCGACCATGTCGTGATGGCCGAACGCGAAACGGCTGCCCGGATGGCGGAGCGGGCGCTGCTGGCGCGGGTCTGAGCGCGCCGTTCGGGCGAAAGCCGCGCTGCGATGAGTTATGCCCTCCCACTGGTGCGGTTCCGGCTCACGTGCGCGCAAAGTAGACAGGAGGGGGCTTTCCCCGCACCACCTTCCGCCCTATCGCCCACCCGCAATGAGCGCCGACATCCTCCTTCCCCTCCTCAAATCCACCTTCGGTTTCGACGATTTCCGCGGCAGACAGGCCGAGGTTGTCGCGCGGGTCATGGCGGGCGAGCATACGCTGGCCGTGATGCCGACGGGGGCGGGCAAGTCACTGACCTACCAGCTTCCTGCCGTTGCGCTTGCCGGCTGCGTGGTGGTGGTCTCGCCGCTCATCGCGCTGATGCACGACCAGCTTCGCGGTGCGCGCGCGGCAGGAATTCGGGCAGCCTCACTGACGAGCGTCGATGCCGATTTCGCCGATACGCGCCAGGCGTACCGCGATGGTCAGCTCGACCTTTTGTATATCGCGCCGGAGCGTGCAACGGGTGAAGGTTTCCGCGCGCTGATGGAAGCGCGAGCGCCCGCATTATTCGCGATCGATGAGGCGCATTGCGTGTCGGAATGGGGACATGATTTCCGGCCCGATTACCGCCTTCTGCGGCCCCTGCTCGATACCTTTCCGGGCGTTCCGCGGCTTGCGCTGACGGCTACCGCCGACAAGCACACGCGCGAGGATATTCTGGTCCAGCTCGGCATCCCGGCCGACGGCCTGGTGCTTGCAGGTTTCGACCGGCCGAACATCCGTTACCGGGTCGGTCCGCGCATAGGCGCCGCCAGGCAGCTGGCCGAGTTCATCGCCGCCAACCCGGGGCCGGGAATCGTCTATTGCCCGACGCGGGACGGCACCGAGCGGATGGCTGCGAAGCTCGCCGCTGCGACGGGACGTTCCGTTGCCGCCTATCACGCGGGGCTCGATGCCGAGCGGCGCGCACAGGTCCAGCATGATTTCGTCGCCTCGGAGGATGGGATCGTCACGGCGACGGTGGCCTTCGGCATGGGGATCGACAAGCCCGACGTGCGCTTTGTCGCGCATGCCGGGCTGCCAAAGTCGATCGAAAGCTACTATCAGGAAACCGGGCGGGCCGGACGCGACGGCGATCCTGCCGAGGCGCTGATGCTGTGGGGGGCCGAGGATTTTGCGCGCGCGCGCATGCGGCTGGGCGAGCTTCCCGAGGCGCGCCTCGCTGGCGAGCGCGCGCGCCTCAATGCACTCGCGGCGCTTGTCGAAACCGTCGAATGCCGCCGCGGGCTGCTGCTGCGCCATTTCGGCGAGGCCCCGCCCGAATATTGCGGCAATTGCGACAATTGCCTTGACCCCCCGAAACAGGTCGACGCGACCGTGCTCGCGCAGAAGCTGCTTTCGGCGATCTATCGCACCGGACAGTCCTATGGCGCGGCGCACATCGAGGCGGTGCTGACGGGTCGCGGCGACGATCGGATCGTGAGCCGCGGCCACGACAAATTGTCGGTCTTTGGCCTCGTTGAGGGTGAGGAGGCGCGGTTGATCAAGCCGCTGGTGCGCACGCTGATGGCGCGCGAGGCGCTGGCGACCACCGAACATGGCGGGCTCATGTTCGGCCCGGCGGGACGTGCGGTGATGAAGGGCGAGGTGCCGGTCATGATCGCGGAGCCGCCCGCAAGGCGGGGGAAACGCGCGGCGCGCGGCGAGCAGGCGGCGAATCCCATCGGCGATCCGCTCTTCGAGGCGCTGCGCACGGCGCGGCGCGAGCTGGCGGCGGAGGCCGGGGTGCCCCCCTATGTGGTCTTCCACGATGCGGCGCTGCGCGCGATGGCGAGCGCGCGTCCGTCGACGCGCGCTGAACTTGCGCGGATTCCGGGCGTCGGCGCGCGCAAGCTGGAGTCGTGGGGCGATGCGTTTCTCGCGGTGATCCGGCAGTTCTAATATTGCCGGCGCTCGATCCGGGTGGGAGGTCCTCCGGGGAAAGGGTAGCTTCATGCTTGTCAGCAAATGCGGCTGGCCTATACATCGCGGGCATGAGCGATTTTCGTCCCCTGAGCCCCGGCTATAGCGTCGCACCGCAGATTGCCCTTGAGGATATCGCGGAGGCGAAGGCCGCCGGGTTCGCGATGATCATCAACAATCGCCCCGATGGCGAAGATCCGTCGGCTCCGCAGGGGGGGGACATAGCGTCGGCCGCCGCGGCCGAAGGACTTGCCTATGCGGCGATACCGGTGGGCCACGCGGGGTTCAGCCATGCGCAGCTTGACGCGCTCGACACGCTGCTGGCCGATGCGACGGGGCCGGTGCTCGCCTATTGCCGCTCGGGAACGCGCTCGACGCATCTCTGGGCGCTCGCGCGTGCCCGCGCCGGCGATGACGTCGATGCACTGTGTGCGGCTGCGGCGAAGGCGGGTTACGATCTTTCGGGGCTGCGACCGATGATGGATGCGCTCGCGGGGGAAAAGTGACCGCGGCTGTCTGGATTCAGCTCGGCGCATCGCTCGCGGCGGTGCTCTTCATCGCCTGGCTGGTGAGGGCGATGGGGCTGGGCGCCGACCCGCGCATAGAGGATGCGGCACATGCGATCCGCCTCGCGGACGAAGCCGAGGCAGGGTTTGGCGGCGTCGAGGTCGCGCGCGATCGCGCTGGCTTTGCCGCGATCGTTCGGAATGCCGAGGGCCGAATGCTGCTGATCCGTGCGCATGGCAACCATTTCGCGGCGCGCCCGGTCGATGCGAGCGTGATAGGACGGCTCGACAAGGATTTCCTGACGCTCACCACGCGTGAACGGACATTTGGCGCCGTGACGCTGCAGCTCGGGAAAGAAGCAAGTGTATGGGCGTCGCGAATGCGGGAGGTGGTGCGTGGATAATTTGCCCGATCCCGTCGTCTATGCAGTCCCCGCCTTCATCCTGCTGCTGATCGTCGAGATGATTGTCTCGCTTCGCCGCGACAAGAGGCGCTACGAGGCGCGCGACACGCTGACCTCGCTGATGCTCGGTACGGTGAGCCAGGTCGCGGGGGCATTGGTCGGCGCGGCGGTGGTCGGCGCGGCGCTATGGGCCTATCAGTTCCGCCTGTTCGACATCGGGATGGAGCTTCAGACCTGGTGGTGGGCATGGATCCTCTGCTTCGTCCTCGACGATCTGGCCTATTATGTCTTCCACCGGAGCGCGCACCGCGTGCGCTGGTTCTGGGCCAGCCATGTCATCCATCACAGCTCGCAGCACTATAATCTCTCGACCGCGCTCCGGCAGACGTGGACAGGTTTTTTCAGCCTGAGCTTCCTTTTCCGTATGCCCTTGTTCCTCATCGGCTTTCCGCCCGCCATGGTCTTCTTCTGCGCGGGGCTCAACCTGATCTACCAGTTCTGGATCCATACCGAGGCGATTGGGCGGATGCCCAAATGGTTCGAGGCGGTGATGAATACCCCGTCGCACCACCGCGTCCATCATGGTGTGAACCCGCGTTATCTCGACGCCAATTATGCCGGGGTCTTCATCATCTGGGACAAGCTGCTCGGCAGCTTCGTCCCCGAGCGCGACGACGAGCCGGTGCGCTACGGCATCGTCAAGCAATTGGGGAGCTTCAACATTCTCTGGGCGGCGTTTCACGAATGGGTGGGGATCGCGAAGGATGTCTGGAACGCGCCCTGGCAGCACAAGCTCAGCTATATGTGGCGCGAACCGGGCTGGAGCCACGACGGCAGCCGGATGACCAGCGACATGATCAAGGCGCGCTGGATGGCCGGCAGACGGGTTGAAGAAGCCGCAGAGTAACCGCTGCCGAATGCGGGCGGGACGGATGAAGCCCGTCGCCAACATACCGAAGAATTCGCCGTGACGGTCGCCGGATTTAAGGGCGGCTGTGCCATGCGGGGCGCCCTTTCCTTTTCCCAAGAGAGGGGGCGGCAAGATTGGCTAGGAGCTTGCCACCTGGACTAATGACATTCATGTAAGCATCCGGTTGACCGCCCGAAAGGCGGCTCGAGGGAGGGCCTGAATGGATCAGTTCGACATCATCGTCATCGGCGGCGGCAGCGCGGGGAGTGCGGCGGCGGGTCGCCTTGTCGAGGACGGAACGCGGCGCGTGTGCCTCGTTGAGGCGGGCGGGACGAACGACCTGATCCGGATCAAGACGCCGGGGTTCATGCCCTTCATTCCCAAGGCGTCGAACTATCAATATGAGACGGTGCCGCAGGCGGGGCTCGGCGGACGCACCGGCTACCAGCCGCGCGGACGAGGTCTTGGCGGGTCGAGCGCGATCAACGCGATGGTTTATATCCGCGGCCACCAGTTCGATTACGACCAGTGGGCCGAACTGGGCGCGACGGGTTGGACCTACGCGGACGTGCTTCCCTATTTCAAACGGAGCGAGGGCAATGAGCGCGGCGCCGACGATTTTCACGGCGCAGATGGGCCGCTGAACGTGATGGACCAGCGCTGGCCCAATGTGACGAGCCGGCGCTTCGTCGAAAGCGCCGCGGCGCTGCAACTGCCGCGCACCCCTGATTTCAACTTGCCGAATAACGAAGGTTTTGGCCTCTATCAGGTGACGCAGAAGGCCGGTGAGCGCTGGTCGGCGGCGCGGGCCTATGTCGAGCCACTGCGCGGGCGTGCCAATTTTGCGATCCGCACCGGAGCACTCGTTGAAAGGATCCTGATCGAGAATGGCCGTGCGACCGGCGTAGTCATCCGGCAGGGAGCAGAACGCGAAACGTTGCGCGCAGCGGGCGGCGTCATCCTGTCGGCCGGAGCATTCGGCAGCCCGCAGATCCTGATGCTGTCGGGCATCGGACCGGCCGCGCATCTTCAGGACCATGGTATCGACGTGATCGCCGATTGCGCCGGGGTCGGCGCAAATCTGCAGGACCATATTGACTATGTGTCGAGCTGGGAGACGCGTTCGAGAGAGCCGTTCGGCAACAGCCTCGGCGGTACATGGCGGATGGTGAAGGCGATTTTCGAGCATCGGACGAGGCGCACCGGCATCATGACGACCTGCTTTGCCGAAGCGGGCGGCTTCTGGAAATCGCGCCCCGATTTGCCCGCACCCGACATTCAATATCATTTTGTCCCCGCGATGCTCGAGGATCATGGGCGCACTAAGGTGAAGGGGCACGGCTTTTCGTGCCATGCCTGCGTGCTCAGGCCCGAAAGCCGGGGTAGCGTCACGCTCGCCTCGGGCGACGCCGCAGCGGCGCCGCGGATCGATCCCGGCTTCCTGACCGACGAGCGCGACATCGCGACCTTGCGCGCAGGCGTGCGGATGATGCACCGCATCGTGGGATCGCCGCCGCTCTCCGACTATGCGGGCGCGGACCGGCATCCCGTGAACCTCGACGATGACGACGCGCTCGACGCGCTGATCCGCAGCCGCGCCGATACCGTCTATCACCCGGTCGGGACGTGCCGGATGGGAAGCGACGGCGATGCGGTGGTCGACCCGGCGCTGAAGCTTAAGGGTATCGACGCGCTCTGGGTCGCCGATGCGAGCATCATGCCCCGGCTCGTGTCGGGCAACACCAACGCGCCGAGCATCATGATCGGCGAGCGTGCGGCGGATTTCGTGGCGGCCGCGCTGGGCTGACGCCTATCCCCGGCTTCAGCAGGCGGGGATTAAAGACAGGCCTCCGCCAGCAATTCCCCGCGCCGCGTGAGTCCATAGCGGCTCACCGGTGGCCGCCGGTCAATCACATCGCGCGTTATCAGCCCGTGGCGGCCGAGCGCTTTCAGCCCCTGCGAAAGCGCGCGGGGGCTGGCAGGGGCGAGGAGGCGGGAGAGAGCATTGAAGCGGTCATGACCCACCCGAATCCCCGCAACGATCGGGAGGCCCCAGCGGGTCGCGGCGCCCGGAGGCAGGCCGAGCTCTGTCTGCGCCCCCGCGATCGTCGCGGCGCGCCTTGCCGCGTCGGCGCCAGCCTTGGTCAATATATATTCGGGTCGAAGCGGGTGCCCATGACCCGGGTTCCGCTGCACCCATCCGTTCCTCGTCGCCGCCTCCAGCGTGCGCGTCAGGCTGTCGCGCGGCAGGCCAAGGCGGTGGATCAGTTCGACGAAGCGTGCGCCTTTATGGCCCCCAAGATCAGCGAGCAGCGGCACCAGCCAGCGGTGGCCGGACAGCTCCGCAAGCAGCGGATCGGGCATAATTGACGGCATTGGCAAGTTACTATACAAACCGAACCAAAGGAGCAAGGGGGGGATTCGGCTTCTTGTTGGCCGCACAGGGCGCCAAGGTGCCGCCGTCGGCGCGGCGGGCGGCCGCAGACCTCGGGTTTCGATGGAAAGGGAGAGGCAGTGTCATGACGCTCAAGATCGGATCCGAACTGACCTGTTCGATGGGGGTCACCGACATGACCGCCTCGATCGCCTGGTACGAGCGGGTCATGGGGTGCGCCTTGCTTTATCGCGTCGACGAGATCGGCTGGTGCGAGCTTTCAACGCCGATGGCAGGGGTCAATATCGGACTGAGCCAACTGGAAACGGTGATGCAGGGCGGCGGGGCGACCAACGTGTTCGAGGTCGCCGACATAGAAGCGGCAAAGGCGCATCTCGACGCCGAGGGCGTTCGGCAGGACGGTGACATCCAGCACGTCCCGGGGCTCGTGCGGCTGATCACTTTCTATGACCCGGACGGGAATGCCTTCATGTTCTCGCAATCGGAAATGTCAAGCTGAGCGTTGCCGAAAAAAGAGTAAGCCCCGTCACATTTCTGTGGCGGGGCTTCCCTAGGTTCCGTCCGAAGACGCGAACCAGATTCTACCTTTTCTTTCGATCCAGTAGGTTCATGAAACACGGCTGAAGACCGATTGGTTCCCAAGCTGGCGACAATTTTTTTCCCGGGGCGGGCAGGTGCCGATTCGCGCGCACGCAGACTGCCTTGACTGGAGCGTTTCCTCTGAAAAACGGGCGGATTTTCAAGGCGTTGATTGCGTGCCACGCAGAGAGGACAAAAAAAGAGGGCCGGGACTTTCGTCCCGGCCCAGCCTTTCAGGCTCTCCCCTCCTGAAACTGTTGACCCAATGAATGCCATATTAATGTCACCTTGGGAAGGCCTAAATTTGCGGCACTGCTGCGCACATTTTGTGCAAGGATCTTGCTGCATGAATTGCACAAAAAGAGGCCGGGACTGGTCGGTCCCGGCCACAAGTGGTTCGCAGGAGGAACCCCGTTGGACCCCGCCGCCCTTGAAAGAGGAGAACCGGCGGCGGGTGTCCTGTTTCGTCAGTAATTATAGGCGCGCTCGCCATGCTCGCCGAGGTCGAGGCCTTCGCGTTCGACCTCTTCGGAGACGCGCAGCCCAGTGACGAGCTTGGCGACCGAGAAGGCGATGCCCGAGCCGACCGCTGCCCAGAGGACGGCAACGCCGGTCGCAAAGAGCTGGGTGCCGAGCTGCGCGCCGATCGCATAGTCGGCTTCTCCAGGTCCGCCAAAACCCGGCGCGTTGGTGAAGGCGACGCCGATCGAGCCGATGATGCCGGCAACGCCGTGGATACCGAAAACATCAGCCGTATCGTCGAAGCCGAGTTTCGGCTTGGCGACCGTCACGAAGAGATAGGCGATGACCGAGGCGACAGCGCCGAGGACGATCGCCCCGAACGGTCCGGCGAAGCCCGCGGCGGGCGTGATGGCAACGAGGCCCGCGATGACGCCCGAGCAGCCGCCGAGCAGGCTGGGCTTGTGACCCGCAACCTTCTCCGCAACCATCCAGGCAACAGCCGCGGCGGCGGTGGCGGTGAGCGTGTTGATCATCGCCAAGCCGGCGCCGCTGCCGGCACCCAGCGCCGAACCCGCGTTGAAGCCGAACCAGCCCACCCACAGAAGGCCGGTACCGATGAAGGTCATCGTCAGCGAGTGGGGCGCCAGCACCTCCTTGAGGTAGCCGATGCGCTTACCCAGAATGAGGCAGCCGACGAGGCCCGACACGCCCGCGTTGATGTGGACGACGGTGCCGCCGGCAAAGTCCAGCGCGCCCTTCTCGAAGAAGAAGCCGCCGGCCGACCATACCATGTGGGCGAGCGGGAAATAGACGATCGTCAGCCAGATCACGGCGAAGACCATCAGCCCCGCAAACTTCACGCGTTCCGCCAGCGACCCGACGACAAGCGCGCAGGTGATGGCCGCGAAGGTCATCTGGAAGCTGATGAAGACAAATTCGGGGATAGTTCCCGAAATGCTGTCCGCGGTAACATTCTGCAAGAAGAGGTTCGAAAGATTGCCAAAGAAGGGCCCTGCCTCGGTAAAGGCGATCGAATAGCCCCAGCTGACCCAGACGAGCATCGCGACGCAGGTCACCGCAAGAACATGGGTGAGCATCGAGAGCATGTTCTTGGTGCGAAGAAGGCCGCCATAGAAAAGCGCAAGGCCCGGCACGATCATCGCGAGCACGAGCACGGTCGAGGTGAGCATCCAGGCGGTATCGCCGGTGTCGATTGTTGGCGTCTCCGCCGCTTCCTGCGCCCAGGCGGGCAGTGCGGCGAACAGCGTGAGCCCCGCGGCCCCGGCGCTCGCCGCCAGCTTGTTTGCGAACGTCATATAATCCCCCTTCATTAGAGAGCAGCCTCGCCGGTCTCGCCGGTGCGGATGCGCACGGCCTGACCCACGTCGAGGACGAAGATCTTGCCGTCTCCGATCGACCCGGTGCCGGCGCTTTGCTGGAGTGTTTCGACGACCCGCGGCGCAAGCGCGTCGTCGCAGACGAGTTCGATCTTCACCTTCGGCACCATGTTGGTCGCATATTCGGCGCCGCGGTAGATTTCGGTCTGTCCCTTCTGCCGGCCAAAGCCCTTGACCTCGGTCACGGTCATGCCGGCGATGCCCAGCCCGGTCAGTGCTTCGCGCACTTCGTCGAGCTTGAACGGTTTGATGATAGCCAGGATCAGCTTCATGATGCCCCCTTTTGCTAATGGCACCATGTCGCGCTGCAACAGCCGTGCCAAATTGCGCGAGGGCGGTCGTCAGCGATATTTTATGAGGAAATTCTGCCAGGCGAAGTACGAAAGCTTCGCGAATTGGGCAGAGGCGCAGCGAATATGCCTAAATTTTAGGCATGCCCTAGCCGGCGCGCCGGAACCGTGCCCATATCGGCAGATGGTCCGAGGCGCGCGCGGCAAGCGCGCTCTGGTGTACCCCGGCCTCCACCGCTTCAAGATCGGGCGAGGCAAAGATACGGTCGAGTTTTGCGACGGGGCGGCGGCTGTGAAAGCTGTGCCCGGTGTCGACGAGCCGATGATGCTCGGCGAAATCGGCAAGGCAGCCCCCGCGATTGCGCCACTCATTGCAATCCCCCATCAGGATGGTGGGGAGCGCCTCGCCCTCCGAGACATGGGCAAGGATGGCGCGCGCCTGCTGCCGGCGGCGGAGCCCCGAAATGTCGAGGTGCATGCCGACCACGCGCAGCCGTGCCTCGCCGATGCGCAGCGTCGCCGCGATCGCGCCGCGCGGCTCGAGCGTCGGCAGGTGGAGCGCGTGGCTTTCCTCCACCTCGACGCCTTTGCGGACAAGAAATGCGTTGCCGTGCCAGCCGATTGCATAGGGGCGGCCGCCCAGCAGGTCGACCGGCACATAGTCGCTATTCTCTTCGAACATGTGCGGGGGGATGGCGCTCGCGCGCGTGCCGAAGCGGCGGTCAGCCTCCTGCAGCGCGATGACGTCTGCATCGAGTTCGCGAAGGACAGATAGCACGCGCGCGGGGTCGCGGCGCCGGTCGAGCCCGATACCCTTGCGCATATTATAGGAGGCGACCTTGATCATCGGGAGGCTAAGGCGGCTTTCTTGATGTTGTGGGAAGAGGACGAACAAGAGCAGGGTCGGGTTGCACCTAGGAGGCACCGAACTCCAGCATCAGCGCCCGCGCGTTGTCGAGATCCTCGTCGAAGACCATGACCCGGACCGGGATCATCAGGCCCACGCTGTCGGCGATGTTCATGCCGGCGTCGAAACAGACCGCCGGCACGCCTGCCGATTCGAGCCGCCCGCGCAGCAGTTCGGCCTCGGCGCCGTTCGGCAGGCGGACAAGCTCGACAAGCGGCATCAGGCGTCGCCCGCGATATAGCGGTCGGTGGCGCGCGTCGGCAGCCCATCGATGCTTCGCGTTCGCCCCTCGAATTTCTCCAGCCATTCGGCCGGGTCAGCCTGGCGATGATATTTCTGGAGCGTGTCGCGCTCCTGCTGGAGTTCCATGACTGGCACGCCCCAACCGCAACTCGTCTGAACGCTCTCCACCGCTATATCGAAGATCTGCCGTGTTCCGGGCAACAAGGTGAAATGAGCAGCGAGTGCGGCCCAGCCTTCATCCTGCGGGAGCACCGGGTGCCCGCGGCCATAGATACGCAGGATCCAGGCCGGACGATCGAAAGCGCAGAACATCAGGGTAATGCGCCCGTCAGCGGCGAGGTGCGCGTGCGTCTCGTTTCCTGAACCGCCGAGGTCGAGAAAAGCGACACGGGATGAGGAGAGGATGCGAAAGCTGCCGGTATAACCCTTGGGCGAAAGGTTGATCCGTCCCTCCGCCGCCGCGGTCGCGACGAAGAACATCGGCTGGCGCTCGATGAAGGCGACATGCTTGTCGGTCAGCGCGTCGGTGAAATCGGCCATAAGATCAGCCTAGCGGGCGACAGGGAGGATTGTCACGCGATCCGTCACCATTGGCTGCCCTCGGCGATCGCCGCCTCTTCCTCCGGCCGGGTTGCCCGGCCGAGCGCGGCGTTGCGATGGGGGAAGCGGCCGAAGCGATCGATCATCTCGAAATGCTTCTGGGCATATTGGTGGAAGATGGGGTCCGCAAGTTGGTGAAACAGGCGCAGCGATTCGCGCTGGTCGCCGATGTCTTCGCTGTGCTGAAGGGGAAGGTAGGCGAATTGCCGCCGTTCGTCGGGCCAATGCTGATCCCACCCTCTTTCGGTGATGCCGCGCGAGATCGCGCGGGCAAGGCTGTCGGTTGCAAAGGCCTCCGCGCTGCCCCGATATATGTTGCGCGGTACCTGGTCGAACAGGATCACGGCTGCAAGCGCCGTGTCGGGATCGGTCAGGAATGCATCGGGAGGGAACGCGCGCAGCGCCTCGCGCCAGTCGGCGGCGAGTTCGCGAACCGCAGCGTCGAAATCCGGTCCGCCGCCGTACCAGTCATCCATGCCATGGTCGTCGAACCAGAAGGCGAGGAGGCGCGCCGCCCAGTCGGCGGGCGGCGCAGCCGCTTCGGTCGGGTCATTCGTCACGCGGCTATTTCGCAGCCGTGTCGATCTTGCGATAGGGAACAAAATCACCGAGGGCGACGAACCCCGCGTACATATGGCTGTCGCGGTCGTGGAGCTGGATCGTATCGATCGAGCACAGCCGCGTACCGGTCAATTTGGTCACGAGAATATTGTCGTCGTCGAGCGATTCGGCTCCGCCGCGCGGACGATTGACCCAAAGGGTGCTACCGATCCGGTAGACGATCGCGGTTTTGTCAACGATCTGCGAACTCGTCGCCGAGGAAAGGCTGATGCAATCCTGCGGCTGGCCGGCGACGCGGCCTTCGAGCATCTTGGCGAGCTTTTCCTCGCCCGTCGGCTTGTCCTTCGCAGCAACGGGCGCGCCCGCGAGCATCGCGGCGGAAAGGATAGTGGCAATCAGCGCACGCATGGTTCGACTCCAGTTGATTCAGGTCTCACCCTGAGATCACCGATAGCACAAGGCGGGTGAACGGTCGCTGACTGATTTCATGATGTCGCGCAGCCAGGCCCCGTGCCACTCCTTCAACAAGGGAAGAGCACTCGGCGCCCGTCCTCGATGAGCCCGGGGGCCTCCTCAGCACGCACCATCGGGCAGCGGGATACCGAGCGGGCCCTTGCACTTCTTCTTCTTCGGCTTTTCGGCGGGTGAGGAACCTCCCGTATCGTCCATGCCGCCCATTCCCCCGAAATCGGCTCCAACCATGAGCATGGTGTGCGAGCGGAAACGCACCTTTGCGGTCCAGTCGATATTCCAGGGCACATTCCCCGCGGGTTTGGGGGGATAAGCAAAGTTCGCCTCGGGTCCGAAAGCGTTGAGGTTCCCGATCATCATCTCGCCCGACGCCTTCTTGACCTCCGCCGGGATCTGGCAGCTCGTCTGGCTCGGCGGCATCACGATCTTCTGGGGAATGAGCTTCGCGACCGTCGCAGGGGGCAGCCAATCCCAAAGGCCGCCGCCGAACTCGCGCGACGCGCTGCTCGTCCACCAGATAATGTCCCCGCCGCTGCCGCCGCGGTCCATGCCGCCGATCGTCCAGGCGACATAGCCGGTGGCATTCTGCACCGGATTCCAGCGGATCATGACGGAACCGTCACCCTGCGCTGCGGTCGAAGCCTGGAGCGGGGCCATATAATCCTGCGCGAGGGTGAAATTGATGTCCGAGCCGATGTTGCTCGCAATGCGGTGCGCCCCGAGCAATGAGCTGTCTCTCGGCGGCTGCTTGGCGTTCTTGGTGTTTGGCCAGTCGACGTAGGAACGACTGTTCGATTGCGAGACCTCGCGGATGACGGGCACGGCGGAGGAGAAAAGGCCGGGAGGTATCTGTCCCGCCGCAACCTTGGCGAAATCGATCACAACCGGCTGACCCGGCCCCGCCTTGGCCCCGCAACCCCAATAAAGGAGGAGGCGGCCCTTGGGACGCTCGAATTCGGTGGTGTAGCTGCCATCGCGCCGCTCGGGGCTGATGAGCGGCACGGATTTTCCAAGCTTCGCCTGCGGTTCGAAATAATGATCGCCCTTCGGGGGCGGTGCGCCCGGCGTCTGGTCGGATCCGAGGCGAAGCAGAAGCTGGTGCGCGACCGCCTTGTCGGGGCCACCGCCGAACATCATGCTCATCGCGCCGCCGACACCGCCCTTGCCGCCGCCCATCGCGGCAAAGCCGGACATGGTCGCCACGTCCATTTCGTAGCGCTCCTTGGGCCCCGATGTTTTCTGCGCTGAGCCGGGAACGGCGGCGAGCGCGGCGGCGAGAGCAGTCACGGAAAGCAGACGCAGAGTCGAGCGCATATAAATCCTCCCTGTTGCCGGAAAGCCGGCTGACGGTGCGACCCGAATCTTGTCTTTCCAGCGCTATACGCTGACGTACCCCACGCGCCAAGTGACCGAAATCACAGCGGACCGGCGCTCGGCGATTCCTCAGGCCGTGCCGCCCACCGTCAGCCCGCTCACCAGCAAGCTCGGCTGACCGACGCCCGCTGGGACGCTCTGGCCGCCCTTGCCACAGACGCCGATGCCTTCATCGAGCGCCATGTCGTTGCCGATGCCCGTGACCTTGGTGAGCACGCTCGGGCCATCGCCAATCAGCGTGGCGCCCTTGATCGAGTCGCCAAGCTTGCCGTTTTCGATCTTGTAGGCCTCGGTGCAGCTGAAGACGAATTTGCCCGAAACGATGTCGACCTGCCCGCCGCCAAAGCTCTTGGCGAAGATGCCGCTCTTTACCCGCGACAGGAGCTCGGCGGGATCGTCGTTGCCACCACGCATGAAGGTGTTGGTCATCCGCGGCATCGGGGCGTGCGCAAAACTCTCGCGGCGGCCGTTGCCGGTCGGCGCAACGCCCATCAGCCGCGCGTTGAGCCGGTCCTGCATATATCCCTTGAGAATGCCGTCCTCGATGAGGATATTTTCCTGCGTTGGCGTACCCTCGTCGTCGATGCTGAGCGAGCCGCGGCGCCCGCCCCCGACGGGGCTTGCAAGGCTCCCGTCGTCGATCACGGTGACGCCTGGTGCTGCGACGCGCTGGCCGATCCGCCCGGAAAAGGCGCTCGTACCCTTGCGATTGAAATCGCCCTCCAGCCCGTGACCGACCGCCTCATGCAGCAACACGCCGGGCCAGCCGGGGCCGAGCAGCACGGTCATTTCGCCCGCCGGGGCGTCGACCGCGCGCAGATTGACGAGTGCCTGCGCCAGCGCCTCGTCGATCGCACGGTTCCATTGCCGAGGCTCAAAGAGATGGTCGTACATATAGCGGCCGCCGAGGCCGAAATAACCCGATTCGCGGCGTCCATTCTCCTCGACCACAATCGAGACGTTGAGCCGGACGAGCGGGCGCACGTCGGTCGCGAGAAAACCATCGGCCCGGACGATCTCGACGACCGACCAGCTTCCAGCCAGCGTGACCGACACCTGCGCAACGCGAGGGTCGCGCGCACGGGCGGCGGCGTCGACCTCCTGGCAGAGCGCAACTTTCTGGGCGAAAGGGATGAGGTCGAGCGGGTTCGCCTCGTCATAGAGGTGGCGATTGGTGCGCTGGGGAGGGGCGGCGGGCGCCTGCTTCGCGGGGTCGAGCAGCGCCAGCGTCTCCGCGGCGCGGCGGATCGCGCTCGCGCTGATGTCGCTCGCGTGCGCGAACCCCGTCATTTCCCCCGACACCGCGCGCAAACCAAAGCCAGCATCGGTCGAATAGTCGGCGGTCTTCAGCCGTCCGTCGTCGAACCCGAAACTCTCGGTCGCGCGATATTGGAGATAAAGCTCTCCGTCATCGGCCCTGGCGAGCGCTTCGCGCGCCAGGCGCTGCGCCAATTGAGGGTCCAGCGCGTCGGCGCGGTAGAGGAAGCGGCGAGGGTCGGTGGGGCTTGTCATGCCGCTGATATAGGCGCGTGCAGCTGGTGCGCAAAGGCTGATGCGGATTTAAGCGCGAGCTTCGGCTCAACCCTTGTCGGCCACTCCGCCTGCAAGGATGAAACGGCGGTCGCAATAGCCGCAATCGACATAGCCTTCGTCGGGGTCGATCTCGAGCCACACGCGCGGATGGCCGAGCGCTGCGCTCGCAAGGCCGTCGCCCGTGCCGTCGCAGGCGATGCGCGTCTGTTGAACGCGGAGCGTTTCGGGGGCCGGGTCAGGTGCAGCGTTTGTCATGGAGGGCGCCCATAGCAAGCGTCTTGCGCCTCGGCAATCGGCTGCGCGCGTCAGCCCCTTTCGCACCTGCCGCGCCCCCGCTATGGAGGCCGCCATGAGTGAAGCCGCCATCCGCATCGACGCCGTCTCGAAAATCTACGCCGGCGGCAAGCAAGCCCTCGACAATGTCAGTTTCGATGTGCCGCGCGGGGAGATCTTCGGACTGCTGGGCCCGAACGGGGCAGGCAAGTCGACGCTGATCAATATCCTTGCAGGCCTCGTCAACAAGACGAGCGGGTGGGCAAGCATCTGGGGGTTCGATATCGACGCCGACCCCCGCAATGCCAAATATTCGATCGGCATCGTGCCCCAGGAGATCGTCTTCGACCCCTTTTTCACGCCGTTCGAAACGCTGGAGAATCAAGCCGGGCTCTACGGCGTCCCCAAGGACCGGCGGATCTCAGAAGAACTGCTCGCAGCCGTGCATCTCCTGGACAAGCGTGACGCCTATGCGCGTACGCTCTCGGGAGGCATGAAGCGCCGCCTGCTTGTTGCCAAGGCAATGGTCCATTCGCCGCCGATCATCGTCCTCGACGAGCCGACCGCAGGGGTCGACATCGAACTGCGCCAGCAGCTCTGGGAATATGTCCAAAGCCTCAACGATCGCGGCGTCACGGTGGTGCTGACGACGCATTATCTCGAGGAGGCCGAGGAACTGTGCGACCGCATAGCCATCATCAACCACGGCCGCCTGATCGCGAACAAGCCGACGCGTGAGCTGGTCGACATGGCGCGCGAGAAAATCGTGGTGGTGACGCTCGACCAGGATGTGACCGTGCTGCCGACGCATCCCGCTTTCGACAAGGTCGAGCGCGAGGGCGAGCGCGGCCTTGCGATCAGTTACAACAAGGACCGGATGAACGCGGGCGAGGTGCTCTCCGCGGTGAATGCGATGGGCCATGGCATTGTCGACGTCTCGACGCGCGAGGCGGATCTGGAAGACGTGTTCCTCAATCTGACGCGCGCTGCAAATGGGTAGGTTTTCCTGCCCCGGCGTACCAGGCGAAACACGAGACCCCTCGGGCTGGCGCAAGGTCGCGGGGTGCCCCGGCTTCGCTCAACACGATCGGAAATCCAATGGCTGAAAATCTTCCCCACGACGTCATCGTCATCGGCTCCGGCGCCGCGGGCCTCACCGCCGCTATCGCGCTCGCGGATCATTGCCGCGTGCTCGTGCTCGCGAAGGGCGAGCTCACCGGCGGGTCGACCGCGTGGGCGCAGGGCGGAATAGCGGCCGTGCTCGACGCGGGCGATACGTTCGAAAATCATATCGAGGATACGATGGTCGCGGGCGCCGGGCTCAACCGGCGCGAGACGGTCGAGTTCGTGGTTGAAAACGCCCCGAACGCGATTCTGCGGCTGATCGAAATGGGAGTCGCCTTCAACAAGGAGGAGGGCGCGCTTCACCTGACGCGCGAGGGTGGTCACTCGCACCGCCGGATCGTCCATGTCGACGACGCGACGGGCTGGGCGGTGCAGGCAGCGCTGCTCCAGACCGCCCAGGCGCATCCGAACATCACCCTCATGCCGGGGCAGGCCTGCATCGACCTCATCACCGGCCGGCACGAGGAACGCTATTCGGGTTCGGGGCGCGTCTGGGGCGTCTATGCTCTCGACGAGACGACAGGGAAGGTCCACGCGCATGTCGGGCGCGCGACGATCCTTGCAAGCGGCGGGGCCGGGCGCGTCTATCAGTTTTCCACCGCCCCGAGGGGCGCGACGGGCGACGGCATTGCCATGGCGTGGCGCGCAGGGTGCCGCGTTTCCAACATGGAAATGATGCAGTTTCACCCAACCTGCCTCTATAATCTGGAGGTCAAGAATTTCCTGATCACCGAGGCGGTGCGCGGCGAGGGAGGGATTCTCAAGCATCCGGTCACCGGGCATCGGTACATGCCCGACTACGACCCGCGCGCCGAACTCGCGCCGCGCGACATTGTGGCGCGTGCGAACGACGACCAGATCAAGCGCTTCGGGCTCGACTATGTCCATCTCGACATCAGCGACAAGGATCCGGATTTCGTCGCCGGACATTTCCCGAACATTCATGAAAAGCTGCTGACGCTCGGTATCGACATGACAAGGCAGCCGATACCGGTGGTACCCGCGCAGCATTATACCTGCGGCGGAGTGCTGATCGACCTCGATGGGCGCACCGACCTTCCAGGCCTTTATGCCGCGGGTGAGGTAACCGAGAGCGGTCTCCACGGCGCGAACCGCCTCGCCTCGAACAGCCTGCTCGAATGCTTCGTCTTCGGCGAGGCCGCCGCGAAGCATATCATCGCGAATTGGGACGAGCTTGGCACGCCGCCCGCAATTCGTCCGTGGGACGAAAGCCGGGTCACCCACTCGGACGAAGAGGTGGTCATCAAGCAGAACTGGACCGAGATCCGCCGCTTCATGTGGAACTATGTGGGTATCGTGCGCACCACGAAACGGCTCGAGCGCGCGCAGCACCGCATCAACATGCTCTCAGGCGAGGTTGGAGAATATTACGGTCATTTCCGCGTCACGACCGACCTCATCGAACTGCGCAACCTGCTCCAATGCGCCGACCTCATTGTACGAAGCGCGCTCCACCGCAAGGAAAGCCGGGGGCTCCATTACACGCTCGACTATCCTCAACTGGCGGCGGAGGCGGTCGATACGGTTCTCGTGCCATGAAGGCGCGTAGGGGCTAGGCAAAGCCTTCGTTCAAGAAGCGTTCTGCCAGCGCGGCATGAAGTGCCGCGCCGCGGGCCATGACCTTTTCATCGAGAACCATGCGGTTCGAGTGGAGCCCGCAGCATTGCCGCCAGTCGCTGCCCTGCTCGCTCGCACCGAGCCAGAACATTGCTCCGGGAACCTTTTCGAGGACGTAGGAGAAATCCTCTGCGCCCATCACCGGATTGTCCATCGTCAGCCACGCCGCTTCGCCGAATGTTTCTTCGACCACCGACTGGCCGAAGGCGACAGCGCGGCTGTCGCAGACGGTGACGGGAAAGCCCTCCTCGATCGTCACTTCCGCGGTGCAGCCGTGCGCCTCCGCGATGGCCGGGGCTAGGCGTCTCAACTCCGCGGCCACCATCGCGCGGCGATGCGGCGAGAGGGTGCGGATCGTGCCGAACATCTCGGCTGTTTCGGGGATGATGTTGTTGGTCGTTCCCGCTGCGATCTTCGCGATGGTGATCACCGCAGGGTCGAAAACCGAAATGCGGCGCGTCACCATCGTCTGGATCGCGGTGACGATCGCGCAGGCGACAGGGATCGGATCGATGCTGTCATGCGGCATCGAGGCATGGCCGCCCGAACCCTTGACGCTGATCGATAGCACGTCGGATGAGGCGAGCAGCGGCCCGGCGCGGCCCGCGAAGATGCCGTGCGGCGCGTTGGGCATGATATGGAGCGCGAAGGCGGCATCGGGCAGCGGATCGATCAGCCCGTCCTCCAGCATGAAGCGGGCGCCGTGATGTCCTTCCTCGCCGGGCTGGAACATGAACATCACCGTGCCGGGAAGTCGGTCGCGCGCCGCGCTCAGCAGCTTCGCCGCGCCGACGAGCATCGCGACATGCGTGTCGTGCCCGCAGGCATGCATTGCCCCTGCCGTCTCGGAGGAGAAGTCGAGCCCGGTATCCTCGACAAGCGGCAGCGCATCCATGTCACCGCGCAGCAGAACGGTGCGCCCGTTCGCTGGTCCTCGCAGGATCGCGATGAGCCCCGTGGTCGAGGGCCCTTCGCGAAATTCGAGGGGCAATCCTGCGAGCGCCTCCTTGATCTTCGCGAGCGTTTTCGGGTTTTGAAGGCCGAGTTCGGGCTCGCGGTGAATTGCGCGGCGCAGGTCAACGAGGTCGGGAAGGAGCGTGTCGGCCTCGGCGGGCCAGCTATGTGTGAGCGTGTCCATCGGCCGAGTGTGCCGCGAAGCCAGGCTCCTGTCGAGGGACCTCGGTGAGACCTGGGCGCACCCCCGTTGTCGTGGGCGTTCGCACGTCCCACACCAGACCGAAGCGCTCGCACAGGCGAATGAAGGCATAACCCCAGTCGCTCTGATCAGGTTCAAGTCCGATGCGCGCTGAACCCGGATAGGCGTGATGATTGTTGTGCCATGCCTCGCCCATCGTCGGGATCGCCGCCCAGGGCACATCATATGCCTGGACACCGTGGGCATCGATCGTCCAGCGCTGCGGGCCGCGGTTGTGCGCGAGATGGCCGACGAGCCAATGGCCGTGGTTCGCGACGGCGATCCGGGCGGCCACGCCCCAGACGACCCACGCCCAGCCGCCGATCGCATAGAATAGGAGCGCGACGGGCAATTGCTGCCACCGCCAGCTTGCTTCGAGGCGTCGATAGAAGGGATCCTGGTCGAGTTCGCGAAAGTCGAAGCGCGGCGGACGCTCGAGTTCGAGACGGCAGTATATCTGCCACCAGGCATCGCGGAGCATCGTCGTTCCGTGACGAAGAAAGGGGTGACAATTCGGCTGTCGCTGGGCCCAGTCGCGCGTGTCGTGCGCTCGGATGATGCCGTAGGGGCCTGCCATGCCTACGAAAGCGCCGAGCCAGACGAGAGTGCGCTTCAGCCATCGCGGCGCCTTGAAGCTGCCGTGTATCATCATCCGGTGATAGCCGACGCTGTGACCGAGCAGGAGCGCGGCGCCCGTGGTGGCGAGAAAAAGCGCGGCGGCCGATGGAGCGAAGAAGACAGGCCCCGCGATGATCGTCGCGGCGGCCATTCCGCCGTTCCAGACAATGTTGGGAAAGTCGAGGCGAACCTGTCCAGCCACGGGATCGGGTCCACCCTCGTCGATCAGATAATTGACGCCATGAGGATCCTCATCGCTCCGCATCGCCCGACTCCTCCTAAGTAATTAAGAAATTACTTAAATAAATAAGTCCTTGTCAAGACGGTCGGCGATGCGCATCTGCGTCACATGGAACGGGTCTTTCAGGCATTGGCATCGACGCCGCGGCGCAAGATTCTGGCATATCTGGCGCATGCCGAATTGAGCGCCGGCGACATTGCGGCGCGGTTCGAGATGAGCAAGCCGGCGGTTTCGCAGCATCTTTCCGTGCTGGAGAATGCGGGGCTGATCGCGAGCGAGAAGCGCGGCCAATATGTCTTCTATCGCCTGGTACCCGACACTCTCGCCAATGTGCTCAACGGCTATGTGCAGGAAGTCTGTCCGGTGTCGCGCCCGTTGAAATCCGAATCACGAACGATCGCTAAAAAGCAAGCCAAGGGCAAAGCGGGCTAGCGCCCCCCGAACAGCTGCCGCCCTGCCAGGTCGAGCATGATTTCCTCGCTGCCTCCCCCAATGGCATTGACGCGGACCTCGCGGTAGATGCGTTCGACCTTGCTGCCGGTGATGTAGCTTGCCCCGCCGAGTATCTGCGCCGCCTCGCGCGCGACCGCTTCGAGCATGCGGGTCGCCTGCACCTTCAGCATCGCAAAATCAGCCGGGCGGTCCTTTCCCTCTTTGACCTGCCAGGCGCAGAGGTCGACCCACGCCTGCGTCGCCTCGATCTGGCGCTCCATGTCGGCGAGCTTGATGCGGATCGACTGATGTCCGACGAGCGGCTTGCCGAAGGTCTCGCGCTGCTTTGCCCATTCCGCGGCTTCGGCGAGCGCCACGCGGGCATAGGCGCAGCAGCCCATCGCCATGCCGAGCCGCTCGCTGTTGAAATTGCGCATGATGCCCATGAAGCCGCCATTCTCTGGGCCAATCAGATTCTCGGCCGGAACGCGCACGTCGCTGAAATGGATCGCGGCGGTGTCGCTGCAGCGCCAGCCCATCTTGTCGAGCCGTGTACGCTCGACGCCCGGAGCGTCCATGTCGATGAGCAGCAGGGAGATGCCCGCAGCGCCCGGCCCCCCGGTGCGCACCGCGCAGGTCAGCCAGTCGGCGCGCATGCCGCTGGTGATGAACATCTTTCCGCCGTTGACGATATAATGGTCGCCCTCCTTGACCGCTTTAGTCTTGAGGTTGGCAACGTCGCTGCCGCCGCTCGCTTCGGTGATGCCGAGCGCGATGATCATGTCGCCCGCGAGCACCGCCGGCGCGACGCGCCGCTTCAGACCCTCGGAGCCCAGCGCGAGGATTGGGGGCAGGCCGATGCCGTGGGTCATCAGTGAGGCGCCAAGCCCGCCCGCGCCGACCGCGGCGAGTTCCTCGGTGACGACGAGGCTGTGGAAATTGTCGAAGCCCTCCGAATGGCCGCCATATTCTTCGGGATAGCGAAGGCCAAGAATGCCGGCCTCCGCTGCCTTCTTGTGAAGCTCGCGGGGAAGCTCTCCCTCTGCTTCCCAGCGGTCGATGTGGGGCGCGATCTCGCGCTCCACGAACCGGCGCACGCTCTGTGCAAGCGCGTCGTGCGTGTCGTCATAGTAGGGCGAGCGGGCGCGCCAGTCGTCGAAAACGGTCATGGCGCGATGCTGGTCTTGATTGACGTAAGCGTCAAGTTCGGGTCGCGCGAAGCGCTTCATCTCCCCGCTCTCGTGCAGAAGTGAGCGGCCGAAATTTCGGCTCGATTTCCGTGCCGCGGCGCTTAATGTCGCCCCCCATGATGAAACCCTCCCTGCTTGCCGGCATTGCGGCGCTCGCCCTTCTCTCCATCCCCGCGGCTGCACAGCAGTCGCCCGAAGCGACCGCCGAGGCCGCGCTCAAGCGCGCGCCGGTTTTCGACGGACACAATGATGTCCCCTGGGCACTGCGCGGGCGGCTCGGCAACGTCATCAACAGCTTCGACTTCGTCGACACCACTGGCACGGCCGAGCCCGACCGTGACCCGCCCCGGATCGCGATGCACACGGACCTCAGCCGGCTGCGCAAGGGCCATGTCGGGGCGCAGTTCTGGTCGGTCTATGTTCCTTCGAACGACAATGAGGACGAGGCGGTACGCCAGACCATCGAGCAGATCGACGTCATGAAACGCCTGATCGCGCGCTACCCCAAGGATATGGCGTTCACGACCAGCGCAGCCGAGCTCGAAAAGGCGATGAAGGCGGGCAAGATCGCCGGAATGCTGGGATTGGAGGGCGGGCAGTCGATCGGCTCCTCGCTCGCCGTCCTGCGCCAGATGTACGCCCTTGGCGCGCGCTACCTGACGCTGACGCACGGGCGAAACACTCCGTGGGCCGACAGCGCGACCGACGCACCCCGGCACGACGGCCTTACCGATTTCGGTCGCCAAGTGGTCAGCGAGATGAATCGCCTCGGGATGATCGTCGATCTGAGCCACACGAGTCCCGCGACGATGAAGGATGCTCTCGCCGCATCGAAGGCGCCGGTAATGTTCAGCCACTCGGGCGCGCGGTCGGTCAACGATCATCCGCGCAACGTCCCCGACGACGTGCTGCCGCTGGTCAAGGCAAATGGCGGTATCGTTATGGTCGTCTTCCTTCCCGGTTTCCTCGATCCCGCGGTGCGCGCGCACGGGCTTGATCGCGCCGCCGAAAAGGCACGGCTCGACGGGCAGTATCTCGGCAATCCCGACGGCGCGGCGGCGGCGCTCAAGGCCTGGGATGCCGCGAATCCGGTTCCGAAGACGCAGATTTCCAAGGTTGCCGACCATATCGATCATATCAAGGCTGCGATCGGGGTCGACCATATCGGGCTCGGCGGCGATTATGACGGGATGGATTCGGCGCCGGTGGGAATGGACGATGTCGCGGGCTATCCCGCGCTGTTCACCGAACTCGCGCGGCGCGGCTACACGCAGGTCGAGCTCGAGAAAATCGCGAGCGGGAACATGCTGCGGGTATTGAAGGGCGTTGAGGCCCATGCGGCGAGCCAGAAGAGCGAGCCGCCCCTCGAAACGCCTGTCGCAAAATAGAGCGGCGGCTAGCGGCCCCGCGCCTTCTTCCTGAATGGCCAGTCTACCGCGCCGCTCGCCCAGAGCGCCCACCAGACGATCAGTGGCTGCGCGGCGAGGCGCGGGGCGTGATAGCTCCAACCGAGCGTCGTGCTGCCGACCGTGACATGGGCAAAAGCGTGGTAGAAATTTGCCGGCCACACGCACAGCGCGTAGAGCGCAAGCGCCCAGCCCGCGATCGTGCGGGTCGCGGGGACCATGAGCCCGATCGCGCCGCATATTTCCGCGATGCCGGTTGCGGCGACGACCAATAGAGGATCGGGAACCCACGGCGGCGTGATCGCGAGGAAGGGCGCGGGCGTCGCGAGGTGGCGATAGCCCGCATAGCCAAAGGCGAGCGCGAGCACCCAGCGCAAACCCGTTCGTAGTGCTGACCGCTGATCCGCTGGTCGCCCAACCACCCCAGGCCTGCTTAGCGGCCGATCGCGGCGAGCATCGCATCGATGCTGGTGAACTTCTCGCGCGGGGCACCGTCGATCGCCGCCTTGACCTCGGCCTCCTCGATGCGGCGCCAGTCGCGGAAGGTCACCGGGTTTATGCCGCGGCTCGCGAGCAAGGTGTCGAGGCCGGGGCGTCCGGCCTTGCCCGCGCCGCGGCCGATATCCGCGAGCAGCATTTCGGCGATGCGTGCGCCGTCGGGTTTGTTGGTGCCGATCGTACCCGTCGGTCCGCGCCGGGCCCAGCCGACACAATAAAGGCCGGGGAGGATGCGGCCCTCGTCATTGGCGAAGCGGCCGCGGCCATGCTCATAGGGTACGCCGGGGATCGGAGGGGTCTGATAACCGATACAGCTCACCACCAGCCCCGCCTCGATCGCATAGGTTTCGCCGGTGCCGTGGCTGCGCAGATCCGCATCGAGCCTGGTTCTTTCGACGATGACGCGCTGGACGCGGCCCTCTCCCTCGATTGCGACGGGCATGGCAAAGAAATCGAAGTCGATCGTCACCGGCTTGGCGACCGGATTGGCGGCGAAGCTCCGAAGGTGCGTGACCGACTTGCGCATGCCGGGCTCAAGCATTGCGTCGTCGCCTTCAGGCGGAAGATCGGCAGGGTCGACGCGTGGGCTCGCGCGCTCAAGGTGCCCGAGCTCGCCGAGCTCCTTGGGCGTCATCGCAATCTGGTGGGGACCTCGGCGCCCGAGGATCTGGATGTGGCGCACCCCGCTATGCGCCAGCGCGTCGCGCGCATGGGCGACGATGTCGCTGCCGGCGAACTCGCCTGGCGTCTTGGCAAGGATGCGCGCCACATCGAGGGCGACATTGCCATTGCCGATCACCGCGACGCCGGGTGCATCGAGCGGCGGGTCGAGATCTGCGAAATCGGGGTGGCCGTTGTACCAGCCGACAAATGCCGCGCTGCCGATCGCGCCCTTGAGGCCGGCGCCTGGAATTTCAAGCGCGCGGTCGTTCGGCGCGCCGGTTGCAAGGACCACGGCGTCGTAGAGCTCGGTGAGTTCGTCGATCGCCACATCACCGCCGACGGAAACATGTCCCACGAAGCGGACGTTGTCGGTGAGAGCGACGCCCTCATAGCGGCGTGACACCGCCTTGATCGATTGGTGGTCGGGCGCGACGCCCGTACGAATCAAACCATAAGGAACGGGCAGACGGTCGATGACGTCGATGGCTATATCGTCGGCCTTCTGCAGCGTTTCGGCGGTGTAATAGCCCGCCGGGCCCGACCCGACGATCGCGACATGACGCATCAGCCCACTCCTTCGGGGTGTCCGGCGCGAGATACCGCCCCCCACTTCATTGGCACCGATGCTAGCGGCGAAATGCGCAAGGGCAAGCGGGCTTGTGCATGAAGTCCAGGGGAATCGCATTTGAAAAATATAGTAGCGCGATGAGTTGATATGGATTCTTTGGGTGTCCTTCATAGTAAGGAGGATATCCATGTCCTGGTTTGCCGCGGCGTTTGATGATCTTCGCGA
>Ga0182735_1000270_pt1 | contig 49201 bp, 41 predicted proteins | sample eDN5th30CKraftMG_FD_128524 | JGI IMG/M metagenome (GOLD analysis project Ga0182735, IMG submission 128524) | Enriched Miracle-Growth compost microbial communities from Emeryville, California, USA - eDNA 5th pass 30_C Kraft MG (version 2) (version 2) ...
ATGCCATCATGGGCTCGACCGCGCCCTTCCTGGATGAAATCCACCAGTTGCGCGGTCATCGCGGCCAGATCCTCGCCGCCCGCGTCATTCGCGAGCTGATGGACGGCTCGGAAATCCGCGAGAGCCACCGCGTGGGCGATCCCCGCGTCCAGGACCCGTACTGCATTCGCTGCCAGCCGCAGGTCACCGGTGCCTGCATCGACCTTCTGACCCAGGCGGGCCGCACGCTGGAAATCGAGGCCAACGCCGCGACCGACAATCCGCTGGTGCTGATCGAAAGCGGCCAGATCGTCTCGGGCGGCAACTTCCACGCCGAGCCGGTGGCGTTCGCCGCCGACCTGATCGCGCTGGCGATTGCCGAGATCGGCGCCATCTCGCAGCGCCGCATCGCCCTGATGGTCGACCCGGCGCTCAGCCACGACCTGCCGCCCTTCCTCACTCCGGCGCCGGGCCTAAACAGCGGCCTGATGATCGCCGAAGTGACCTCGGCGGCGCTGATGAGCGAGAACAAGCATCTCGCCACCCCCTGCTCGACCGACTCCACCCCGACCTCGGCCAACCAGGAAGACCACGTCTCCATGGCCGCGCATGGTGCGCGCCGGCTGAAGCGCATGAACGCCAACCTCGCCCAGATCGTCGGCATCGAGGTGCTGTGCGCCGCCGCCGGTGTCGAGTTCCGCGGCCCGCTGAAGACGTCGGCCCCGCTGCAGGCCGTCATCGCCCGGCTGCGCAAGTCCGTCGCGGCGCTCGACCAGGACCGCTACATGGCCCCCGACCTCGCCGAGGTCGCCTCGCTCGTCCGTTCCGGCGCGCTGCTCGAAGCCCTGCCGAAAGGCATGCTCGACGAGGTTCGTCCGTGAATCCGGTCGAAGTTGTTCGGGGCGAGGGCCCGCTGATCCTCGGCCTGCCGCACACCGGCACCTGGCTGCCCGACGCGATCCGCGCGAAACTCAACGCGCGCGGCCGCATCCTCGCCGACACCGACTGGCATATCGAACGCCTCTATGACGGGCTTTTGCCGAACGTGACGACGGTGCGGGCGACGTTCCACCGCTACGTGATCGACGCCAATCGCGGCCCCGACGACGCCAGCCTCTATCCCGGCCAGAACACGACCGGCCTGGTGCCGGTGACGGATTTCGACGGCGTGCCGATCTGGACCGAGGAGCCGGACGCGGCCGAGATAGCACGGCGCAAGGCGGACTTCCACGCGCCCTACCATGCCGCTCTCACCGCCGAGATCGAGCGCGTGAAGGCGAGGCACGGCGTGGCGATCCTCTACGATTGCCACTCGATCCGCTCGCATATCCCGTTCCTGTTCGAGGGCATCCTTCCCGACTTCAACATCGGCACCAACAGCGGCGCTTCCTGCGACCCGCGCATCGAGGCCGCAACCTTCGACCTGTGCGTCGCTTCCGGGCGCACCCATGTCTTGAACGGCCGCTTCAAGGGCGGCTGGACCACACGCCATTACGGCCAGCCCAAGGACAGCGTCCACGCCATCCAGATGGAACTGGCGCAGTCCACCCATCTTGCGGCCGAGGCCCCGCCCTTTGCCTATGACGAGCAGAAGGCCGCTGCGCTGCGCCTCACCCTTGGCGCCATCCTCGCAAAGCTTGCCGCCCTCGCCCCGGAACTGACGGCATGAGCGGTCCACTTACCGGCATCAAGGTCCTCGACCTGTCGCGCGTGCTCGCGGGGCCGTATTGCACGGCGCTGTTGGCAGACCTCGGCGCCGAGATCATCAAGCTGGAGCCGCCGGCCGGCGACGACTACCGCCATATCGGCCCGTTCAAGGACGGCGAGAGCGCGCTGTTCACGCTCAACAACCGCGGCAAGAAGAGCGTCGTGCTCGACCTGAAGAAGCCGGCCGACCTCGAACTGGCGCAGGCACTCGCCGCCCGCGTCGACGTGATGGTGGAGAACTTCCGCCCCGGCGTCGCCGCCCGGCTCGGGCTGGGCGCCGAGGCGCTGCGCCAGGCCAATCCGCGTCTGATCTATTGCTCCATTTCCGGCTTCGGGCAGGAAGGCCCGTTCAAGGACCTGCCGGCCTACGACCTCGTGGTGCAGGCCATGTCCGGCCTGATGGCCGCGACCGGCGAGGAAGGCGGCGCACCGCTGAAGACCGGCGAAAGCATCGCCGACCTGATCGCCGGCCTGTTCGCAAGCTGGTCGATCATGGCCGCACTCGTCCAGCGCAACGCCACCGGCGAGGGTACGACGCTCGACATCGCCATGTATGACGCGCTGTTTTCCATGCTGACCACCAGCCACGCCCAGCATTTCTACGGCGGCGTGCTGCCCGGCCGCGTCGGCAACCGCCATCCGCTTTCCACCCCCTTCGGCTGCTTCAGGACCAGCGACGGGCAGGTGGTGATCGCCGTGCTGAACGGCGGCCAGTTCCAGCGCCTGGCGGGGCTGATCGGCAAGCCGGAGATCGCGGCCGACCCGCGCTTTGCCTCGGACTCGAGCCGCACCGAGCATGAGCCGGCGCTGCGGGCCCTGATCGAGGCCTGGTCGACCCGGTTGACCACCGAGGAGGCCGTCGCGGCACTCGCGGCCGAGGGCCTGCCGACCGCGCCGATCTGGGACATCGCGCAGGCTGCCGACAACGAGCACGCCGCGATGCGCGGGCTGGTCAGCACGCTGGCGCACCCCGTTCTCGGCCGCACGCCGATCGTCGGCCAGCCGGTGCGTTTCGACGGCGCCAAGCCGGTGGCCGCGACAGCCGCGCCGAACCTCGGCGGCGACATCGAAACCGTGTTAAAGGAATTCGGCCTGGAGGCGCTACGCCATGCAGATTGACGACGCCTGGCATATGCTGTCGGAAGAGGAGCGCCTGTTCTGCGAGGTGCTGGAACGCATCTGCGCCGACAAGATCACGCCGCTCGCCGCCGAGACCGACGAGACATCGCGCTTCGTGCATGCGCAACTGGCGACGCTCGGCGAGGCGGGCATGATGGGCGCCAACCTGCCGGAAGCCTATGGCGGCAGCGGCATCTCCGCGCCGGCGCTGTTGCGCGCCGTCTCGATCGTCGCCGGGGCCTGCGGATCGACCGCCTCGGCGTTGACCGCGCACTATCTGGCGACCGATTCCATCCTGATCGGCGGCACGGAAGCGCAGAAGCAGGAATGGCTGCCCAAGGCCGCCAGCGGCGAAGTGCTCGCCGCCTTCGCGCTCACCGAGCCCACCGCCGGCTCCGACCCCGCCGACATGAAGACGCGGGCGCAGCGCACCGAAAAGGGCTGGCACCTCAAGGGCACCAAGTGCTTCATCTCCAATGGCGGCGTCGCCGACGTGGTGGTGGTCTATGCGGTGACCGACCCCGAGAAGGCGCATCGCGGCATCTCGGCCTTCCTCCTGCCCAAGGGCACGCCCGGCTTCGAGGCCGGGCCGGCCGAGAAGACCATGGGCCTCAAGGGCGGCCATGTCTTCACGCTCAACCTCGATTGCGAGCTGCCTGAAAGCGCGCTGCTCGGCGAGGAGGGCAAGGGCTTCCGCACCGCCATGCAGGTGCTCGACAACGGCCGCATCGAGGTCGCCGCGCAGTGCCTCGGCCTAGCCGGCGCCGCGATGGACGCGGCGATCGCCTATGCCAAGGAACGCGTCATCGGCGGCATCGCGCTGTCGGAGCGGCAGGGCATCCGCTGGATGATCGCCGACATGGGCCTCGCCTTCCGCTCGGCGCTGCTGCTGTCGCAGGAGGCGGCGCGCCAGCGCGACCTGGCGCACGAGCATGGCGGGCGTTTCTCGCTGGCCTCGTCCATGGCCAAGCTCGGCGCCTCCGAGGCGGCGGGCAAGATCGCCGACACGGCCCTGCAACTGCACGGCGGCTACGGCTACACCCGCGACTTTCCCATCGAGCGGATCAACCGGGACCTGCGCATCATGCGCATCTACGAGGGTTCCAGCGAAATCCAGCGCATCATCATTTCCGGCAATATGCTGGCCTGACAGGAGGCGAACCGTGAGCAGCAACCCAAGACACAATACCCGCGACATCTTTCCCCCGACCGGTCCCGAGATCACCGCCAAGAGCTGGCTGACCGAGGCGCCGATGCGCATGCTGATGAACAATCTGCATCCCGACGTCGCCGAGAACCCGCACGAGTTGGTGGTCTATGGCGGCATCGGCCGCGCCGCCCGCACCTGGAAGGATTTCGACCTCATCGTCGGCGCGCTGAAGAAGCTGGAAAGCGACGAGACGCTGCTGGTGCAGTCGGGCAAGCCGGTCGGCGTCTTCAAGACGCACAAGGACGCGCCGCGCGTGCTGATCGCCAATTCCAACCTCGTGCCGCACTGGGCGACGTGGGACCATTTCAACGAGTTGGACAAGAAGGGCCTGGCCATGTACGGCCAGATGACGGCCGGCTCGTGGATCTATATCGGCTCGCAGGGCATCGTGCAGGGCACCTATGAAACCTTCGTGGAGGCCGGCCGCCAGCACTATGACGGCAACCTCAAGGGCAAGTGGATCCTAACCGCCGGCCTCGGCGGCATGGGCGGCGCCCAGCCGCTGGCCGCTGTCATGGCCGGCGCCTGCTGCCTGGCGGTGGAGTGCGACGAAACCCGCGCCGACTTCCGCCTGCGCACCCGCTATGTCGACGCCAAGGCGCACACGCTGGACGAGGCGCTGGCGCTGATCGAGCAGTGGACGAAGGCCGGCGAGGCGAAGTCCGTGGCGCTGATCGGCAATGCCGCGGAAATCTTCCCCGAACTGGTCAAGCGCGGCGTGCGCCCCGACATCGTCACCGACCAGACCTCGGCCCACGACCCGGTGCACGGCTACCTGCCGCTCGGCTGGACCGTCGCCGAATGGCGCGCCAAGCAGGAGAGCGATCCCAAGGCCGTGGAAAAGGCCGCCCGCGCTTCGATGAAGCAGCACGTCGCCGCCATGGTAGACTTCTGGAACAAGGGCGTGCCGACGCTCGACTACGGCAACAACATCCGCCAGATCGCGCTGGAAGAGGGCCTGGAAAACGCCTTCGCCTTCCCCGGCTTCGTGCCGGCCTATATCCGGCCGCTGTTCTGCCGCGGCATCGGCCCGTTCCGCTGGGCCGCCCTGTCGGGCGATCCGGAGGACATCTACAAGACCGACGCCAAGGTGAAGGAGCTGCTGCCCGACAACAAGCACCTGCACAACTGGCTGGACATGGCGCGCGAGCGCATCTCCTTCCAGGGCCTGCCGGCGCGCATCTGCTGGGTCGGCCTCGGCGACCGCCACCGCCTCGGCCTCGCCTTCAACGAGATGGTGCGCAACGGTGAGCTGAAGGCGCCGATCGTCATCGGGCGCGACCACCTCGATTCCGGCTCGGTCGCCTCGCCGAACCGCGAAACAGAAGCGATGAAGGACGGTTCCGACGCCGTGTCCGACTGGCCGCTGCTCAACGCGCTGCTCAACACCGCCTCGGGCGCGACCTGGGTGTCGCTTCATCACGGCGGCGGCGTCGGCATGGGCTTCTCGCAGCATTCGGGCATGGTCATCTGCTGCGACGGCTCGGAAGACGCGGATGCGCGGCTCGCCCGCGTGCTGTGGAACGACCCCGCAACGGGCGTCATGCGCCACGCCGATGCGGGCTACGAGATCGCGATCGACTGCGCTCGCGAGCACGGGCTGAACCTGCCCGGTATTCTTTAAGCCTTTCGCGCACCACCGGTCTCTGGCGGTGCGCGACAAAATCCAATAGCTAGTCGAACTGGCGATGGTCGCTCAGTTCATCAGGGAGAATACCAAATGAAGTTTTCCACGACACTCAAATCGGCCGTGTTCGGCCTTGCAGCACTTGGCCTTGCCGTGCCCGCCATGGCCGACCAGCTTTCCGACATCAAGGCGGCCGGCAAGATCGAAACGGCCACCGACATGCACTACGCGCCGTTCGACATGCTCAACAACGGCACCTATGAAGGCATGACCAAGGACCTGTTCGACGGCGTCGCCAAGGAACTCGGCGTCGAGCCGGTCTACCAGGACATTCCGTGGACCGCCGAACTGCCCGGCCTCGAGGTCAAGAAGTTCGACATCGTCATCGCCCCGGTCACCATCACGGCCGAGCGCCTGCAGCGCTACGCCTTCACCCTGCCGATCGCCGACGCCACCGTCTCGCTGGTGCGCGCCGCCAGCAACACCGAGCTGAAGAAGCCGGAAGACATCAAGGGCAAGACCGTCGGCGTCCAGCAGGGCACCGCACAGTTCAAGCAGCTCCAGGCCTATGGCGAGAAGCTCGGCGGCGTCACCGTCAAGGAATACGGCACCACCGACGAGGCCTACGCCGACCTCGCCGCCGGCCGCCTCGACGCGGTTGCCGGCTCGCTGCCGAACCTGACCTACCTGGTCAAGAGCCGTCCCGAGACCTTCGCCCTGTTCGAGCCGGCCCAGTTCGGTGAGCCGACCTACTTCGCCTGGGTGGCGCGCAAGGACGCCGACAGCGAAAGCTTCGTCAAGGCCGTCAACGACGCCGTGCTCAAGATGACCGACGACGGTCGCGTCAAGGCGATCCAGGAAAAGTGGCTCGGCACCTACACCGAACTTCCGCGCGAAGTTCCCACCAAGTAACGACGAGCCGCGGGCGGGAGCGATCCCGCCCGCAAGCCTCGCGGCAATCGGAGCACCGATGTTTTCGATCTCCACCTTTCTGAACAGTTTCGAGCCGCTCTTCTGGGCCGCTCGCTACACGCTGTTGATTTCGGGGCTGGGCATTGCGCTCGGGCTGGTCGTCGGCGCGCTCATCTGCGCGGCCGCGCTGTCCGGCGTCACCTGGCTGCGCCGGTTCGCGGCGGTCTGGGTCAGCTTCCTGCGCGGGGTCCCGCTGCTGGTCCAGCTTCTTCTGTGCTATTATCTTTTGCCGGTCATCGGCATCAACGTGCCGGCGCTGGTCGCCGCCGTGGTGACGGTCGGCATCTGCTCCAGCGCCTATGTCTCCGAAATCTGGCGCGGCGCCATCATCTCGCTGCCCATCGGCCAGACGGAGGCGGCGACGGCCATCGGCATGCGCCCGCGCGACATCTGGAACCGGGTGATCCTGCCGCAGGCGTTCCGGATTTCGCTGCCGGCGCTGATCAACGAACTGATCCTGCTGGTCAAGGCCTCGTCGCTGGTGTCGGTCGTCGGCATTCTTGAAGTGACGCGCGCCAGCCAGGCACAGGCGGCCACCACCTTCCGCCCGCTGGAAGTCTACATCGCGGCAGCCTGCATCTACCTGGTCATCAATCTCTGCTTCGCGGCGCTCGGCCGCTACCTCGAGCACAGGATGGCTGTGTAATGGACCTGAGCATCCTGCTGCAATACTGGCCGATCCTGCTGAGCGGCTTCGGGCTCACCATCCTTTGCTGGCTGCTGGGCACCGTCTTCAGCATGGCGCTCGGCCTCGTCATTTCGCTGATGCAGCGATACGGGCCGCGCCCGCTCCGCTGGCTGATCCAGATTTATATCGAGATCATCCGTGGCACGCCCTTCCTGGTGCAGCTCTTCGTGCTCTACTACGGCGGCCCGCTGCTGGGCTTGCGCCTCGACGCGCTGCCGGCGGGCATCCTCGGGCTCAGCGTCTACGGCAGCCCCTATTTCGCCGAGATCTTCCGCGCCGGCTACCTGGCGGTGCCGACCGGCCAGCTCGAGGCGGCGCGCGCCATCGGCATGTCGGAACTCACCATCGTGCGCCGCATCCTGATGCCGCTCGCGCTGGTGTCGGCGCTGCCGTCGCTGGTCAATTTCGCCATCATCCTGACCAAGGAGACGGTGATCCTGTCCATCATCACCGTGCCTGAACTGATGTATTCGGTGCAGCGCATGTCCACCGAGACCTTCCGCTACCTGGAAGCCAACTTCATTCTCGCGCTGTTCTTCTGGCTGCTGGTCGAAACCATCTCGCGCTTCGGCCGCAAGCTGGAAACGCGCATCACCAAACATCTGATCGAAAGGACGTAGGATGGTCGAAGCCTCATCCGTCGAGATCCGCAAGGTCACCAAGTTCTACGGCCCCTTCCAGGCGCTGAAGGAAGTTGACCTGTCCATCCAGCCGGGCAAGGTGACGTGCCTGATCGGGCCTTCCGGCTCGGGCAAGTCCACGCTGCTGCGCTGCATCAACTTCCTCGAGGAATATGATTCCGGCGAGATCACCATCGACGGGCAGCTGATCGGCTACGCCACGCCCGGCGGCCGCAAGATGCCGGGCCGCAAGCTGCGCGAGATGCGCCGCTCGATCGGCATGGTGTTCCAGCAGTTCAACCTGTGGCCGCACATGACGGCGCTGCAGAACGTCGCCGAAGGCCTGATCCGCGTGCGCGGCCTGCCGAAAGCGGATGCCGAGGCCCGTGCCGCCGAGGCCCTGAAGAAGGTGGGACTGGCCGACAAGATGGCCAACCACCCGGCGCGCCTGTCCGGCGGCCAGCAGCAGCGCGTCGCCATCGCCCGCGCCATCGCCATGGAACCGCGCCTGATGCTGTTCGACGAGCCGACTTCCGCGCTCGACCCGGAACTGGTGGGCGAGGTGCTGAGCGTCATGAAGACGCTGGCCTCCGAGGGCATGACCATGGTCGTGGTGACGCACGAAATGGGCTTTGCCGCCCATGTGGCGGACCAGGTGGCCTTCATGGAAAAGGGCGAACTGGTGGCCGTGGACGCCCCAAGCCATGTCCTGCACAACCCCGAAGACCCGCGCATCCACGCCTTCCTGCGCACTTATCACGAGCGCAACAGCTTCTAAGCGCCATTGCAGGCGCCGGCGCGCTCTGGCACTGATGGCATTCCCGTTTTGCCGTCAGCCCGCGTGATGGAGGCGCCTCAGCCATGGTGGAACTCAATCGGCAAAGCGCCTCGACCCTCGCCCGCATGATCCGCGCGGGCGAGACGGCGGCGAGCGCGGTGATGAGCGCCCATCTCGACCGGATCGCGGCGCGTGAGGCCGAGGTCGGCGCCTTCGTCTACCTCGACGCCGAACGCGCCATGGAACTCGCCGAAGCCGCCGACCGGCAACCGGCCCGGGGACTGCTGCACGGCGTTCCCTTCGCCATCAAGGACATCATCGACACGCAGGACATGCCGACGGAATGCGGCAGCGATCTGTTCGCCCACCGCCGGCCGACACGCGACGCCGCCTGCGTGCGCAAGATGCTCGACGCCGGCGCCATTCCGCTCGGCAAGACCGTCACCACCGAATTTGCCTATTTCCGGCCGGGCAAGACCGCCAATCCGCACAACCTTGGCCACACGCCGGGCGGCTCGTCGTCGGGGTCGGCGGCGGCCGTCGCGGACGGCATGGCGCCGCTCGCCTTCGGCACGCAGACGGCCGCCTCGCTGATCCGGCCGGCGGCGTTCTGCGGCGTCTGCGCCTTCAAGCCGACGACCGGCACGTTCGACGTCAGCGGCGTGCTGCCGCTCGCCCCCAGCCTGGATACGCTCGGATTCTTGGCCCGGCAGCCAGAGGATTTCAGCCTCGCCTATGCCGTCATGACGGGAAGCCCGTTGCCCGCGCCCGGCGCCTTCGCCGACACCAAGCCTCGCATCCGCCTGATGCGCGGTCCGCACTGGCAGGAGGGATCGGCGGAGATGCGCGAGGTCGTGGCCCGCGCCATGCGCGTCCTGTCGGAGCATGGCGCCGACACCGGCGAGGTCGACCATCCGCCGCTGTTTCGCGAGCTGACCGACGCGCAAAAAGCCGTCATGGCCTATGAGGCGGCCAGCGCCCATGCGCGCCTCTACGACGAGAACCGCGCCGGGGTCAGCGACCAGTTCGCGGAACTGGTCGAGGCCGGCCGCAGGATCACGACCGAGCAGTACAGGGCGGCGCTCGACATGCGCGACCGCGCGAGGCCACTGGCGGAAGCGCTGTTCGCCGACTGCGACGCGCTGCTCATGGCTTCTGCTCCCGGCGAGGCCCCGCAAGGCCTCGGCTCCACCGGCGACCCGCTTTTCAGCCGCATGTGGACCCTGCTGCAACTGCCGGCCGTGGCGCTGCCGCTCGGAACCGGGCCGCAGGGCCTGCCGCTCGGCATCCAGTTGGTCGGCCGCCGTGGCGGCGACGAAAGGCTGCTCGCCGTCGCGCAGTGGGTTCACGACCGCTTCGCCGCCTCGGCCTGAAAGGCGCTTGACGGAGGCCGGCATTGGCCGCAGAGGCAGCGGAACGAAGAAGGTCGGGGTCTACCGCGATGATCGAAATGGCGCCGGAAACGGCAAGGGGGCTGGAGTTGGGGATCGAGGGCTGGCTGGAGGCGGTTGCCGCGCATTTCGGCTGCGCGTGGCCGATGGAGCGGCTGGTCGGCGAATACGACCTGAACTTCCGGGCTCGGGGCAACGACGGCCCGATCATCGTCAAGGTGATGCGCGCCGGTTGCGACCCCGCCTATGTCGCCATGCAGATCGAGGCGATCCACCACGCCCTTTCCGTCGATCCGCACCTGCCGCTGCCGGAAATCGTCGGCGAGCCCCTCACCCTGCGCGACGATAGCGGGCAGGAGCGCATCGCCTGGGCGCAACGCGCCCTGCCCGGCAAGGCGCTGGGCGCGCTCGCGCCGCAATCGCTGCCGCTGCTGGAAGAATTCGGCCGCGCGGCGGGACGGCTCAGCCGCACGCTGCAGGGGTTCGAGCACCCGCAACTCGACCGCCCGCAGAAATGGCAGCTTCCCGACGGCGGCTGGATCGCCGCGCATCTGCCGCTCCTGCCCGAGGCACGCCGCCATCTCGTGCAGGCGACGCTGGAGGGCTTCGAGGAACTGCGCCCCGCGCTTGAACGGCTGCCGCAGCAGGCCATCCACAACGACCTCAACGACTGGAACATCCTGATCCGCCAACAGGTCGCCGCGCAGACCGCCGTCGCCGGCTTCATCGACTTCGGCGACATGACGCGCGCGCCGGTGATCTGCGACCTGGCGATCATGGCCGCCTATGCGATCCTCGACCGCCCTGACGCCGAACAGGCGCTGGCCGCGCTCACCGCCGGCTATCATGCCGCCTTCCCGCTGGCCGAAGCCGAACTGGCGATGCTGTGGCCGCTGGTGCGGATGCGGCTGGCGGTCAGCGTCGTCAACTCGACCGTCGAGGCCAAGGCCAAGCCCGACGACCCCTACGTCACCATATCGCAGGCGCCGGCCTGGCGGCTCCTGGAACGCACCGACCTCGACGCGGCGCGTATCCTGCAGCGGCTGCGGCTGGCCTGCGGCCTGCCGGTCACCCCCGAGGCGCCGGCGATCCTCGCCTGGCTTGCCGCCGAGCGGCATCGCTTCTCGCCGGTCGTCGACGCCGACGTCGCGGCCTTTCCGGTCCACGATCTTTCGCCATCGGGCAGCCTGACGCCGGAAAACCCCTTCGCGCTGACCCCGGTCGAGGCGGCGACGCTCGGCGTGGCCGAGCCGTGCTGGATCGGACGCCACGGCGAACCGAGGCTGGTCTACACCGAAGGCGCCTTCGTCGGCCCGACGAAAGCCGCCAACCGCCGCACCGTGCATCTGGGCGTGGACCTTTTCGCGCCGGCCGGCGCGGCGCTGCGCGCCCCGCTGGCGGGCACGGTGATCACGGCGGGAAGCGAGGAGGGCGCGCAAGGCTATGGCGGCATGGTCGTGCTGCGCCACGACACGCCGGCCGGTTCCCTGTTCACGCTGTGGGGACACCTGGCCGCCGATTGCGCGCGGCTCAAGCCCGGCCAGCGTATCGCCGCCGGCGAGGTTTTCGCCCATATCGGGACGCTTGCGGACAACGGCGGCTGGGCGCCTCACCTGCATCTGCAAATGGGCTTCGACAACGACCGCGACTGGGACGGCGTCGCCGATGCCGACGACCGTGCAGCACTGCTGGCCCGGTTCCCGAACCCGGCGGCGCTGCTCAACCTCGCGGACGACCATGTCGGCTTTGCCGCGACCGACGAAGCCGAGCTGCTCGACTACCGGCAGGCGCATTTCGCCGCCAACCTGAAGCTCAGCTACCGCCAGCCGGTCATGTTCGTGCGCGGCTGGAGACATCATTTGTTCGACCAGTGGGGCCGGCCCTATCTCGACGCCTACAACAACGTCCCGCATGTCGGCCATGCCCACCCCAGGATCCGCGCCGTGGCGGCCAGCCAACTGGCGCGGATGAACGCCAACACCCGCTACCTGCATCCCGCCCAGCGGGCCTTCGCGCAGAAGCTGATCTCCAAGATGCCGGCGGGACTGGAGGTGTGCTTCTTCGTCAATTCGGGTTCGGAGGCCAACGAACTGGCGCTGCGCCTCGCCCGTGCCGCTTCCGGCGGCTACGACATCGTGACGCCGGACCACGGCTACCACGGCAACACCACCGGCGCGACGGCGATCTCGGCCTACAAGTTCAACAAGCCGGGGATGGGCGGGCGCCAGCCCTGGGTTCACCTGGTCGACGTGGCCGACGACTATCGCGGCCGCTTCCGCGCCGACGACCCGGCCTGCGGCGAACGCTATGCCGCGCAGGTCGACGACGCCCTCGAGGAGATCGCCGCCGGCGGCGGCCGTCTCGCCGGGTTCATCGGCGAAGTCTTTCCCAGCGTCGGCGGCCAAGTCATCCCGCCCGCCGGCTATCTCGCCTCGGTCTATGCCCGAATCCGCGCCGCCGGCGGCATCTGCATCGCCGACGAGGTCCAGACCGGCCTCGGCCGCCTCGGCGACGCTTATTTCGCCTTCGAGCAGCAGGGCGTCGTTCCCGACATCGTCGTGCTGGGCAAGCCGATCGGCAACGGCCACCCGCTCGGGGTGGTGATCACCACGCGCGAAATCGCCGACCGCTTCGCGCGAGGCGCCGAATTCTTCTCGACCTTCGGCGGCTCCAACCTGTCGTGCCTGATCGGCAAGGAGGTGCTGGACATCGTCGACGACGAAGGCCTGCAACAAAACGCCGCCATTGTCGGCGACCGCCTTCTTTCGGGGCTGCGTGCGTTGCAGGATCGTCATGCGTGTATCGGCGAGGTGCGGGGGTTCGGGCTTTTTACCGGCGTCGACCTCGTCGAAGACCGCGACAGCCGCGCGCCGGCCACGGCGATCGCCGACCACGCCATCAACCGGCTGCGCGAGATGCGCATCCTGATCGGCCGCGAAGGGCCGGCCGACAACGTCCTCAAGATACGCCCGCCGCTCACCATCGATGCCGAAGGCGTCGATATGATCTGCGCGGCGCTGGACACGGCGCTGGCCGAAATCCAGCCATAGAGGCGCACGATCATCCCGTCGGATGCCGTTCCCTCATCTTGCTCTTGGAGCGCGGATCGTGCCTATATGCCGCCATCAACCGGCGCTAATATAATGGCCCCGGCAGGGGCTCCCGGACCATAAGCACTTCCATGCTAAAAAGAATCTCGATTTTCGCCAGTGGATCGTTGATCGGCGCGGTCATAGACTATGTTTCGACCATCTCGCTGAACAATGTCTTCGGTGTCGACCCCGCCGTCGCTCTTGGACTGTCGATGACCCTGAGTTCCTGCGTCGTCTTCCTGTTCCACCGCCACATCACCTTTCCCGAAGCGCACGGAAACACCGCTTACCGGTTTCTCCTCTTCATCGCCGTGACCTTGCTGGTCTTCCTGCTGCGCGCGGTGCTCCTGAAGGCGTTCCTCTATGCGGGGCTGGCCCTGGCGATAGCGCTTTTCCTGGCGATCGGGCTCGCTTCGCTGATGAATTTCGTCATTTCCTCAACCGTGACTTTTTCAAAGAAATTATCATGACGAAGAAGATACTTTGCATCGTCGCCCCGATTTACAACGAATCCCTGTCCCTGGCCGATTTCCTCGAAAAGCTCTCCACGGAGGCCGACGATATCCAGGAAAAATTCTCGATCCGGGTCGACTACATATTTGTCGACGACGGCAGCCGGGACGATTCCTTTTCGCTGCTCAGGGAATACGATTTCGGCGAGCGGCACGTTCGCCTTCTCCAATTGTCCCGCAATTTCGGCAAGGAGGCTGCGCTGTCGGCCGGCATCGACGCCGCCGATTACGCCGATGCTGCGGTGCTGATGGACGCCGATCTCCAGCACCCGCCGGAAATGATCTCCGATTTCGTCCGCATCTGGCTGACCGAGGGCGCCGACAGCGTCTACGCCTACAAGGCAAGCCGCCGCCAGTCCGAAGGGCTGATGAAGGCCGCGCTGGCACGGATGTTCTTCTGGGTCATGAACCGCAATTTGCGCTACAAGATCCATCAGGATGCCGGCGATTTCCGCCTGATCAACCGGCGGATCATGACCGCCCTGCGCAGCCTGCCGGAGACGGACCGCTTCATGAAGGGGCTCTATGCCTGGGTCGGCTTCCGCCAGGTCGCGCTGCCGTTCCAGCCGCCGCCGCGCCTGCGCGGGACGAGCAGCTACAACCCCCTGCGGCTGCTGTCGATGACGCTCGACGCCATCACCAGCTTCACCACGACGCCGCTGCGCCTGATGGCCATGGCAGGCATCGCGATCGCCACATTCAGCGCGGCATACGGCATCTATGTCATCATTCAGCACTTCTTTTTCCCGACGGTGCCCGCCGGCATCGCCTCGGTGCTTGCGCTGATCGCCTTCTTCGGCGGCATCCAGATGATCTTTCTCGGCCTGCTCGGCGAATATGTCGGGAAATCCGTCCTCGAGGCCAAGAAGCGGCCGATCTACATTCTGGCCGAAGACATCAGCCGGGGGGAGGACGCGCTTGAGGGTCGCGGATGACTTCGGCCTGGGGCGCCGGCACGACCAAGTCATCCTCTCGCTGATCGAGGCCGGCCGGCTCGACGGCACCTCGGTCATGGTCAACGACGCCATCGAGCCCGGAACGCTGGAGCGGCTGCGGGCCTTGCGGCAGGCCGGTGTGAAGGTCGGCCTGCACCTGAACCTGACGCAGCCCTTTGCCGGCGGCACCCCGACCTGGCCGCTGGCCACGCTGATGCAGCCGCTGCCCGGCCGGCTGGTCGACGCCGCCGCGGCTGCCTTCGACCGGCAGGTGCGCGACTTCGTCTCGCTTTTCGGCTCAGGCCCCGACTTCTACGACGGCCACCAGCATTGCCACTGCTTCCCGGCGATGGCGCCGCTGGCGGCACGCCTGCCCCGCGAGCCGGCAACGTGGATGCGCGTTCCCCTGCCCGCCGCCTGGCGGCACCGGCTGCTCAACCTTGCGGCCGGCGGGCCGAAGGTGGTTCTGATCATGGCATTGGCCGCACGGGCGCGGACGGTCTTCACCGCGGCCGGTTGGCCGGTGAACCGCGACTTTTCGGGCTTCCTGCGCCTCGACGACCCGGCCAGCGTGCGCACATGGCTGCCGCGCCTGTTGGCCGCGGCGGACAAGGAATGCCTCCTGATGCTGCATCCCGGCGATGCGGCCGACCCCGTTCAGTGCCCCGGCCATGCCCCGGAAAGCCGCGCGGCCGAAACCGAAATCCTGCGTGAAAGTGCTCCACCATGACAAGGAACCGCGCCGTCCTCTGGGGACTGGTCCTGCTGCTCGCCACCCGGCTTCTGGCGATGCTGTGGGTGCCGCTCACCGATTCGACGGAAGCCCGTTACGCTGAAATCGCCCGCAAGATGGTCGAGACCGGCAACTGGATCACCCCCCAGTTCGACTATGGCGTGCCGTTCTGGGCAAAGCCGCCGCTGCACACCTGGGTGTCCGCGCTCGGCATCGAAATGTTCGGCCCGTCGCCCTTTGCCGCGCGGCTCGGCATCCTCTTGGCCGCCATCGCAACGCTCGCCATCCTGTGGCTGTGGGCCTCGGCCTTCACCGACCGGAAAACCGCGTCGATCGCGACGCTGGTCGCCGCCAGTTCCGCCGTGTTTTTCGTCTCGTCCGCCTTCGTCCAGACCGACATGGTGCTGACGCTCGGCGTTACCGCCAGCATGGCCGGCTTTTACGGCGGGATCAGGGGAAGCCGCGCCTGGGGGTGGCTGTTCTTCCTCGGGCTCGCCATCGGCCTGCTGGCCAAGGGGCCGATCGCCGTCATCCTGTCGCTGCTGCCGATTTTCGTGTGGGTGGCCTGGTACAGGGAATGGAAAAATCTCGCGCGCCTTCCCTGGGTCGCCGGGACGGTAGCCTGCCTCGTCCTGTCGGTACCGTGGTACGTGGCGGCCGAAATCGCTACGCCGGGCTTCCTGCACTACTTCCTGATCGGCGAGCATATCCAGCGCTTCCTGCAGCCCGGCTGGAAGGGCGACCTTTACGGGGCCGGGCGCGAGCATTTCCGGGGCGCGATCTGGCTGTTCTGGCTCGGCGCCGCGCTGCCCTGGAGCCTGTCGCTTCCGGTGCTGGCCTGGCGCCTGCGAAAAAGCGGTGCCGCGCCGACCGAACAGGCTCCGCTCCATCTTTACCTTCTCCTGTTCGCCCTCACGCCGATGGTGTTCTTCACGGCGGCCGCGAACGTGCTTTTGGCCTATGTGCTGCCGGGAATACCGGCGGCGGCCCTGCTGGCCGTCCTGCTCTGGCAGCGCACCGGCTCGTCCGGCGCGCGGGAACTGACGCTGGGCGTTGCCGCCATGCTGCTGATCTCGGTCGGGCTCAGCGTCGCCTGCCTGACGCCGGCCGGCCGTTCGGCACTGCCGACCGAGGCCTACCTGGTCGCGGCTTATCCGGGCCATGGCCGCCTCGCCATCCTCGAATCGCGCAGTTTCTCGTCTGAGTTCTACACGCAGGGCAAGATCATCCGGATCGGCACCCCGGCCGAGCTTGCCCGATGGCTCTCGCCGGGAGACGGCGTGCTGGTGCCTAAACGCAAGCGCGAGGAGGCCGTCGCGGCCGTCGGCGACACCCTGAAATTCGTCGCCGAGGACCGGAAATACCTGCTCTTCGTCAAGGAATGAGCGGGCTTCCCGCCCGCGCTGCTCAATCCATGCGCAGGCGATAGCCGACCCCGGTTTCCGTCAGGATATGATACGGCCGCTCCGGGTCGGCCTCGATCTTCTGGCGTAGCTGGCGGACATAAATGCGCAGATACTGCACGTCGGTCTCGCCGCCCCAGACCTCGCGCATCAGCATGCGGTGGGTAAGCACCTTGCCGGCATGGGCGACCAGCATGTGCAGGATGTCGTATTCCTTCGGCGTCAGCTTCACCTCCTCACCGCGCACGCGCACGATGCGGCGTACCAGATCGACTTCGAGGTCGCCGCTGCGGAAGGTCGGCGGCTCGCCCTTCTGTTGCAGCCGGTGCCTGAGCGCGGCACGGATGCGGGCAAACAGTTCCGCCGTGCCGAACGGCTTGGTCACGTAGTCGTCGGCGCCGAGATCGAGCGCCTCGACCTTGCCACGCTCGTCGGCGCGGCTCGACAGGACGAGGATCGGCACGGCGTTGCCGCCCTCCCGCAGGGCGCGGATCACGTCGGCGCCGTCCATGTCGGGCAGGCCGAGGTCGAGGATGACGAGGTCGGGAGGGGAGCGCCCGGCCTCGGCAAGGGCACCCTCGCCGTTCGAGGCTTCCGTTACCTGAAAACCCTGCGAGGCAAGGCTGGTGCGCAACAGGCGGCGGATCGGCGGTTCGTCGTCGACGACCAGGATCGTGGCGGCATTCGTGGTCATGGAGACGCCTCCTGCTGGCCGGTTTCCGGCACCGGCAGCGTAATGGTAAAGGCCGCACCCCTGCTACCCGTCCGGGCACCGACCTCGATCGTCCCCGCCATCGCCTCGACGAAGCCGCGACAGATGGCAAGGCCCAGGCCGGTGCCGGCGCGCTGGCTGTCGGATTTGCGGATACGGTAGAACTTGTCGAACACGCGCTCTTTGTCCGCCTCGGGGATGCCCGGCCCTTCGTCCATCACCCGCAGGCTGACCGTCGCGCCGTCGCGCCTGGCGTCGATGCGGATCGTCGTTCCGGCGGAAGCATATTTCGCGGCGTTGTCGAGAAGGTTGAACAGCACCTGCTCGAACAGGACAGGGTCCAGCTTCACCATGGGCAGGCCCGGCGCCAGCGCCGTCTCGACGCGATGGCCGGCCAAAATCCGGGCCGCGCGCCGCAACGTGCTGCCGACCACCTCACCGATATCGACCAGCGCCATGGTCGGCACCACCGCGCCCGATTCCAGCCTGGTCATGTCGAGCAGGTTGGCGATGAAGCGATTCAGCCGCTCCGCTTCCTCCTGGATCGTCGAAAGAAGCGCCCTGCGGTCGTCCGCCGTCAGGTCCGGCAGCGCCGCCAGCCCGTCCGCCGCGCCGAGGATCGAGGCGAGCGGCGTCCTCAGGTCGTGCGAGATGGAGGTGAGCAGCGCCGCCTGCAACCGGTCGCGCTCGACGGCGCGCTGCGCCTTGTCGAAATCCTCCGACAGGGTGATGCGCTCGATGGCAAGGGCCGCCTGGTCCGACAGGGCGTCCAGCAGGCGCTGCCCGTCGGGGTCGAGCAACGGACCCTGCTTGTCGCTGTCGATGCCGATCACCGCCACCGGGCCGCGCCCCGTCCGCATCGGCAGGAACAGCCGCTTCGCGCCCGGCAGCGTGTCGGCGCCGCGCCCGGCCGGCCGGTTGTTTTCCCACGACCATTTCGCCGCCGCCAGGTCGGCTTCCTCGGCGACATCCTCGGGCGGCCAGGCGGTCTTGAGCTCGAGCGTGCCGTTCTCGGGCAGGAACAGCACGACCCGCACCTTCAGCATGGAGGCGACCTGCGAGGAAATCGCCCACAGGAGGTCGTCCATCGAGGCGATGCCCGCAAGCTTGCGGCTGAACAGGTAGAGGTCCTCGGTGATGCGGGCGCGCCGTCGCGCCATCATCGCCTGCGCGCGCACGCTGGCCGTGAGGTTGGAGGCGACCAGTGCCACCACCAGGAAGAAGAACAGCGCCACCACGTTCTCGGGGTCGGAAATGGTGATGCTGAAATAGGGCGGCAGGAAGAACAGGTTGAAGGCGAGCACGCTGAGCAGGCTGGCAAACAGCGCAGCACCCAGGCCGAAGGCGACGGCGCTGACCAGCACGGCGGTGAGGAAGACCAGCGCGATGTTCTGCACGTTGAGGAAGCGGGCCAGTCCTTCGCCGCACCCGACCGCGACGGCGACCAGCATGGCGCTGACCAGATAGGGCCGCACGTCGAACGTCGCGGCGGCCGCGCGCGTGTCGACGCCCTTTGCCGCTGGGGCTTCCCGCTCGTCGCCGCTGACGACATGGACCGCGACATTGCCGGCGCGCCGGACGATCTCGTTGGTGATCGAGCCGGACAGCAATTCGCGCAGGCGCGAGCGCTCGCCGCGGCCGATGACCAGATGGCTGAAATTGTTCCTGGCCGCGTAATCGAGAATCTCGCCGGCCAGTTCGCGGCCGGGCACCGTCACCGCCTCGCCGCCCAGCCGCTCGGCCATGCGCAGCGCCTCGGCGATGCGGTCGCGCGCCGGCTCATGGAGGCGCAGCGAATGCGGCGTCTCGACATAGAGCGCGGTCCACGGCGCACGCAGCCGTTCCGCCATGCGGCGCGCATAGCGCACCAGCGCCGCCGCTTTCGGGTCTTCGTTGATGACGACGAGGATGCGGTCTCCAGCCGACCAGGGGCCGGAGATCGCATGCGCCTGCATGTGGGAGAGCAGTTGCTGGTCGACCCGCTGGGCGGTGCGGCGCAGCGCCAGTTCCCGCAACGCCGTCAGGTTGCCTGCCGAGAAATAATGCGCCAACGCGCGCTCGGCCGTGCCGGGGACATAGACCTTGCCCTCCTTCAGCCGCTGGATCAGGTCGGCCGGGGTGAGGTCGATCACCTCGATCTCATCCGCCCGGTCGATGAAGGCGTCCGGCACGGTTTCGCGGACCTGGATACGGGTGATCTGCTGGACGACGTCGTTGAGGCTTTCCAGATGCTGGATGTTGACGGCCGTGTAGACGTCGATGCCGGCGGCAAGCAGATCCTCGACGTCCTGGTAGCGTTTCGGATGCCGGCTTGCGGGCGCGTTGGAGTGCGCCAGTTCGTCGACCAGCACCAGCGCCGGCCTGCGCGCCAGGATGGCGTCGAGGTCCATCTCCTCTATCCGCCGGCCATTGTAGTGGACCTGCCGCAGCGGCACGAACTCGAAACCGTAGACCAGCGCCTCGGTCTCGACGCGCCCATGCGTCTCGATCAGGCCGATGACGACATCGACGCCGGCGCGCCGCTGGGCGGCGGCGGACAGCAGCATCTCGTAGGTCTTGCCGACGCCGGGGGCCGCGCCGAGGAACACCTTCAGGTGGCCGCGCGTCTCCGTCGCCGCTTCGCGCAGAAGGGCCTCGGGGTCGGGACGCTTGGGTTCGCCATTCTGGTCCGGCATCGGTCGTGCCCTCAAGCCGCCCTTTCAGTGCTGCTGGCGGAGAATCGCCGCCGGGCTCCGATTGCGCAAGGGGCGTTTAGCGTCATTGCGGCTTGGTCGCATCCAGCGCGAGGTTGAGTTCCAGCACATTCACCCTCGGCTCGCCGAGCAGGCCGCCGGATCGCTGTTCGATATGCGAAGAAACGAACGTCTTCACGGCCCCCTGCGCCAGCCCGCGCGCCTTGGCGACACGCGGCACCTGGAAAAGGGCCGCTTCCGGCGAAATGTCCGGATCGAGACCGCTGCCCGAAGCGGTGACGAGGTCGACCGGAACCGGCGTTCCGGGATTTTCCTTCTCCAGCGCCCCGGCATCCGCCTTCACCCGCGCGACCAGCCTGGCGCTGGTGGGGCCGAGGTTGGAGCCGCCGGAACTGGAGGCGTCGTAGCCGCTGCCGGCGGCGGACGGACGCGGATGAAAATAGCGGTCGCCGGCAAAAGCCTGGCCGATCAGCGCCGAGCCGACGACGTGGCCGTCGCGTTCGATCAGGCTGCCGTTCGCCTCGGCCGGGAAAACCGCCTGGGTGATGCCGGTGACGGCAAGCGGGTAGACGAGCCCGGTCAGCACGGTGAGTGCGACGATCATGAACAAAGCGGGCCGGATGTGCGCGAGCATGGCAGAACTCCTTCAGGCTAGGCCGACGGCGGTGATGACGAGATCGATCGCCTTGATGCCGATGAACGGCACGATGACGCCGCCGAGGCCATAGATCAGCAGGTTGCGCCGCAGCAGCGCGGCGGCGCCGATGGCGCGGTACTTCACGCCCTTCAGCGCCAGCGGGATGAGCGCGATGATGACGAGCGCATTGAAGATGATGGCCGACAGGATGGCGCTTTCAGGCGAGGCAAGCCGCATGATGTTGAGCGCCTGAAGCTGCGGATAGAAGGCGACGAACATCGCCGGGATGATGGCGAAGTATTTCGCCACGTCGTTGGCGATGGAAAAGGTGGTGAGCGAGCCGCGCGTCATCAACAGTTGCTTGCCGATCTCCACCACCTCGATCAGCTTCGTTGGGTCGGAATCAAGATCGACCATGTTGCCGGCCTCGCGGGCGGCCACCGTGCCGGTGTTCATCGCCACGCCGACATCGGCCTGCGCGAGCGCGGGCGCGTCGTTGGTGCCGTCGCCGCACATGGCGACCAGCTTGCCCTTGGCCTGCTCGGCGCGGATCAGTTCCAGCTTGTTCACCGGCGTCGCCTGGGCGAGGAAATCGTCGACGCCGGCCTCGGCCGCTATTGCCGCGGCCGTCATCGGGTTGTCGCCGGTGATCATGACGGTGCGGATGCCCATCTGGCGCAGCGCCGCGAAACGTTCGCGGATGCCGCCCTTGACGATATCCTTGAGGTGCACGACGCCGAGCAGCCGGCCGTCGCGCGCCACCGCCAGCGGCGTGCCGCCGGACTTTCCCACCGTCTCCGCGATCTGCTGCAATTCGCGCTCGGCTTCCCTGGAATGTGCGCGCGCGACATGCGCGTCGGCGAGCATCGCGTCGACAGCGCCCTTGCGGATACTGGCGCCGTCGAGATCGACGCCGCTCATGCGCGTCTGCGCCGTGAAGGGCACGAAATGCGCATGCAACTCGCCCATCCCGCGGCCGCGGATGCCGTATTTCTCCTTGGCGAGCACGACGATGGAGCGGCCTTCCGGCGTCTCGTCGGCCAGCGAGGAAAGCTGCGCGGCATCCGCCAGTTCTCGTTCGCTGACACCCTTGAGCGGCAGGAACTCGGTGGCCTGCCGGTTGCCGAGCGTGATCGTGCCGGTCTTGTCGAGCAGGAGCGTGTCGACATCTCCCGCCGCCTCGACGGCGCGGCCGGACATGGCCAGCACGTTGAAGCGCACCAGCCGGTCCATGCCGGCAATGCCGATGGCCGACAGCAGCGCGCCGATGGTGGTGGGGATCAGCGTCACGAACAGCGCGACCAGCGAAACGACGGGGATAGCGCCGCCGGCATAGTGGGCGAAGCTCGGAATGGTGACGACGGCCAGCACGAAGATCAGCGTCATGCCGGCGAGCAGGATGTTAAGCGCGATCTCGTTCGGCGTCTTCTGCCGCTGCGCGCCCTCGACCAGCGAAATCATGCGGTCGAGGAAGGTCGAGCCGGCCGCTGCCGTGATCCTCACCTTGATCTGGTCGGACAGCACCTGCGTGCCGCCGGTGACGGCCGAGCGGTCGCCGCCGGATTCGCGGATGACGGGCGCGGATTCGCCGGTGATCGCGGCCTCGTTGACCGAGGCGATGCCCTCGATCACCTCGCCGTCGGAGGGGATGATGTCGCCGATCTCCACCACCACGACATCGCCGACCTTGAGGCTGGTCGCCGGCACCAGTTCGTAGGTCGAGCCATCGGGGGAGAGGCGCTTGGCGTCGGTTTCCGTGCGCGTGCGGCGCAGCGCGTCGGCCTGCGCCTTGCCGCGCCCTTCGGCCACGGCCTCCGCGAAATTGGCGAACAGCAGCGTGAACCACAGCCACAGGATGACCTGGAAGGAGAAGCCGAACCGGCTGCCGCCGAAGACGAGGTCGCGCACCAGGATCAGGGTGGTGAGGATGGCGACGATCTCGACCACGAACATCACCGGGTTGCGTATCTCGATGCGCGGATCGAGCTTGGCAAAGGCCGAGCGGATGGCCGGGCCGACGATAGCGGGGTCGAAGACGCTGATTTCGGTGGATTTGGTCATGATGCGGGCCTTCAGAAGGTCTGTCCGGCGAGCATGGCGAAGTGCTCGACGATCGGGCCGACGGCGAGTGCGGGGAAATAGGTCAGGCCGCCGACGATCAGGATGACGCCGATGAGCAGGCCGACGAACAGGCCGTTATGCGTGGGCAGCGTGCCTGCCGAGGCCGGCACGGTCTTCTTCGCCGCCAGCGAACCGGCGATGGCCAGCACCGGCACGATGACGAGGAAGCGCCCCATCATCATGGCGAAGCCGATGGTGAGGTTGTACCAGGGGGTGTTGGCCGACAGCCCGGCAAATGCGCTGCCGTTGTTGGCCGCACCCGAGGTGTAGGCGTAGAGGATTTCCGAATAGCCGTGCGGGCCGGCATTGGCGAGCGAGGCAAGGCCGGACGGCAGCACGACGGCCACAGCGGTGAAGCCGAGGATGGCGAGCGGCAGCGACAGCACGGCGAGCATCGCCATCTTCACCTCCTTCGCCTCGATCTTCTTGCCAAGATATTCGGGCGTGCGGCCGACCATCAGCCCGGCGATGAAGATCGCCAGGATGACGAACAGCAGCATGCCGTACAGGCCGGCACCGACGCCGCCGATGATGACCTCGCCGAGTTGCATGTTGACGAGCGGGATCAGGCCGCCGAGCGGAGTAAAGCTGTCCAGCATGGCGTTGACCGCGCCGCAGGAGGCCGCCGTGGTGACGACCGCGAACAGGGAAGACGTGGCGATGCCGAAGCGCACCTCCTTGCCTTCCATGTTGCCGCCGTCGATGCCGAGCGCGGCGAAGGCGGGATTGCCTTGGGCTTCCGCCCAGTAGGTGACGGCGACACCGGCGAGGAAGAGCACGCCCATGGCGGCGAAGATCGCCCAGCCCTGGCGCTCGTCACCGACCATGCGGCCGAAGACATTGGTCAGCGCCGCCCCGATGGCGAAGATCGACACCATTTCGACCAGATTGGTCAGCGCCGTCGGGTTCTCGAACGGATGCGCCGAATTGGCGTTGAAGAAGCCGCCGCCGTTGGTGCCCAGCATTTTGATTGCAAGCTGCGAGGCGGTCGGGCCGACGGCGATGGTCTGCCTGGCGCCCTCTAGCGTGGTCGCGCCGACAGAGGCGCCGAGCGTCTGGGTGACGCCCTGGCTGACATAGAACAGCGCGGTGAGGATCGACAGCGGCAACAGCACGTAGAGCGTCGCGCGCGTCAGGTCGGTCCAGAAATTGCCGACCGTTTTTGCCGATGCGCGTGCGAAGCCGCGGATCAGCGCCATGGCGATGGCGATACCGGTCGCGGCCGAGACGAAATTCTGCACCGTCAGCCCAGCCATCTGGACGAGATAGCCCATGCTGCTTTCGCCGCCATAGCCCTGCCAGTTGGTGTTGGTGACGAAGCTGACGGCGGTGTTGAAAGCCGAATCCGGCGACACCGCCCCCATCTGCATCGGGTTGAGCGGCAGGAAACCTTGCAGGCGTTGCAGGGCGTACAGAAGCACGAAGCCTGCCGCGCTGAAGGCCAGCATCGCCGCAAGATAGGTCAGCCAATGCTGCTCCTTCCGCTCGTCGATGCCGGCGCCGGCATAGAACAGGCGCTCGACGGGCCTCAGGACGGGCGAGAGGAAGGTGCGCTCGCCCGCCATGACCCGCGTCATGTACCAGCCGAGCGGTTTTACCAGCGCAATGACGAGCGCGCAGAACAGCGCGATCTGGAGCCAGCCGTTCACGGTCATGGGTTGTCTTTCTTTTTCGGCATGTTCTTGTCCCGAAACCGGGAGCCGCGTTCGGGAAACATGCTCAGAACCTTTCGGGGCGCAGCAGCGCATAGACGAGGTAGGCGAGGATGAGCGCGGCCGCGAAGCCGCCCAGCGCGTAGTCGAAGATCACCACCGCCTCCTCAGAGCCGTTCGCCGGCGAAGCCGTAGAGAGCGAGAAGGGCGAAGCCGCCGAGGCCGATCGCGAGCATCAGGATGTCGAGCATTGCACCGTTCTCCATCGGCCCGTTGCCGGCCGCGAAAGCCGGCGATGCAGGCCGTGTTCAGGCCCGTAGACTTCGGCGTGTCGGCGTAGGTTTTCGAGGGCGGGCGAAAGGCGCGCTCATAGTATTTTCATATAGAGGCGCATCTTGCCGGCCGGGCTCGGCCATGCCGCAGGCTGGGCCGGAAGGGTCCGGCGACCTCCGGGCTCGCTACACAGACCTCAATGGAGTTGCCGCCTGCACAAAATTATTGTACACAATAATTGTATCCATATTTAACCTGAAACGGGAAAGCGCCAAGCCAGGCGCTGACGGGACTGTGGACTGTCCCGGCCCCCGCAGCCGGAAAATCATAGGCCCCAGCACCGGGCAGGAGCAGAACAATGCATCGTCTTTCATCCATCCTTGCCGCGATCGCGCTGCTGTTCGTATTCGTTCTCGCCACCACGACAGGAAAAGCCATGAGCAACACTGCCCTGCATGCCGCCGCCGAGGCGGGCGATACCGCCTCCATCGAGAAGCTCCTTGCCGGCGGCACGCCGATCGACGCGCGGGACGGCAGCGGCGCCACGGCCCTGCTGGTCGCCACCCACGCCAACCAGGTCGAAGCCGCCAAGGCGCTGATCGAGGCCGGCGCCGACGTCAACACCAAGGACAATATCGAGGACAGCCCGTATCTCTATGCCGGCGCGCGCGGCCATCTCGAAATCCTCAAGCTGACGCTCGCGCACGGCGCCGATCTCAAGAGCACCAACCGTTATGGCGGCACCGCTCTCGTACCGGCGTCGGAGCGCGGCCATGTCGAGACCGTGCGCACGCTGATCGAGGCCGGGGTCGATGTCGATCATGTGAACAAGCTGCATTGGACGGCGCTGCTCGAGGCGATCATTCTGGGCGACGGCGGCGAACGGCATCGCCAGATCGTCGACCTGCTGGTCAAGGCGGGAGCCGATGTGAACCTCGCCGACGGCAAGGGAGTGACGCCGCTCCAGCATGCCCGTGCAGGCGGCTACAAGGCGATCGAAGCCATCCTCGTGGCAGCCGGCGCGCATTGAAACAGGAAACCAGGCCATGACCGAAGACTATCTCAGCGAAGCCATCGAACTCGCACGCGCCAATATCGGCAAGGGCGGCCGCCCGTTCGGCGCCGTCCTGGTCCGGGACGGGGCGGTGCTCGCCACGGCGGTGAACGAAATCCACGCCACCAACGACCCGACCTCGCACGCGGAAATGAACGCCGTGCGCGCCGCCAGCCACAAGCTCGGCTCGCCGGACCTCAGCGGCAGCGCCGTCTATGCCAGCGGCCACCCCTGCCCCATGTGCATGGCGGCGATGCGGCTTGCCGGCGTCGAGAAGGTTTTTTACGCCTATTCCAACGATGAGGGCACGCCGTTCGGGCTTTCGACGGCGGCGATCTACGAGGACCTCGCCAAGCCCTTTGCCGAGCAGTCCATGACGATCCGCCATGTGCCGGTGCGGCCGCAGGGCAAGCCGGACCTTTATGCCGAGTGGACCGAAGCGCGGAGCAGGCAGGCCTGACCATGGCTTCCGCAGAATCTTCGCGCGCCGCGCGCGTGCTGCTGCTGGCGGCCGTTGCCCTGGTGGGCCTCAACCTGAGGCCGTTCATCACCGGCATCGGGCCGCTGGCGGCCGATATCGCCGCGCAGACCGGGCTCGACCTCAAGGGCATCTCGCTGCTGACGCTGGTGCCGATGTTCCTGATGGGCATCTTCGCCTTTGCCGGCCCCTTCCTGCAATCGCGCGTCGGCGCGCGGCGCTCGGTCATCGCCTCGCTGGTCGTGCTCGTCATCGGCTCGCTGCTGCGGCTCACCGCGACGCAGGGCTGGCAGATGGTGGGAACGGCCGCGCTGCTCGGCGTCGGCGTGGCGGTCATCCAGGCCGTGTTCCCCGGCATCGTCAAGAAGCAGTTCCCGCACTATGTCGGGATGGTCATGGGGCTTTATTCGGCCGCGCTGATGGGCGGCGGCGCGCTCGGAGCGCAGGCCGCGCCGCTGGTCGCGAACGCGGCCGGCGACTGGCACAGCGGCCTCGCCTGGATGGCAATTCCGGCGGTGCTGGCTCTGCTGCTGGCGGTCTTCACGCTGCCGCGCGACGGCGGTGCCGCCAACGGCCGGCTGAGCGCGCTCGCGCTGTTGCGGCGGCCACGCGTCTGGCTGCTCATGGCCTGTTTCGGCCTCGTCAACGGCGGCTATTCCACCGCAGTCGCCTGGCTGGCGCCTTTCTACCGCGAATACGGCTGGAGCGCTGCCGCCAGCGGCACGCTGATGGCGGTGATGGCCGTCTTCCAGGCGCTGGCAGCGCTGTTCCTGCCCATGCTTGCCCGCAGCAACGACCTCAGGCGCTGGCTGTGGCTGACGCTTGCCATGCAGGCCATCGGCTTTGCCGCGCTGGCATTCTGGCCGGAGGCTTCGCCGGTGCTGTGGGCGGCGATCCTGGGCGCCGGGCTCGGCGGCTGCTTCTCGCTGTCGATGATCGTCGCGCTCGATCACCTGCCCGACCCGGCCGAGGCCGGCGCGCTGTCGGCGCTGATGCAGGGGGGCGGCTTCCTCATCACTGCGCTGCCGCCATGGATCGTGGCGGCGCTGCACGACGCCACCGGCGGCTTCACCGCCGGCTGGCTCCTGCATCTGGCCTGCGCCGTCGTGGTCGCGGGGCTGTACTGGCGTGTTTCCCCGGCAGGCTATGCCAAGGCCATGAACGCCGCCCTGCCCACTCCCCCGACAGTCCACAGGCGCGTTCCTTCCTGAGCCACGTGCCACGCCGACCGCACGAAAGGGTGGCGGCAGGCAGCCCCGATGCGCTACAGGAAGAAGAACCGCGAGGGGTAGCATGGCTGAGGCTTTCATCTGCGACTATATCCGCACGCCCATCGGGCGCTTCGGCGGCGCGCTGTCGTCGGTGCGTGCCGACGATCTCGCGGCCATCCCGTTGAAAGCCCTGATGGAGCGGAACCTGGCCGTCGACTGGCAGGCCGTGGACGACGTCGTCTACGGCTGCGCCAACCAGGCCGGCGAGGACAACCGCAACGTGGCGCGCATGGCGCTGCTCATCGCCGGCCTGCCGCAAACGGTGCCCGGCGCCACGGTCAACCGGCTGTGCGGCTCCGGCATGGATGCCGTCATCACCGCCGCGCGCGCCATCAAGGCCGGCGAAGCCGACCTTTTCATCGCTGGCGGCGTCGAATCGATGAGCCGCGCGCCCTTCGTCATGCCCAAGGCCGATACCGCCTTTTCGCGCCAGGCCGAGATTTTCGACACCACCATCGGCTGGCGTTTCGTCAACCCGCTGATGAAGGCACAGTACGGCATCGAATCGATGCCGGAAACGGCCGAAAACGTCGCCGAGGAATTCGGCGTCTCCCGGGCGGACCAGGACGCCTTTGCCGCGCGCAGCCAGCAAAAGGCGGTGGCCGCGCAGCAGAACGGCCGGCTGGCCGGGGAGATCGTGCCGGTGACGCTCCCCCAGCGCAAGGGCGAGCCGGTCGTCGTCGACCGCGACGAGCACCCGCGCCCCGGCACCACCGTGGAGGCGCTTTCCAGGCTGCCGACGCCGTTCCGGCAGGGCGGCACGGTGACCGCCGGCAATGCCTCGGGCGTGAACGACGGCGCGGCCTCGTTGATCGTCGCCTCGGAGGAAGCGGCCAGACGGCATGGGCTGACGCCGATCGCCCGCGTCCTCGGCGCGGCGGTGGCCGGCGTTCCCCCGCGCATCATGGGCATGGGGCCGGCCCCGGCGACGAAGAAACTGTGCGCGCGGCTCGGCCTCGAGCCCGCCGATTTCGACGTCATCGAACTCAACGAGGCGTTCGCCTCGCAGGGGATCGCGGTACTGCGGGAACTCGGCATCCCGCAGGACGCGGCCCACGTCAACCCGAACGGCGGCGCCATCGCGCTCGGCCACCCGCTCGGCATGTCGGGCGCGCGCATCACCGGAACGGCGGCGATCGAACTGCGCGAGCGCGGCGCACGGCTTGCACTCGCCACCATGTGCATCGGCGTCGGGCAAGGCATCGCCATCGCACTGGAGCGCGCCTGAACCGCGTCCCGCCGCGCCGTTTTCCCCTTGCCACAAAGCCGGCGCGCGCCCCCTTTCCTTTCTCGCCGTGCCTCGCCTATACTCGGCCACCTTCAATCCATCTGGTGAATAATGCCACCCGTCAAAAAGGAAGTCCGACCGTCCAACCGCGCCGGTCGCGTACGCACGCCCGCCTTCATCAAGAACCTGCGCGGCGTCCGCAACTGGAAAGAAGCCAGCGCCTGGCTGGAATACCGGGGCATCGAGGACATCGAATGCATCACGCCCGACCAGGCCGGCATCCCTCGCGGCAAGATGATGCCGTCGAAGAAATTCACCTCCAACACCTCGCTGGCGCTGCCGTCGGCCGTGTTCATGGCGACGATCTCGGGCGGTTACCCGGAGGACGGCAACGGCTTCCAGTACCCGGAAGACGACGGCGACCTCAAGCTGCTGCCCGACCTGTCCACCCTGACCGTGGTGCCTTGGGAAGAAGACCCGACCGCCGCCGCCATCTGCGACCTCGTCCACCAGGACGGGCGTTCCGTCGCCTTCGCGCCGCGCAATGTGCTGAAGCGGGTGATCGGCGCCTATGACAAGCTCGGCCTGAAGCCGGTGGTGGCGCCGGAGATCGAGTTCTACCTGGTCCAGAAGAACCCCGATCCCGACTATCCGCTGACCCCGCCGGTCGGCCGCTCGGGCCGCGCCATCGGCGGCGGCGCCGGCTATTCCATCGCCGGCGTCAACGAGTTCGACGAACTGATCGACGACATCTACCATTTCTCCGAAAGCCAGGGGCTGGAGATCGACACGCTGATCCACGAGGAGGGTGCCGGCCAGCTCGAGATCAACCTGCGGCACGGCGACCCGGTCGAGCTTGCCGACCAGGTGTTCATGTTCAAGCGCACCATCCGCGAGGCGGCGCTGAAGCATGAGATCTACGCCACCTTCATGGCCAAGCCGATCCAGGGCCAGCCGGGCTCGGCCATGCACATCCACCAGTCGATCATCGACAAGAAGACGGGCAGGAACATCTTCACCGCCGACGACGGCTCGGAAACGGAAGCCTTCACGCACTTCATCGGCGGCATGCAGAAGCATGTGCCGAACGCGCTGGCGATGTTCGCGCCCTATGTCAATTCCTACCGGCGGCTGACGCAGGGCGCCTCCGCGCCGGTCAACACCATGTGGGGCTACGACAACCGCACCACGGCGTTTCGCGTGCCGCGCTCCGACCCGGCGGCCAGACGCGTCGAAAACCGCATCCCCTCGTCTGACGCCAACCCCTATCTGGCGATGGCCGCCTCGCTCGCCTGCGGCCTGATCGGCATGAAGAACAAGGCCGTGGCGACGCCGCCCGTGGTGACCACGGCCAACGAGGACCAGATCGACCTGCCGCGCGGGCTGCTCGAAGCGGTCGACCTGCTGGAAGCCGACAATGAACTTTGCGAGATGCTGGGCAAGCCCTTCACCACCACCTACGCCGCGATCAAACGCGCCGAATTCGAGACGTTCATGGAAGTGATCAGCCCGTGGGAGCGGGAGTATCTGTTGCTGAATGTGTGAGGTAGGGGAGTAGGGGAGTAGGGGAGTAGGGGAGTCGGGGAGTAGGGGAGTAGGGGAGTAGGGGAGTAGGGGAGTAGGGGAGTAGGGGGAAATGCCCGATAGGGGAGGCACCTATCAAGACCTTATTGTCTGGCAACAGGCCGTGGAGATGGCCGTCGAAATTTACACCGCAACCCGGCTTTGGCCGAAGGAAGAACTCTACGGTTTGACCAGTCAGGTTCGACGAGCCGCCACCTCGATACCGGCCAATATTGCAGAAGGGTACGGGCGAGAGCAGCGGGGCCCCTATGTCCAGTTTCTCAGGGTAGCTCAAGGCTCGCTGAAGGAACTGGAAACCCATCTCCTGATCGCGGAGCGTACGGGTGTCGCATCCGCGGATTCTATTTCCCCTTTGCAGGCCCGCGCCGACAGCGTCGGAAAACTGCTACGCCTGCTGCTCCGCAAATTGACCGAGACCTAGCCTCCCCTACTCCCCTACTCCCCTACTCCCCTACTCCCCTACTCCCCTCCCTCCCCCCGGTTCCCCATGCCTCACCCCTACCAATCCCCCATCTCCCCCGGCCGCTCCTGGTACGAGGACACCGCCGGGCCGCGGCCGGTCTATCCTGTGCTCGACGGGGACCGGGCCTGCGACGTCGTCATCGTCGGCGGCGGCTTCACCGGCCTGTCGGCGGCCGCGCATCTGGCCAAGGCCGGCGCCGATGTCGTCCTGATCGAGGCCCATCGCTTCGGCGACGGCGCTTCCGGCCGCAACGGCGGCCAGTTCGGCACCGGGCAGCGCGCCTGGGCGGAAGAGATGGAGGCCGACCTCGGCTTTACCCGCGCCAAGGCGCTGTTCGACCTGGCGGAAGAGGCCAAGGCGCATCTCCTGGATTTCGCCGCCGCCAACGTGATCGATATCGATTTCGTTCCCGGCCAGCTCTCGGTGGCGCACAAGCCGCGCTACGTCGCCGGCTACAAGGCCCATGCCGAAATCATGGCCAACCGCTTCGGCTATCCGCACCTGTCCTTCATGGACGCGCGGGAAACGGAGGAACGGCTGGGCTCGCCGCGCTATTTCGGCGGCGTGCGCGACACCGGCACCGGCCATATCCACCCGCTGAAGCTGGTGATCGGCACCGCCCGGGTGGCGCAGCATGCAGGGGCGCATCTGTTCGAGCAGACGCCGTCGACCGGTATCGCATCGGCCGGCGGCAAGGTGCGGGTGACCACGCCCTCGGGCACCATCACCGCGCAAAAATGCTTCGTCACCGTCAATGCCTATGGCGGCACGCTGGAGCCGGTGAGCGCTGCCCATGTCATGCCGATCGGCTCCTTCATCGGCGCCACCGTGCCGCTCGGCGACGACACGCCGGTGCTGCCGGGCGGCGAGGCGGTGGACGATTCCCGCTTCGTCGTGCGCTATTTCCGCAAGGCGAAGAACGGGCAGCTCCTGTTCGGCGGCCGCGAAATCTACGCCGTCAGCGACCCCAAGGACATCCATATCGGCATCCGCAAGCAGATCGCCGAAATCTATCCCGCGCTGAAGGACGTCGAGATCACCCATGGCTGGGGCGGCTATGTCGGCATCACCCTGCCGCGAACGCCGTTCGTGCGCGAAGTGATGCCCAACGTGATTTCGGCCGGCGGCTATTCCGGCCACGGCGTCATGCTGTCGAACTTCGTCGGCAAGCTCTACGCCGAAACCGTTTCGGGAAACCGCGACCGGCTGAAGCTGATCGAGGAGCTGAAAATCCCGCCCTTCCCCGGCGGCAGAAAGCTGCGCGCACCGCTGCTTTTCCTCGCGCTCAACTGGTACGCGCTGCGCGACCGGTTCTGAGCCAGGACGGCGCGATGGCAACGAGATGGTTGACGATGCTTTCGAATTCCTTAACAAAGGCGTAGTGATGCCACAATCTTCGGTCTAGGGTAGCGCAACCAGACAAGAACCAGCGATATAGGCTGGCCGGGTCGTTGCCGATTTCGACAACATAAGGCGAAACGGCTCCGACCTTCGGTGGAGAAGGCAGGTAGTGAAGGGGTTCTTCATTTTCGGCAGACCCAAACGGCGACGCTTGGCGATGACGTTCGGCTATGAATGCCGCCCGTCGTTCTGGCGCAGCGTGCGGTCGAACTCGCACTTGGTCATCGCCGGGCTGGGCACGGCCTCGTTCCTGGGTATCGCCGGGCTGGCGTTGTGGCTCGCCATGCCTTCGGGCGAGCGGGCGGCCTTTGCCGACACCCGGCAGGAAGCCGCCGAAAGCCAGCTAGCTGCCGCGACCGCCGTAACGGAGCCAGCGGCGGCGCCGGAAGCACCGACCGCGCAGGCCGCGCCGCGCGGCGATGAGGTCACGCCCGAAACCGCCGCCGCCGAGGCACAGCTTCCGACGCTCAAATCCAATAATATCCGCTGGAATGACCCCAACGCCCCGGACAAGCCGGCGGCTTCGGCCCAGGCTTCCCGGCAGGCGGTCGATACCCAGGCTGCCGCTGCCGACGCAAAGCCGCAGGAAGAGGGCGACGCTTCGCCGCTCGCGGCCTTCGCCGCCGCCAACCGCGCCCAGGTGGGTGGCAACACCGCCCCCGCCGGGGCCAAGCCGGACACCGCCGCGACCGCCGCCATCCCGACCGCCAAGCCCAAGATCGACCCAGCGCCTGCCAAGGAGGCAAGCGCCGCCAACGGCCGCACCGTCCATGCCGTGACCATGCGCTCCGGGCCCAAGAAGGGGGCCTCGGCGATGACGACCGTGCCCGCCGGCACGGAAGTGCAAGTGATCAGTTGCAGCCAGTGGTGCGAGATCATCTACAAGGACAAGCGCGGCTGGGTCTACAAGACCTACGTCAAGCGCGACTGACGCAGCATCCCCTGCCCGCGCGGGCCGTCAGATGCAGCGCCCGCCATCCACCTCCAGCGCAACGCCGGTAATGAAGCTCGCCTCGTCGGAGGCGAGCCATAGCGCGGCATTGGCGATATCGAGCGGCGTGGAAAGCCGGCCGAGCGGAATGGAGGCGCGGAATTTCTCGCGGATTTCCGGCGTATCGGCGCCCATGAATTTTTCCAGCATGCCGGTCTGCCCGGCAACCGGGCACAGGCAGTTGACGCGGATGTTCTTCGGCGCAAGCTCTACCGCCATCGACCGGGTCGCGGTGATCGCCCAGCCTTTCGAGGCGTTGTACCAGGTCAGCCCCGGGCGCGGCCGCAAGCCGGCGGTCGAGGCGGTGGTCAGGATCACGCCGCCGCCCTGGCTTTCCATGATCGGCACCACCCGAAGTGCTGCGTGGTAGATCGCCTTCATGTTGACCGCAGTGATAAGGTCGAACGTCGCCTCGTCCACACCCAGCATGTCGCCGTTGCGGTGGGTGTAGCCCGCATTGTTGACCATGACGTCGATGCGGCCGAACCTGTCCATCGCCGCGTCGATCATGCCGTCGAACTCGGCCGATTGCGAAACGTCCACGGTAACGGCAATGGCCGCCTTGCCGATCTCGGCCGCGACCCGCTCGGCCCCCTTGCCGTTGAGGTCGGCGACGACGACCTTCGCGCCTTCCTCGGCGAAACGCCGGGCCATGCCTTCGCCGAAGCCGGAGGCAGCCCCCGTGATGACCGCAACCTTGTCTTTCAGGCGCATGATTTTCACCCGTGGTTGAAGACGATGGTCTTGGTCGCCGACATGTCGTAGAGCGCCTCGAAGCCCTTTTCCCGGCCGTGGCCGGAGCGCTTGAAACCGCCGAAAGGCAGTTCGATGCCGCCGCCGGCGCCATAGCCGTTGACGAAAACCTGGCCGGAGCGCACCCGCTTGGCGACGCGGTGCTGGCGGCCGCCGTCGCGGGTCCAGACCCCGGCGACCAGCCCGTAGTCGGTGCCGTTGGCAAGGCGGATCGCCTCTTCCTCGCCGTCGAACGCAAACAGGGTCAGCACCGGGCCGAACACCTCTTCGCGGGCGATGGTGGCGGCGGGATCGACCCTGCCGAACAGCGTCGGCGCGAAATAGAAGCCGCCGGCCGGCGCATCCGCCTGGATGGACCCGCGCGCCAGCACCGGGATACCCGCCAGCTCGGCCTGCTCGACCATAGCGGACACACGCTGCCGCTGCCTGGCGCTGATCAGCGCGCCGAGATCGAGGTCGGCGTCGTGCGGGCCGGCGACCAGCGCGGCAAAGCGCTTCGCCAGGGCCGCGGCCACCTCGTCGTAGAACGGCCGCTCGACCAGGACGCGGCTGCCGGCCGAGCAGGTCTGGCCGCCGTTCTGGATGATGGCGTTGACCAGCACCGGCAGCGCCTTGTCGAGATCGGCATCGGCGAAGACGATCTGCGGCGACTTGCCGCCCAGTTCCATGGTGACGCCGCGATTGTTGCCGGCTGCCGCCCGCTGGATGGCGGCGCCGGTGGCGGGCGAGCCGGTAAAGGTGACGTAGTCGACGCCGGGATGCGCCGAAAGGGCCGCACCCGCCTCCGCCCCGAGCCCGGTGACGACGTTGAACACGCCTTCGGGCAGGCCTGCCTCGAGCGCCAGTTCGGCGATGCGGATCGCGGTCAGCGAGGCGTCCTCGGCCGGCTTCACCACCAGCGTATTGCCCATGGCAAGCGCTGCGCCCGCCACCCGGGCCAGGATCTGCAGCGGATAGTTCCATGGAATGATGCCGGCGACGACGCCATGCGGCTCGCGCAGCGTCAGCGCGGTATAGCCGTCGAGGAAGGGAATGGTGTCGCCGTGGATCTTGTCGCCGGCGCCGCCATAGAATTCGTAGTAGCGCATGGTGGCGGTGACGTCGGCCCGGCCTTGGCGCGCCGGCTTGCCGGTATCGCGCGATTCCAGCGCCGCCAGCTCGTCGCCGTTCTTCTCGACCAGCAGGCCGAGGCGGGTAAGGATGCGCCCGCGCTCCACCGCCGGCATCCTCGCCCACGGCCCCCCGTCGAAGGCCCGGCGCGCCGCCTGCACCGCCCTGTCCACGTCGGCCGCGCCGGCACGCGGGATCGAGGCGAAAACCTTGCCATCCGAAGGACAGACGACATCGAGGCGCTCGCTCGAAAGAGAATCCGCCGGCTTGCCGTCGACCAGCTGCATGAAGGCGCGATCCTGAGCGACGCTCGCTGAAAGGTGAGAACCCATGTCCTTTTTCTCCTTTGGCTTCTCCCGCTCGAACCCTATGTTGCACAGGCGAAGGCACGGTGACTATCGCCTATCGGTCTGCCCTCGTGCTGGACCAGTGATCGTTTTGATGCTGTGACACTAGGGCACTGGTCAATCTAAATCGATTAGATTATATCAACTCCGGCAAGATGAGCCGGCGCCGGAACGGACCCCAATGACGAGCCAGATTATTCCCGTGGACCCTTTCGATTTCATCATCTTCGGCGGCACCGGCGACCTTTCGGAAAGAAAGCTGCTGCCGGCGCTCTACTACCGGCAATGCGACCATCAGTTTTCCGAGCCGACGCGCATCATCGGCACCTCGCGCTCCAAGATGAGCGACGAGGAATTCCGGGCTTTCGCCAAGAAGGCGATTTCCGAGCACGTCGCCAAGGAGGACATCGACGCCAAGGAACTGGCGAAGTTCCTCGAACGGCTTTCCTACGTAGCGGCCGACGCCGTCAGCGGCACCGGCTTCGACCAGCTGAAGAAGAAGATCGGCGAAAGCGACCGCATCCGCGCCTTCTATCTCGCCGTATCGCCCTCGCTGTTCGGCGACATCTCGCACAAGCTCAAAGAGCACAAGATGATCACACCCAATTCGCGGATCGTCGTCGAAAAGCCGATCGGCCGCGATCTCGCCTCGGCGCATGCGCTGAACGACCTCATCGGCAGTGATTTCCACGAAAGCCAGATCTTCCGCATCGACCACTATCTCGGCAAGGAGACGGTGCAGAACCTGATGGCGCTGCGCTTTGCCAACGCGCTCTACGAACCCCTGTGGAATTCGGCCCATATCGACCATGTGCAGATCACGGTGGCCGAAACCGTCGGCCTGGAGGACCGCGTTACCTACTACGACAAGGCCGGTGCGCTGCGCGACATGGTGCAGAACCACATCATGCAACTGCTCTGCCTGGTGGCCATGGAAGCCCCTTCCTCGATGGATGCCGATGCGGTGCGCGACGAGAAGCTGAAGGTGCTGCGGGCGCTGAAGCGCGTCAACGGCACGGAAGCGCCCAAAGAGACGGTGCGCGGCCAGTACCGTGCCGGCGCTTCCGCCGGAGGCCCGGTGCAGGGCTATGTCGAGGAACTGGGCAGCCCCAGCAACACAGAGACCTTCGTCGCCATCAAGGCCGAGATCGCCAACTGGCGCTGGGCCGGGGTGCCGTTCTACCTGAGGACCGGCAAGCGGCTGGCAAGCCGCGTCTCGGAAATCGTCATCGAGTTCAAGCCGATCCCGCATTCCATCTTCGCCGGCGAGAGCGCCGGCCCGATCTTTCCCAACCAGCTGGTCATCCGCCTGCAGCCCGACGAGGGCGTCAAGCAGTTCATCATGATCAAGGATCCCGGTCCGGGCGGCATGCGGCTGCGCCAGATCCCGCTCGACATGAGCTTCGCGCAATCCTTCAAGGGACGTTCGCCGGACGCCTATGAGCGCCTGATCATGGACGTGATCCGGGGCAACCAGACGCTGTTCATGCGCCGCGACGAGGTCGAGGCGGCATGGAAATGGATCGACCCGATCCAGGACGCCTGGGCCACCGGCCAGCAGGAAGTTCAGGGCTACACCGCCGGCACATGGGGTCCCTCGGCCTCGATCGCGCTGATCGAGCGCGACGGGCGCACCTGGCACGAAAGCAACTGAGCGGCATGAAGGGTAACTTTTCCTGGCACGGTTTTGCGACCCGTGACGAACTGGCATCCGCCTTCGCCGCCGTCGTCGCCCGCCGTCTGGCCGAGGCCATTGCCGAACGCGGCACGGCCTTCCTCGCCGTTTCGGGCGGCACCACGCCGGCAAAGTTCTTCGCCGCGCTGTCCGCGCAAGCCATCGCCTGGGAAAAGGTTGTCGTGACGCTGATCGACGAGCGTTTCGTGCCGGCGACATCCGAACGCTCCAACGCCCGGCTGGTGGCCGCAAACCTGCTTCAAAACGCGGCTTCACGAGCCAGGTTCGTACCGCTCTACCACGAGGCGGAAAACATCGAGGCGGCAGCGGTGGTGGCCGACGCTGCCTTGCGCAGGCTGGCATGGCCGCTCGACGTCGCCGTGCTCGGCATGGGCAATGACGGCCACACCGCCTCGTTCTTCCCCGATGCGTCGAACCTGCCCGTCCTGCTCGACCCCGCCTCGCAAAGGACCGTCCTGCCGGTTCATGCGGCAAGCGCCGGCGAGCCGCGCCTGACGCTGTCGATGGCCCGTATCATCGAGGCACGGTTCCTGGCGCTGCATATCGAAGGCGCGGAAAAGCGGGCCACCTTCGACGCAGCGATGGAGCCGGGACCGGCAAAGCCGATCCGGGCCGTCATCGACGCCTCGGCGAAACCGATCGAGGTTTTCTGGGCGCCTTGAGGCGCCAGCACGCCCCTACCCTCGAGCGGTGACGGCAAAGGTGGGGTGCTTCGTAGGAACGCCACGTCGCCGGGATAGCGCCATGACCGCCAGACACGACATCGAAACCATTACCGACCGCATCCGCGAGCGCTCTAAGGCCAGCCGCGAAGCCTATCTCGCCCGCATCGCCCAGGCGCGCGGCAGCACCGCCAACCGCTCCGTGCTTTCCTGCGGCAACCTCGCCCACGGCTTTGCCGTCTGCAGCCCTTCGGAAAAGATCGCGCTCGGCGGCGACCGCGTCCCCAACCTCGGCATCATCACCGCCTATAACGACATGCTGTCGGCACACCAGCCGTTCGAAACCTACCCGGCGCTGATCAAGCAGGCGGCGAAGGAAGCCGGCGGCATCGCCCAGGTGGCGGGCGGCGTGCCGGCCATGTGCGATGGCGTGACGCAAGGCCAGCCGGGCATGGAACTGTCGCTGTTTTCGCGCGACGTGATCGCCATGGCGGCGGCCATCGGCCTGTCGCACAACATGTTCGATGCCGCCGCCTTTCTCGGCGTCTGCGACAAGATCGTGCCCGGCCTTTTGATGGCCGCCCTTTCCTTCGGCCACCTGCCGGCCGTGTTCATTCCGGCCGGGCCGATGACCAGCGGCCTGCCCAACGACGAAAAGGCCAAGGTGCGCCAGCTTTACGCCGAGGGAAAATGCGGCCGTGCCGAACTGCTCGAAGCGGAATCGAAATCCTATCATGGACCGGGCACCTGCACCTTCTACGGCACGGCCAACTCCAACCAGATGCTGATGGAGATCATGGGCCTGCACCTGCCGGGCGCCTCGTTCATCAATCCGGGCACGCCGCTGCGCGACGCGCTGACCAGGGAAGCGGCAAAACGAGCGTTGGCCATCACCGCGCTCGGCAATGCCTACACACCGGTCGGGGCGATGATCGACGAGCGCGTCATCGTCAACGGCGTCGTCGGCCTGCACGCCACCGGCGGCTCGACCAATCACACCATCCACCTGATCGCCATCGCCGCCGCCGCCGGCATCCGGCTGACCTGGCAGGACATTTCCGACCTGTCGGAAGCCGTGCCGCTTCTGGCGCGGGTCTATCCGAACGGGCTCGCCGACGTGAACCATTTCGCCGCCGCCGGCGGCATGGGCTTCCTCATCCGCGAACTGCTTGACGCCGGCCTGCTGCACGAGGACGTGCAGACCGTTTTCGGCGAGGGCCTGCGCCCCTACGCCATCGAGCCGAAGCTCGGCGCCGACGGTTCCGTACAGCGCGAGCCCGCGCCCGCAACAAGCGGCGACGAGAAGATACTCGCTCCCTTCCCAAAAGCCTTCCAGCCGACGGGCGGGCTCAAGGTGCTTTCCGGCAATCTCGGTCACGCCATCATCAAGACCTCGGCCGTCAAGCCGGAGCGGCGCGTCATAGAAGCCCCGGCCAGGGTGTTCGACGACCAGGCCGAACTCAACGACGCCTTCAAGGCGGGCGAACTGACGGGCGATTTCATCGCCATCGTCCGCTTCCAGGGGCCGAAGGCCAACGGCATGCCCGAACTGCACAGGCTGACCACCGTGCTCGGCGTGTTGCAGGATCGCGGCCAGCACGTGGCGCTGGTGACCGACGGGCGCATGTCGGGCGCTTCCGGCAAGGTGCCGGCGGCGATCCACGTCACGCCGGAGGCGCTGGAGGGCGGCATGATCGGCAGGGTGCGCGACGGCGACATCGTGTGCCTCGACGCCGAGGCCGGGACGCTGGAACTCAAGGTACCGGATGCCGAACTGGCGCAGCGCCCGGCGCCGGTCGCCGACCTTTCGGCCAATGCCTCCGGCTTCGGCCGCGAACTGTTCACCGGCTTTCGCGCCATGGCCACCCGGGCCGATCTTGGCGCCAGCGCGTTCGGGACGGCTTGAGGCGTTAAAGCCGGATCAGTAGGTCGTGCGCCGTTCCTCGGACGGCGGGCGGCCGAATTGCTGCCGGTAGCTCTGTGCGAAATAGGAATGCGAGGTGAAGCCGGTGGCGATCGCCACGTCCAGGATCGGCATGTTGGTCTGCCGAAGAAGCTCGCGTGCCCGCTCCAGCCTCAGGCGCATGTAGTAGCGGCCGGGCGTCATGGAGAGATGGCGCAGGAACAGCCGTTCCACCTGCCGCACCGAAAGGCCGGCCGTGCGTGCCAGTTGCAGGGCCGACAGCGGCTCGTCGAGATGGTCGGCCATCAGTTCGACGATCTTGCGCAGCTTGTCCGACTTGCCCGTCAGGTCGCGCTCCGGCCCGACGCGCTGGCGGTCGCCGGCCGATCGGATGCGCTCGTGCTGGAACTGGTTGGCGACACCGTTGGCAATGGCGGGCCCAAGGTCGCCGCGCACGATCTCCAGCGCCAGGTCGATCGAGGTGGTGCCGCCGGCGCAGGTGTAGCGCTTGCGGTCGATCTCGTAGACGTTGCCGGTGCAATTGATATCGGGAAAACGCTCGACGAAGCCGGCACGGTTTTCCCAGTGGATGGTGCAGCGGTAGCCTTCGAGCTGGCCCGCCTCGGCCAGGAGATAGGAACCGACCGAAAGCGCCCCGAGTGCGCCGCCACGGCGTCCCCAGCTGCGCAGCGCGCCCAGGACCTTGCTCTTGCCGGGGAACTCCGTGGTCAGCCCGACCGCGACGAACAGGATGTCCACCGGCGGAACGTCCGCCACCGCATAGTCGATCTTGATGGGAATGCCATTGGAGGCCATGACGGCCTCGCCGTCGGCCGAAACCGTGGTCCAGCCGTAGAAATCGCGGCCGAGCAGGCGGTTGGCCGAACGGAAGGTATCGATCGCGGCCGCCAGCGAGAACATCGAGAACTTGTCGACCAGAAGGAAAGCGAACTGACGGCCGCCCTGGAGGGGATCGATGGTGATCGGCCGGTCCAAGGGGGCAGTAGCTGTCGGCAAGGCAGGCGCTTTCGGTCGGGCGGACGGGAATCAGAAGGACGGGCGTTTCAATCCGGCGGCAAGATAGGCGGAAACGAGCGTGTTGGCCATCAGCATGGCGATGGTCATCGGCCCGACGCCGCCCGGCACCGGCGTGATGGCGCCGGCCAGCTTCTCGGCTTCGGCGAAATCGACATCGCCGACCAGCCGCGTCTTGCCTTCGCCCTTCTCCGGCGCAGGGATGCGGTTGATGCCGACGTCGATGACGGTCGCGCCCGGCTTGATCCAGTCGCCCTTGACCATCTGCGGCCGGCCGACGGCTGCGACCAGGATATCGGCGGTGCGCGCCAGCGCCGGCAAATCCTTTGTGCGGCTGTGGGCAACGGTGACGGTACAGTTGGCGGCAAGCAGCAGGTTCGCCATCGGCTTGCCGACGATGTTGGAGCGGCCGAGAACGACGGCGTTCAGGCCCGACAGGTCCTTGCCGCGCGCCCGCTCGATCAAAAGCATGGAGCCGGCCGGCGTGCAGGGCACGAAAGCCGTTTCCAGCTCGCCGGTGCCGACCTTGCCGACATTGATGAAGTGGAAGCCGTCGACGTCCTTTTCCGGCGCGATCGCCTGGATGACCTTGCCGGAATCGATATGGCCGGGCAGCGGCAGTTGCACTAGGATGCCGTGGATGGCGGCATCGCGGTTGAGATCGTCGATCAGCTTCAGCAGCGCGGCCTCGGAGGTTTCGGCCGGCAATGCGTGCTGGATGGACAGGAAGCCGCATTCCTTCGCCGTGCGCGATTTCGAGGCGACATAGACCTGGCTCGCCGGGTCCTCGCCGACGATGACCACGGCAATGCCGGGCTGGGGTCCGTTCTTCGCAACCAGATCGGCCGTCATGGCCTTCACCTTGTTCACAACGTCGGCTGCGACGCTTTTTCCGTCGATCAGTTTGGCCATGCCTGGTCTGTCCTGCTGTCGGCGCACGCCGAAGGGATGGCCCCTCGCGGGATCGTGCTTGAAGTTGAAGGTTCATCGCATATTCGTGCGGTGTCGTGCAAATACGCCGGACCCAGCATTCCACGAAAATACCGGGGCGCAATACCGCCCCTGCGCCGCCCGATGCCGTAAACCCGAAATCGATGCCGTTTTACAGGCCTTCCCTCGCGCAGCCCGAGGCTCTAAAGAACGGCTTTTCTCGGAGGATTCCAATGACGATCAGGCTTGTTCTCGCCGGCTGCGGCAATATGGGTTACGCCATGCTCTCGGGCTGGGTCGGTTCGGGCAAGCTCGCGGCGAGCGAGGTCTTCGTGGTCGAGCCGAACGCGGAGCTGCGCCAGCGCGCGGAGGCGCTCGGCTGCCGGGCCGCCGCCGAGGCGGGCGCCATTCCCGCCGACGCCGTGCCGCAACTCGTGGTGATCGCGGTCAAGCCGCAGGTCATCCGCGAGGTAACCGGCGCCTACACGCGCTTCGGCGAAGGCCTCACCACCTTCCTCAGCATCGCCGCCGGCACGCCGGTCGCCACCTTCGAGGAGGTGCTCGGCAAGCGCGCCCCGATCATCCGCTGCATGCCCAACACGCCGGCCGCGATCGGCAAGGGCATGATGGTTCTTTACGCCAACCCGCTGGTTTCGCAGGAGACCAGCCAGGCCGTCGCCGACCTGCTGTCGGTCAGCGGCGAGGTGGCGACCATTTCCGACGAGAGCCTGATGGACGCGGTCACGGCGGTGTCCGGCTCCGGCCCGGCCTACATCTTCCACTTCATCGAGGCCTTGACGGCCGCCGCCAGGCACGCCGGCCTGCCGGAGGATACGGCGAGGCTGCTCGCCAGCCAGACCGTCTACGGCGCCGCCTGCCTCGCCGCCGAAAGTTCTGAGGAACCCGGGACGCTGCGCGAGCGGGTCACCAGCCCCAACGGCACGACGGCGGCGGCGCTAGCCGTGCTGATGAGCGAAGACCGCCTCACCAGACTGCTGACGGAAGCCGTGGAAGCCGCAAGGCTGCGGGCGATCGAACTGGGAAAGTAGCCGCTCGCGTCAATTCCCGGCGAAGAACGGGTTGAGGATCGTCAGCTTTCCATGCACCACGAGCCCGTGGTGCATGTCTTCCGACAGCAGCGTGTCGCAATCCGCGGCCAGTGCCGCGGCAACGATCATGCCGTCGTAAACCGACAACTGGTACCGATCGGCTATTTCGAGGCCTGCCTCGTGGACGTCCAGCGTCAGCGGAACGACGGCAAGCAGCATCCGATAGGGCGCAACGAACGCCCGCGTCTCGTTCCACGACAGATGCATTTTCCTGCGGGCTACATTGGCCAGTTCGTTCAAGACCTGAACGCTGATGGTGCCGCCTTCGGCAAGCAGCCGTTCAACGCGGCCCGCCTTTTCCTCATCGCCCGACGCCAGATAGAGCAGGACGTTGGTACCGAAGAAGCGGCGTGGCGGCCTATCGGGCATTCGCGTCTTCGCGATCGAACTTGAAATCGGACGGCAGCATGCCGCGGTATTCCCGCAAGCGCCCGATCAGGTCCTCACGGGTAGGCCGGCGAACCAGATCCAGCTCGCGCCAGTCCACCGCCCGCAACTCGATCTCATCGCCTTCCCGGAGTTCCAGCGCCTCGACAACGGCGCCGGGGATACGGACGGCAAGACTATTCCCCCATTTCGCCACACGCATGGAACGACCTCGCCATGATACACACTGTACGCAATGTATATCCTAACGGTGCGACCTGCAAGACATCAGCCCTTGCCGTAGAGCATCTCGTCCTGGCGCTTGCGCAGCGCATAGAGCCGTGTCGTGGCGTCGGGCAGCGCGTTGGCGGTGGTGAGCAGTTCGCCCTTCCTGACCGGCTTCAGCACCTTGCCGCCTTCCAGCAGGCCGACCGGGACGGCATTTTGCGCGCGCGCCTCGCCGACCGTCATCGTCCAGGAGCGGTAGCAGGTTTCGCCGATGGCATCGAAGGTTTCGCCGGCGGCAAGGTCGCGCTTGGCGACCGCGCAGACCTCGGCCACCGGGCGCGGCAGCGGCACCATGTCGGGCTTGCCGTGCAGCATGATGCGCGCCGCCGTCAGCGGGACCTCCAGCGAGGTCAGGTGATAAGGCCGGAAGAAGCTATAATAGGGGCCGTGGCCGATATGCAGGTCGTCCATGCGCTCGATGATGCGCGGATGCGTCGCCTCGACGATGACGAAGACGCCGGGCGCGACGCCCTTGCCCACCGTGTAGTCGACCACGCCCTTTTTCGTGAGCAGGCCGCCATCCTCGCGCGGTATCAGCACCCTGGCCAGCGAATCGCGGTCGGCCTTGGGGCCGTGCATGCCGGGCACGTCGGGCACCAGGCCGGTGGCGTTGGCGATGGCGCACATCTCGACCATGGTCTTGGAGCCGTCGACGAACTCGACCAGCATGCGCGGGTTCATGTTGCGGCGCTCGGCCTCCGCGCGATAGTCGTCGGGCACCGCATCGTGGTTGAGCGGGTTGTTCTTGCCCTTGCCGGCGGCGACGATGGTGTAACCCAGCGCCGTGGCGAACTCGATCAGTTCCATGCAGGAGGAGGGCTCGTCGCCGGCGCCGACCGAATAGACGACGCCGAGCCGGTCGGCCTCCTGCTTCAACAGGCAGCCGATGGTGACGTCGGCCTCGACGTTCATCATCACCAGGTGCTTGCCGTGCTCCATCGCCGACAGGCAGAAATCGGCGGCGACGCCCGGCTTGCCGGTGGCGTCGATGACCACGTCGATGAGCGGATTGGTGACCAGCATCTCGTTGGAGGTGATGGCGATCCTGCCGGCCTCGATCGCCTCGCTGACCTTCGAGGGCGTGTCGGCCTCGCGCGCCATGGCCTCGTCGCCATAGGCGACGCGGATGGCGTTGCGGGCAGTATGAGGGCGGCGCGTCGAAATCGCGCAGACCGAAATGCCCGGCATCAGCATGCCCTGCGTCACCAGGTCGGTGCCCATCTCGCCGGAGCCGATGACGCCGATGCGCACGGGCCGGTTCGCGGACGCCCGCTCGGCTAGTTCGCGGGCAAGACCGGTGAGGGTGACATTGGTCATGACGACATCCGCTGCTGGCGCGGCATGGCGCCCGCAAGCCGAACTCACGCCGTTTTCAGGAAAAGGCACAGGGCGGCCAGCGAGGGAAAACTCCTCGATCCGCCCCTGAAAGCCTTGAAATCAGGGCATTCGGCCTCGGCCGAACGCGGGTTGTGTACCAGCCCCGCGACCCGGCTGCAAGGTGTCATCTGAGGCCCGCTCGACCGCTGCCGGCCCCGCCGCCGCGCCGGCCTGGACCGGGTGGCCGACGGTGCGCGAACGCATGCCGCGAAACGGCTTCTCGACCAGTTCGTGAAGCAGGGCCGCATAGCCGACAGACAGCGCGCCGGCGACGATCAGGACGGAAACCGTGGACGCACCCTGACGCCCCAGCGCATCGATGAAGACGTCGTGACTCAGGTAGATACTGTAGGAATATACCCCTATCCGGCGTGCAAGCGGCCAGTTCAGCGGCCGGAACGGCAAGGCCGACGGCTTGTGCACGGCGTAGAAGAAGAATGGCATCAGGGCCAATCCCTGCAGCGAATAACGGAATGTCGAGCGGAAAAAGTCGCTGGAAACGATGAAGGTCGGCAGCAGCAGGCAGGCCGCGACGGCGAGGATCAGCCATGCCGCCCGGCCCTCCGGGAAGCGGAAGCCGCGCCACTCCAGAAGCGCCAGCAGGCACCCGAACAGGATCGAATCGATGCGCGTATCGCTTGAAAAATAGATCGTCCATTCGTCGGTGCCCCACAGGGCGATGCGCGCGCAGCGCCAGGCAAGCACCAGCACCACCAGCGCGACGATATGGCGGATGCCGATCGCGCCCCTGAACAGGAGGATGAAAAGCAGTGGAAACAGCAGGTAGAAATGTTCCTCCACGGCAAGGGACCACAGGACCCCGGTGCCGCCTAGCCCCTGATGGGCGGGGCCATAGAGATTATAATAGTTGCTGAAGAAAAAGATCTGGCTCGCCAGCGAACGGGCGTCGATCTCGCCCGAGATCAGGCCGAACCAGCAGGCCACCGCCGCGAGCGCCAGCGTGACCAGCAGCGGCGGCAGCAGCCGGATCGCCCGGCGGCGGTAGAACGCCGACAGCGAAATCGAGCCGTAGCGATCGGCCTCACGGGTAAGCAGCGTCGTGATCAGGTAACCGGAAAGGAAAAAAAAAGCGTCAGGCCGAAACTGGCGGGGACGAAGCGCGACAGCCCGGCATGCGAAAGGAACACGATCAGGATCGAAACCGCGCGAATGCCGTCAAGCGAGGGAATGGCCTTGCCCGCGGTAACAGCGGCCGGCGCCGAGGGGCGCGGGCTCCCACCAAATGTTCCAGCCGTCACGTTCATGCCGTTACCCGCCGACGCGATCGTGGATGCGTTGCCGATGAAGCCAACGCTTGCGGCAGAACGATACGAGGCCGGCGCGCGAAAGAAAAACCCCGCCACCTCCCCAAATCGGCGACACCGGCCACAGCCATTGTGATGAAGGACCCGTCTGCCCGAGACCGATAGAATGGCTGGGGAAGCCACAGCGCAGGAAGACGATGGAGGCGTGGTGACAAGCTATGGCCGCATCCGCTTGGGCAATGTCTCGCTTCCCTGGCGCGGGATCGAGTGCTGGGGGGTCCCGATCGCCCTCTATCTGCAAAGCGACGCGACAGGCGGCCTCAGTGCGAACGTGATCCTCCTGCCCGCCTTTGCCATCACGGTCATGCTGGTCGCCAACAACATCGAGCAGATTCTGCTGACGCTGCGGCATCGCCCGCTCGTCACCTTCCTGTTCGTGTTGCCGTTCCTTTCGGTGGCCTGGTCGACCAGCGGCTCGATCAGCCTGCGCCGGGCGCTTGCGCTCGCGCTTTCCATGGCGCTCGCCTATATCATTGCGATCCGCTTCACGCCGCGGCAGTTCCTGTTCGTGATCGTGGCGGCCATTTTCCCCGCCCTCCTGTTCAGCCTCGTCCTGCTCGTCGTCGCCCCCTCCACGGTACGGATGCCGGACGGCAGCATCAGCGGCCTGTTCTCGCACAAGAACCTGCTCGGCTGGCATGCTGCCGTGGCGCTGCTGGCGGGCGCGATCCTGACATGGGAGGGGGCGGTTTCGCGGCGGCTCGGACTTGTCGTCGTGGCGACGAGTCTGGTTTGCCTGCTGGCGTCCGGCTCGGCGACGGGCCTGCTGTCGGCGCTGGTCGCTCTGTTGCTGGTGCTTTTCTTCCGCCAGCTCAAGCGCCTCAAGGGGGTCGGACGGGTGGCGCTCGTCCTGCTTACGCTCAATGGCGCGGGAGCGGCCTATTTCATCGGTTCCGAGATCGTCGTGCCTTCGCTCGCCGCCCTCGGAAAGGACACCAGCCTTACCGGGCGCGTTCCGATGTGGCGGCTGGAGGACGAGGCCATCGCGCAAAAACCCCTGCTCGGCTACGGCTACCAGGCGTTCTGGAGCGGCGGCAGCAGCGCCGGCTGGAAGATCAAGGCGGAGATCGACTGGGGCAGCCCCAACGCGCACAGCGGATACCGCGACATATTGCTGTCGTTCGGGCTCCTGGGCTTCGTGCCGTTCATGGTGCTCGTCGTGCGCACGCTGGTTAAAGGGGCCAGCCTGCATATCGCGGCGCCGGACAACAGCTGGCTCGGGCTCAACGTGCTGATCGGCATGCTTTTGACGATCAACGTCACCGAGAGCATCTTCTACATGCCCTACAACTTCCTTTTCATCATCTTCATCGCGGCGCTGCTGATGATCTCCATCCGCAGGCCCGACTTCTATGTGCCCCGCCAGGCCACCGGGTTCTCACCGGCCACCGCCGCGCTGTCTTACAGCCGGCAGTGACCGGCACGCCCGGTCTGATGGTGGAATGAAAAGGAAACTGGTGCTGCCAGAGAGGATTGAACTCTCGACCTCTCCCTTACCAAGGGAGTGCTCTACCACTGAGCTACGGCAGCGTCGCGGGCTGTTTCCTTGATTTTGATGGTTTCGTCAACAGGTGAAAATGCGACTCTGTGCAGAAGATGGCGCAACTGCGCCGGAATAACCGGCAGCAGCGCCTTCAGAGGCGCGTTGCGGCAACACAGGGGTGTTGGCCCCGACCGCAGGCGCCAACACCACCGGCGCCTGTCGGCCGAGATGTCGGAAGAATTCGTTTCTGAGGCCGTCGCCTCGCTGGGCGGCATGAACATGCATGGCATAAAGCTGGGACAACATCATCAGACCTCCTTGGGCTCGATGACCAAGAATCGACCCGAGTGGCCCCTGTCGCCACCCGTTTTCTGCCAAGCCGGCGCGCGCGGAACGGCTTGCCGTACGGGCCCGTGCGCGTAAATTACGTGTGGATCGGCGAGTCTGCGCTGTCGGATCGACATGTGCTCGCCACAATCGCGACCATGACTGCCCACAAGGGTCGGGACGGCTACATGACTCATAAGGACAGCGAAGCGAACGACGCCGCCGCGCAACGAAAGGCGCGGCTGGCCGAGGCGTTGCGCGCCAACCTGCAGAAGCGCAAGGCGCAGGCGCGCTCGCGCCGGGCGGGCCAGGCCGACACCCGGCCTGAAGGGCTCGGCGCCGGTCGGGGGGAAAAAGAGTGATCGCGGGATCGCCGTTGGCGCAAGCCGCCGCGCAATCCTATTTCTTGAACCGGGGACACCGATAGTCTAGAGGACCTCCCTCAACCGATTGAAACCGGCTTGCCTGCCGGAAAGGCTGTTTTTCATGGATCGCATCAGGATTGTCGGCGGCAACAAGCTGGCCGGGACCATTCCGATTTCGGGCGCGAAAAACGCCGCCCTCCCCCTCATGATCGCCTCGCTGCTGACGGACGATACGCTGACGCTGGAAAACGTGCCGCATCTGGCCGACGTCGAGCAGCTCATCCGCATCCTCGGCAACCACGGCGTCGACTATTCGGTCAACGGCCGGCGCGAAAACCAGCGGGAAGGCTATTCGCGCACCATCAACTTTTCCGCCCGCAACATCGTCGACACCACCGCGCCCTACGAACTGGTGTCGAAGATGCGCGCCTCGTTCTGGGTCGTCGGGCCGCTTCTGGCGCGCATGGGCGAGGCGAAGGTGTCGCTGCCCGGTGGCTGCGCCATCGGCACGCGCCCAGTCGACCTGTTCATCGAAGGCTTGCAGGCGCTGGGCGCCGAGATCGACGTCGAGAACGGCTATGTCATCACGCGGGCGAAGAACCGCCTGAAGGGCAACCGCTATGTCTTCCCGAAGGTTTCGGTCGGCGCCACCCACGTGCTGATGATGGCGGCCTCGCTGGCGCGCGGCGAGACCGTGCTCGAAAACGCCGCCCGCGAGCCGGAGATCGTCAACCTGGCCGAATGCCTCAACGCCATGGGCGCGAAAATCTCGGGCGCCGGCACCTCCACCATCACCATCGA
>Ga0182735_1000271_pt1 | contig 48898 bp, 33 predicted proteins | sample eDN5th30CKraftMG_FD_128524 | JGI IMG/M metagenome (GOLD analysis project Ga0182735, IMG submission 128524) | Enriched Miracle-Growth compost microbial communities from Emeryville, California, USA - eDNA 5th pass 30_C Kraft MG (version 2) (version 2) ...
CGCGTACTCAGCGTGCGCCACTGGAACGATACGCTTTTTTCCTTCACCACCACGCGTGACGCGGCCCTGCGGTTCCACAACGGCCATTTCGTCATGATCGGCCTCGAAGTCGAAGGCAAGCCGCTGATGCGCGCCTACAGCATCGCCAGCGCCAACTACGAGGAAAACCTCGAGTTCCTCAGCATCAAGGTACAGAACGGCCCGCTCACCTCGCGCCTGCAGCACCTGAAGGAAGGCGACACCATCCTGGTCAGCCGCAAGCCCGTCGGCACCCTGGTGGTCGACGATCTCAAGCCCGGCAAGCACCTGTTCCTGTTCGGCACCGGCACCGGCCTGGCGCCTTTCATGAGCATCATCAAGGACCCGGACATCTACGAGCGCTTCGAAAAAGTCGTGCTGGTGCACGGCGTGCGCTGGGTCAGCGAACTGGCCTACGCCGACTTCATCGAAAAAGAACTGCCCAACAACGAGTTCTTCGGCGATGTGGTGCGCCAGAAGCTCATCTACTATCCCACCGTCACCCGCGAGCCGTTCCGCAACGAAGGTCGCATCACCCAGCTGATCGAAAACGGCAAGCTGTGCCAGGACGTCGGCCTGCCGCCGATCAACCCGGAAACCGACCGGGCCATGCTATGCGGCAGCCCCCACATGCTGGCCGACATCAGCAGCATGCTGGATTCGCGCGGCTTCCAGGTCTCGCCCGGCGTGGGCGAACCGGGCGACTACGTGGTCGAGCGCGCGTTCGTCGAAAAATGATGAGCGGGCGGCTGCCCCCGGAAGGGGCACCGCCCATGCCCGGTCCCGCGATGTTTCCGATGGCGCCCGATGCGGCGCCGTCGGGCTTTTGGGATGGCGGTTACTCGGCCTTGATTCCCGCTTTCCGGATGATGTCGCCCCACTTTTGCGCTTCGTTGCGTTGGAACTCTGCCAGTTCCTGCGGCGTCGAGGTGGCGGGCGCCGTGCCGGTCGACTGGTAGAAGTGCTTGGCCGCCGCGCCTTGCGTGGCCTTGACCAGCAGGTCTTGCAACTCGGAGATCACCGGATCGGGCGTGCCGGCCGGGACATACGCGCCAAACCAGTAACCCATCTCGTATCCCGGCACCCCGCCTTCGGCAATAGTAGGCAGGTCCGGGGCCAGCGGCGAGCGGTCTTTGCCGGTGAATCCCAAGGCGCGCAGCTTGCCCGCCTTCACCTGCGGCAGGCCGGTGGCCGTGTCGGTGATCATCATGTCGATCTGGCCGCCCAGCAGGTCGGTGACCGCCAGCGGATTGCTCTTGTACGGTACATGCAGCAGCTTTACATCGGCCATCTGTTGCAGCAGCTCGCCCGCGATGCGGCTGCTGGAGCTGCCGCTGCCGAAACTGAGTTTGCCGGGAGATTGCTTGGCAAGCGACAGGAAGTCGGCCACGGTCTTGGCCGATGACGAGGGGTTCACCACCATGATCTGGCCGCCTTTGCCCAGCAGCGTCACAGGAGCAAAATCCTTGACCGGGTCGTAGGGCAGGGTTTTATACAGGTGTTCATTGGCCGCCTGCGTCGTGTTGGTGGTGATCAACACCGTATAGCCATCGGCCGCCGCCCGCGCCGCCGCCTGGGCACCGATCATGGCGCTGGCGCCCGGCTTGTTCTCGATGACCACCGATTGGCCGGATTGTTCGGACACCCCCTGGCCAAGCGCGCGGCCCAACTGGTCGGTGGCGCTGCCGGCCGCGAACGGCACAATGAAGGTAATGGGTTTGCTGGGGAAATCTTGCGCGGCCATGGGCGCGGCCAGCGGCAGGGCCGCGCACAGGGCGGCAAGCAAATATCGTGTCGGGGCAATGCGCATGGGAGTCTCCTGGTGTTGTTGTAGAAAACGATAACGATGGCGATGCGGCGGGAAATTATCAGGTTGCCGCCACCGCACCGCCGGGAACGTCCGGCAACCGCCGGGCCAGTTCGGGGGGCACTTCGACGGGCAGGTCCAACAAGTGGAACGACAGGCTCTTGCCATGAGTATCGAGGTTCAGCGCATCGTTCACGCCGCCGTCCAGCACGCCTTCCAGCACGAAGTTCATCGCATGCAAGGTCGGGATCAGATAGCGGGTGACGCGGGTAGGGCGGCGATATCCGAACCACTGGGCCACGCGCGCGTCGGTGACCTGGCTCGCCAGCACGGCGTAGCAATCCGGATCCCAGGCAATCAGGCTCAGGTTGGAAATGTCGCCCTTGTCTCCCGAGCGGCTGTGCGCCAGGCGATACAGGGGAACGCGCACGGCAATCGGTTCGGATGTCATGGCATGGTCTCCATCATGGTCCAGCCACTGCGCACCGCGTCGCGCGGGATCGTGCACGACACCATATTCAGGCGTGGCCGTAGCGAGGTGCGTACGCCGCCGCCGCCGGCCGGTCCGCAGGTGTACAGGGCCGTGATTTCGCGCAATAGGCGCTCGGCCACGCGGGCATCGGCGTCTTCGGCCGCGAGGCGCAGGCGGACATCCCGGGCATGGCCGGGCGGCCGGTTCCCCAGCATCGCGCCGGCGTCGTCGCCCAGTATGCTCAAGGCCCCGATCAGGTCGGTGCGCACCTTCAGCGCGCCGCCCAGGCGCCGCCGGACGATATCGTCGGCCAGTCGGGCGCGCGCTTCGGCCTGCACGCCGGCATAAGAGATCTCGGCCTCGGCCAGCCAGCCGCCGCGATAGCACACGTTGACTTTCAACTCGTCGGGGCGGGCATGGCCATCGATGCCGCGCACGGCTATCCGATCCGGGCCGATCTGCTGCACGAAGGCCCGGCTGATGTCGGCCACCACATCGGGCGTCAGGTAGCGCGCCGGATCGTGCACTTCGTATAGCAACTGTTCTTTGACCGTGCGCGAATCGACCACGCCGCCCGTACCGTCGGCCTTGCCGATGACGAAACCGCCATCGGCGTCGATCTCGGCAATGGGATAGCCTGCCGCGTGGACGTCGGGAACATCCTTCAGGCCAGGCACGCAGAAATAGCCGCCGGTGACCTGCGTGCCACATTCCAGCATGTGGCCAGCCATGGTGGCCCGGCCCAGTCGTGGCCAGTCGTCCAGGGCCCAGCCGTAGTGGGCCAGGGCTGGCCCCACGGTCAGCGAGGGATCGGCCACGCGGCCGGTCACCACGATTTGTGCGCCGGCGCGCAATGCCTCGGCAATCTCGACCGCTCCCAGGTATGCGTTGGCGCTCACCACGTCCATGTCGTCCAGCCGAGGCCCCAGTCGCTCGCGCAGCAAGGCATGATGCCCGGGGTCGGTCAGCGCATCGCCATGCACGACGGCAATGCGCGGGATGGGCAAGCCTTGTTCGCGCGCCAGGTCGGCGATGCGGCGTGCCGCCGCCGGAGGGTTGGCCGCGCCGAAATTGCCGACGATGCGGATATCGTGGCGTAGGCAACTGGCCAGCACCGGGCCCACCAGCTCCGCCAGCAACGGCTCAAAGCCGGCGTCCACGTCGGCGTTGCGCGCCAATTGGGCCAGGGCCAGGGTGCGCTCGGCCAGCGTTTCGAAAATCAGCGTGCCGCCGCCACGCGCGGCCAGGGAGTCCACGACCGCCTGGGCGCCGTCGGTGCGGTCACCCGAGAAGCCGGTGGCACAGCCGATGAATAAAGGAGAAGCTGCCATCGTGATTCCGTGATCGTGGCGCCGTATGGCGCCGGTGCGATGCGGCCACTATAGGTAGGCTTGCTTGATAAGTGAAATAGAAATATAAGATCAATTCATACAAGGTTTCTATGAATCTGTCCGCTCGCCAATTGCGCGCTTTCGTGGCGCTGGTCGACGAAAAACACTTCACCCGTGCCGCCCAGCGCTGCCACCTGACCCAGCCCGCCTTCAGTGCGCTGATCCGCGCCTTGGAAGACGCCGCGGGTGTGCGCCTGTTCGACCGCAATACGCGCCGCGTGGAGCTGACCGCCGAGGGACGCGTGCTGGATGCCTCGGCCCGCCGGCTGCTGGGCGAGTTCGACATGGTGGCCGAAGATCTGCGCGACCATGCCGAGCGGCGGCGCGGCCGGGTTGTCCTGGCGGCCTTGCCCTCGTTGGCCGCGGGCTGGCTGCCGGGACTGCTGGCCCGCTTTCACCAGGACTATCCTGGTATCAGCCTGCAATTGCACGATGCGTTGCTCGACCCGTGCCTGGACATGGTGCACAGCGGGGCCGCTGACTTCGCCGTGGCCGCGCGGCGTGCCGACATGTCCGGACTGGATAGCGAATTCCTGCATGCCGACCGCTTTTTCCTGGTGTGTCGGCGGGATCATCCTCTGGCCGCTCGCGACCGGGTCCGGCTGCGCGATCTGGGACGCTGGCCACTGATCCAGTTGGCCCGGGGCAGCAGTGTGCGGCGCCACCTGGACGAAGCCATGGGCGGCGATGCCATCCCGCCGCTGCTGGAGGTCGAACACCTGGCTACCGTCACCGGCCTGGTGCTGGCGGGGATGGGCCTCACGGTGGTGCCCGCCATGACGTTGTTTCATTTCCGGCGCGATGGCCTGGTCATCAGGCCGCTGGCGGGCAAGCCCCTGACGCGGCCCCTGTACCTGGTGCGGCGCCAGGGGCGGGCTTTGTCCGTGGCCGCCCAGACGCTGTACGACTTGCTGCGCCAGCATCGGGGACAGATTGGCGAGGAATAGGGTAAATCGCACTATGCGCGGAACTCCTCGCTTTCGCAATTGCCTATTGCTGTTTACACTCCCATAGTCCAGTCTGTTGCGACTGATCATCCAAGGATACGGCCCATGAGCAAGCAAATCATCCATACCGACGCCGCCCCGGCCGCGGTCGGCCCTTACTCGCAAGCGGTAGCCACCACGGGCGCCAAGACGGTCTACCTGTCCGGCCAGATCGGCCTGGAGCCCGGCACCGGCGACCTGGTGTCCGAGAACTTCGACGCCCAGGTGCGCCAGGCTTTTGCCAACATGACAGCGGTCATCGAAGAGGCCGGCGGCACGCTGAACGACATCGCCAAGTTGACGCTCTTCCTGACCGACCTGAATAAGTTCACGGCCGCCAATGCCATCATGGCCGAGCTGATCCCGCAGCCGTTCCCCGCCCGTTCCACCGTGGGCGTGGCCAGCCTGCCCAAGGGCGCCCAGTTCGAAGTCGAGGCCATCCTGGTCCTGTAACGCCGCACTGCGCGTTCCGCTCCAGGTCCATCGCGCCATGCCGGCTACCGCCGCGGCACGCAAGACCTCCGGCGTTGCTTCCGACGCCGGACGATCGCTGACGGACGTGCAGCGCAAGCTGCACAGCCTGGGCCTGGTGACGGCCGACGACTGCATCCTGCATCTGCCGCTGCGCTACGAAGACGAAACCCGCATCGTGCCGATCGGGGCGCTGCGCCCCGGCGCGCCGGCCCAGGTCGAAGGCGAGATCCTGCGCACTGAAGTGCTGTACCGGCCGCGCCGCCAACTGACGGCCGTCATGGCCGACGATAGTGGCGAACTGCAGTTGCGCTGGCTGAACTTCTATCCCAGCCAGCAGAAGCAACTGGCCACCGGCCGCCGCCTGCGCGCGCGCGGCGAAGTCCGCGGCGGCCTGTTCGGCCGCGAAATGATCCACCCGCGCATGAGCAGCGCCGATACGGCGCTGCCCGATGCGCTGACGCCGGTCTATCCCAGCACCGATGGGTTGTCGCAACCGTCGCTGCGCAAGGCCATTGCCCAGGCGCTGCAGCAGGCCGACTTGAGCGACACGTTGCCTCCCGCGGTACTGCAGCGCTACGGCCTGATGCCGTTCGGCCCCGCGATCCGCCTGCTGCATGCCCCGCCGCCCGGAGTGTCCGAACAGGACCTGGTCGAACGCGGGCATCCTGCCTGGCGCCGCATCAAATTCGATGAATTGCTGGCGCAACAGTTGTCGCTGGCCGCGGCACGCGCGGCCCGGCGCAGCATCCGGGCCGAACCCTTGCCCGCGCAGGGTGGGCCCGGCGGGCTGGTGGCCAGGCTTTATGCCGCGCTGCCGTTCCAGTTGACCGGCGCGCAACAGCGTGTCGTACAGGAAATCGCCGCCGACCTGGCCAAGCCCTATCCCATGCATCGCCTGTTGCAAGGCGACGTCGGCAGCGGCAAGACGGTGGTGGCCGCCATCGCCGCCGCCCAGGCCATTGCCTGTGGCGCCCAGGTGGCGCTGATGGCGCCTACCGAAATCCTGGCCGAGCAGCATTTCCGCAAACTGGTGTCGTGGCTGCAGCCCCTGGGCGTCAACGTCGCGTGGCTCAGCGGCAGCCAGGCCGCCAAGGCGCGGCGCCAGGCCGCCGCCGCGGCGGCCGACGGCAGCGTGCAACTGGTGGTGGGCACCCAGGCGCTCATCCAGGACCATGTCGAATTCCAGCGCCTGGGCCTGTCCATCGTCGACGAGCAGCATCGCTTCGGTGTCGGGCAACGCCTGGCGCTCACCCGCAAGGGCGAAGCGCCCAGCGGCCAGACCGTGCCGCATCAACTCAACATGAGCGCCACGCCCATCCCGCGTACGCTGGCCATGACCTTCTTCGCCGACCTCGACGTCTCGGTCATCGACGAACTACCGCCGGGCCGCACCCCCGTGGTCACCAAGCTGGTGTCCGACGGCCGGCGCGACGAAGTCATCGCCCACATCGCTCAGGCGGTGCGGGAAGGGCGCCAAGCCTACTGGGTCTGTCCGCTGGTCGAGGAAAGCGAGGCCCTGCAGCTGCAGACGGCCGTCGACACTTATGACGCCATGCGCGCCGAGCTGCCCGACCTGCGCCTGGGGCTGGTGCACGGCCGCCTGCCGCAGGCCGACAAGGCGGCGGTGATGCAGGCGTTCCGCGACGGCCAAATCGACTTGCTGGTGGCCACCACCGTCATCGAAGTCGGTGTGGACGTGCCCAACGCCTCGCTGATGGTCATCGAGCACGCCGAGCGCTTCGGCCTGGCCCAGTTGCACCAGTTGCGCGGCCGGGTAGGGCGGGGCAGCGCGGAATCCGTCTGTGTGCTGTTGTATCAATCGCCCCTGTCGCAAGTGGCGCGCCAACGGTTGCGCGCCATGTTCGAGACATCCGACGGCTTCGAGATCGCGCGGCGCGACCTGGAACAGCGCGGCCCAGGCGAATTCCTGGGTACCCGCCAGTCCGGCGTGGCACTGCTGCGCTTCGCCGACCTGGAGTCCGACGTCGGCATCGCCGAACAGGCACGCGACGCGGCAACCTGGCTGCGCAACGAGCATCCCGCCGTCGTCGAAGCCCACCTGGCCCGCTGGATGCGCGGCCGAGAGGACTTCCTGCGCACATGACTTCTTTCCCTACTTCCCGCCGTCACCGGCCGATCCGTCCAAGGTATCCATCGCCATGACTCTGACCGAACTCAAATACATCGTCGCGGTCGCGCGCGAACGGCACTTCGGCCGCGCCGCCGAAGCGTGTTTCGTCAGCCAGCCCACGCTGTCGGTGGCCATCCGCAAGCTGGAAGACGAACTGGGCGTCACCTTGTTCGAGCGCGGCGGCGCGGAAGTGGGTGTCACCGCCATTGGGCAGCGCATCGTCACCCAGGCGCAGAAAGTGCTGGAAGAAAGCGCCAGCATCAAGGAAATCGCCCGCCAGGGGCATGACCCGCTGGCTGGCCCCTTGCGCGTGGGCGTGATCCATACGATCGGCCCCTACCTGCTGCCGCGCCTGGTGCCCATGCAGATCGCCCGCACGCCGCAGATGCCCTTGTTACTACAGGAAAATTTCACCCTGCGCCTGGTGGAACTGCTGCGCCAGGGCGAAATCGACTGCGCCATCATGGCCTTGCCGCTACCGGAAGCCGGGCTGGTGACCCAGCCCCTGTACGACGAGCCCTTCGTCGTGGCCGTGCCGCGCGACCACGAATGGGCCAGCCGCGACGCCATCAGTTCCGAAGACCTGAAGCAGCAGACGATGCTATTGCTGGGCACCGGCCATTGCTTTCGCGACCAGGTTCTGGAAGTATGCCCCGAGCTATCGCGCTTTTCCGCCGCCAGCGATGGCATCCAGCGTACCTTCGAGGGCTCGTCATTGGAAACCATTCGTCACATGGTGGCGGCGGGGATCGGTGTCACGGTGCTGCCTGTTACCGCCATCCCCGAAACCCCCCAGCCCAAGGCGCTGCTGCGCTACCTGCCGTTCGAAGGCACCCCGCCCGAGCGCCGCGTGGTCCTGGCGTGGCGCCGCAGCTTCCCCCGCCTGGCGGCCATCGAGGCACTGGCGCAGGCCGTGTATGAATGCGGGTTGCCGGGGGTGAGAATGCTGGATAAGGAAGCCGTTGCCACTTGAGCGGCCAGCCTTGCTGCCCATCATCAAACCGAGGCGTCCGGCCCGCAATCTGTATCAATCCAGTGGTATTCTTGTTCCGTTCTTATCCCAAATAAGGAGCGCTACATGGCCAAGTCGTCCAAAGCTGGCAACAACGCCGCCGTTCGCATCAACATCGGTATTTCCGACAAGGATCGCGGCGCAATTGCGGGCGAACTTTCCAAGGTGCTGGCGGATTCGTACACGCTGTACCTGATGACGCACAACTTTCACTGGAATGTCACGGGCCCGCTGTTCAACACGCTGCATCAGATGTTCATGACGCAGTACTCCGAAGAATGGACGGCGCTCGACGATATCGCGGAACGCATCCGCGCTCTGGGCCATCACGCTCCCGGTACCTACCGCGAATTCGCCAAGCTATCCTCCATTGCCGAACCGGGCGACGTGCCCGACGCCATGGAAATGGTGCGCCTGCTAGTCAAGGGCAACGAGGCCGTCGCCAAGACCGCGCGCGCCGCCTTCGACAAGGCCGATGGCGCCAACGACCAACCCACCGCCGACCTCCTCACCCAACGCATGGATATCCACGAAAAGAACGCGTGGATGCTGCGTAGCCTGCTTGAATAGGCGCAACCGTCCGCGGCGTTCGCCTGGCCGGCTTCCCACCTAGGGAAGCCGGTCTCGTTTTTGAAGTGCTGCCGCGCTGGCTTCTTGCTCGCCCCATCAGCATGACATCCTTCTCTTCTTCACCCTCAGCCGTGCCCACATCCGTGCTGATCACCGGCGCGACTGGCGGCATTGGCGGGGCCCTTGCCATCGAATATGCCCGTGCTGGCACATCGACCTTGATCCTGCAAGGCCGCAATCGCGCCCGGCTGGACGAACTTGCGGAAGCTTGCGGCGCCTTGGGCACACGGGTCGTTCTGCACGAACTGGACGTCCGCGATCACGAAGCTCTGATACGCTGGCTGGCCGACATGGGCGCCACCGAGGCGCCGGACCTGGTGATCGCCAATGCCGGGGTCAACATTAATACAGGCCCCCAGCAGCAAGGCGAGGAATGGGACGACATGCATCGCCTGTTCGATGTCAATATCAAGGCCGTGATGGCCACGGTCCATGCCAGCCTGCCCGCCATGCAAGCGCGCGGCAATGGGCAGATCGCGCTGATCAGTTCGCTGGCTGCCTGGCGTGGCTTGCCCGAAACGCCCAGCTACAGTGCCAGCAAGGCCGCAGTCAAAGTCTATGGCGAAGCTATGCGCGACCTTTTGGCAGGGCAGGGGATCCGCATCAACGTCATCATGCCTGGGTATGTCGAGTCGCAGATGTGCTTCGACATGCCAGGGCCCAAACCTTTCCTTTGGCCGGCAGATCGCGCGGCGCGCGCCATCAGGAACGGCCTGGCACGCAATCGTGCGCGCATCAGTTTCCCGTTTCCATTGAATCTGGGGTGTTTCTTGTTATCGGTGATTCATCCGGCAGTGTCGGGGTGGGTATTGAAGCGGTTGGGGTATCGTGGTTGAGGTGTTACTAAACCCTTTTTGGCTAGCCTACTTATGTGGGCTTCTTCTGTCTTGGGGGGGCGAGCGATCGTTGCTTCCCCATCCAGCGCCTCCTTGGCGAAGGAGACCAGCCTCACTGTTCGTGCATGTAAGCGTTTGGACAATCGCATTTGTCGCGGAATTTGCCCTATTTCGTCGTCCCTATTTCGCCGCGGCTAATGTGTTGGCCATAGAGCTCGTGTTGATTGCGGTAAGTAATGCAAAGTTCAGAGCATTGGGCGAGCCTTTTGTCTATCCGGACTTTGAGTACTTCACTGACGCCGTGCGTCATCCGCGGCTGTATTTGCCTTTTCTTGGCATCGTTCCAGTCCTGCTGGTGTCTGGGGCCTATGCCGGTGCACTATGGGGCGCATTGGTTCTCGAAACACCCATGCTAATGATGGGAAGGCATGGGGTCGAATGTGCTGCTCTGTTCGCCGGCGCTGTTGCCTTACTATTTATTGCAGGACCCAGGCTCGGTGCAGCGACATTTAATCCCGAGTATGACTTGTATCGCCTCGGGTTGGTGGGCTTTTTATGGTGCTATCGAAGGCATGAGCGTGATCCATCTGCCGAGATTCCTCGGGTAACCCCATACGCTCAGCTTCAGCCGGTTGTGACCCAGCTAGATAAGCTCCCCGACTTGGTGACTGTTCAAAGCGAGTCTTTCTTTGATGTTCGTGCTCGATATTCGATCGTGAAGACAGAAGTGCTTTCGAGCTTTGACACCCTTTGCCGCCAAGCAGTACGCCATGGCCGACTGCATGTCCCAGCGCGTGGTGCGAATACCGTACGGAGTGAGTTTGCCTATTTATCGGGACTTCGTGCTTGGCAGCTTGGAATTCATAAGTTTCATCCTTATAGAAGGATCCAGACGGAGGGTGTCGCTACCATTGCAACATTTTTGCGTTCAAGAGGGTACCGCACCGTGTGTGTACACCCTTACCATCCTACTTTCTACCATCGCGACAGAGTGCTGCCTCTTCTGGGGTTTGATGAATTTGTCGATATCAGCAACTTCTCGACGGCAGATCTCGTTGGGGCGTATGTCGGTGATCAGGCTTTATCACGATACGTAATAAGCCGCCTGCATCACACTAATGATCAACCACTTTATATCCATGTCATTACGATGGAAAACCATGGCCCTCTTCACTGGGAGCGAGTTGATCATGAAACCGCAGCGACGCTATTGTGCGATCCTACGGCCATCGGATGCCATGATTTGGTAGCCTACCTTAGGCATCTGCTGAACGCTCAGCAGATGTTTACCGATCTGGCTACTTGCCTACGGAATCGAACCAATGATCGACCTGGTGGCTTGTGTATCTTTGGTGACCATATTCCAATCATGCCGGATGTATATAGTCAGCTTGGATCTCCCAAAGGTGATACTGACTATTTAATATGGAAAACAGGGCACCACGCGCCTGCGCTGAGTCAAGATATGGCGCTCGAAGACCTTGGTCTTGCATTTTTAAGTGTAACAAACATAATCAAATAACGCCTCATTTGTTTTTATTTGTAAGTATGTGCTTGCCTCATCATTGTCGTAATCACGTGCTTAAATCGCTGCTAGAAAAACTAAGGTGACATAGAGTTGAAAGGTTCGATATACTTCGCGTACAAACTGCGGGGCACGCAGGGCTAGTACCTTGGTAGAATCGAGCGCTTTCGTACACGTATAGGGCTGCACGCATAAGAGCTCGGTGCGGCAAACCTCTTCAACAAACAATAAATGATTGATTTCGAAAAGCTGAAAAGCAGGCGGCTAGCAGTATGGATTATTGGCCTTCCTATGGCGCTGGCACTATTGTATTACAGTGTCTTCTCAATTGATCGTTATGTCAGCGAAGCGAAAGTCGTCGTGCGTCAAACGAGCACCGAGGCTCCTCCTGTGCCTGGCTTGGCAGCCATGCTCGGAGGGGTGAACCCAACATCCCGGGAGGAGACAATATATCTGAGGGAGTTCATTACTTCGATAGATATGTTGAATGTGCTCCGCCGGGAGTTGGATTGGAACAGACATTATGCTTGGCAATGGCGTGACCCATTATTCTGGGTGACGGCCGACGCGCCCAGTGAGGACTTGCTGAAATACTACAAACGTGTTGTGCGTGCGCATTTTGACGAAGAAACCGGCTTGCTATCAGTTGAAGTGCAAGCATTTGATCCGGAGTTTGCAGAAAAGAGCTTGCAGATAATTCTTGCAGAAAGCGAAAGATTTGTGAATGAATTGTCCCATCGCATGGCGAGAGAGCAAATGCGTTTTGCTCAAACCGAGCTAGCAAACGCCCGAAAAGTATACGAAGAGCGGAGGCAGGAAATGCTGATGTTCCAGGGTGATAACAAATTACTTGATGCCGAAGCCGCCGCTCAGGCCAGAGCGGGCATTATTGCCGAGTTAGAAGGAAGCTTAATTAAAGAGCGAGCTGCATTGAAGGCCCTCCAGGCAACACTGAGCGATCATACTCCACAAGTGCGTCAACAACGCACTCGTATTCAGGCGCTCGAGCAGCAACTGAAGGCCGAAAGTCAAAAACTGGTATCTCCGCCCGGAGGGGATCAGATGAATGTAGTCGCTGCAAAATATCGGAATCTGAATATAGACGTACAGATTGCCGAAGAGGCGTATAAGTTTGCTGTATCGGCTGTGGAGACTGCACGCGTCGAAGCAAATAAAAAAATCCGCAGTCTCGTTACGGTCGTTATGGCAAATCGCCCTGATTTACCGATTTTCCCCCGCCGGGCCTATAACCTCATTGCGCTGCTTATCGGGTTGATGCTTCTGTATGGCATCGTTCGATTTGTGATTGCGACTATTGAAGATCACCGTGATTAGTATTATGCGTGTCAATCAAAAAGAATCAATTGGCAGTTCGAGGCAAGGACCACGGTATCGGCTCACACTAGTTTGTTGTGTGTTGCCCCTTGTTTTGACCGGCTGCGCGGGGAGTATTCTGTCCGGCGCAGGCCCGTCGATATCTGCTATTACCTCATCCGCCCAACAAGAGGATTACGAGCTGATAGATCTTAGTTCGGAAACTATTCAACCCTATCTGCGGTTGCCTGATAGGCCGCTAGCTCAGACGGTTTCTGAAATGCGCGCGCCGCAGGTCGAATTGGTACCTGGCGATGTGTTATCTGTCATGATTGCGGATAGCAATCAAGAAGGCTCAGTGTTTGCTCCATTGTCGGCAGGTGGGACAGTCTTTGAGAGTGTAAGACTGGATTCCGGTGGTCGAATATCATTACCTTATGTTGGCCGAAAGAAGGTTAGCGGCAAAACGCTGACTGAAGTTGAAGATTTAATCCAGAAGAGTTTGAAGGGTGTGGCGAGCGACCCCCAAGTCCATGTGGAGTTGACGGGCGACCTATCTGGATCTGTATTGGTGGCCGGGGCGGTAAAGGCCCCTGGGCGATTCTCTGCGCTGACCGGACCATTAACGCTACTGGATGCAATCAATCAAGCAGGTGGACCGGTGACAGAGCCGCACTTGACGCGCGTGATTGTTCGCACCGGGAAAAGTGTCAAAGATTATAACTACGAGTCCCTGCTGCAGGGCGAGAACCGCATGGTACCACCGCATTCAGAGATTATTCTGGAGCGGGCACGAAAAAGTTTCGTAGCCATGGGGGCAGTGACTCAGCCCGGCTTGCATGATTTGCCTTCCAATAATCCTAGTTTGCTGGAAGTTCTTGGTGTAGCAGGTGGGCTTCAAGAACGCGCCTCCGATGCGAGCGGTGTTTTCGTGTTTCGCCTCTCGAAGAAGGAAGGGGATACCGGAAATGAGGAAGCCAAAGCCGAAGTATTCCGGCTTAATATGAAAAACCCTGCTGCAATTTTTTTGGCTAGGCAGTTCCTCGTACAACCGGAAGATGCTGTATATGTGACTAATGCTGCGGTTTACGAGTGGCAGAAGATTATAACTCCCATTGTACAGGCGCTGCTTTTGGGTCGTACGGTGCAGAATTATTAATGCTGTAGATAGGGTCGTGGAACGTCGTTAGATGGTGCTTAAAAAACGCTCTTCTCTAGCCATTATGGCTTCGGTAATTTTCGCCTTGGTTTTGCGCGAAATACGGAGCCGTTTTGGCGCCAAACGATTTGGGGTCTTTTGGGTGTTATTCGAGCCCGTTGTTCATGTACTGGCGCTCGTGACATTTATGATGATTTTGCGGGGTCGGCATATCCCGGGGTTTGATTATCCGATTTTTTTGATTACAGGAATAGTGCCTTTTTTGTTGATGCGGAATATCGCACTCAGAACAATGGAGGCCGTGAATGCAAATAAAGCCCTATTTGCGTACAAGCAAATAACTCCTTTTGACACATTTGTCGCACGTACTATAGTCGAGTTTTCCTTATCGGCATGCGTATACATTATATTGATGGCAGGCCTGGGGTTTTGGTTTGAATACGATATCAGCATAGCTCACCCGTTGGAATGGTTTTTTGCGCTCCTAGTAGGTGTGCTGTTCGCGTTTTCTCTGGGACTCCTCCTTTGCATGATTGTAGAGATATTCCCTGACATAAAGATATTCTTCCGGATGGTGTTCCTTCCACTGTACTTTCTCTCGGGAGTAGTATTTCCATGGTGGGTGCAGCCGCCACGGCTGCTGCATTGGATGTTGTGGAATCCATTTTTCCATATTGTCGATCGACTGAGAGAATCCGTTTTTGAGTACTATCCGGAAAATCGTGAAATAACGATAATTTATCCGGCAAAGTTAGTATTCTTCTTGTTGTTTATTGCGCTTGCTTTGTATCGTGGCCGTCGTCAGAAGTTGGTGGCTATATGATAGAAATTCGCAATTTGACAAAATCCTATCGCACTGTTCATGGTAGGCAGTTCGTGTTTCGTGATCTGTCATTTGATATCCCAGGCGACAAGAACGTAGCATTAATTGGAAGAAATGGCGCTGGCAAATCCACCTTTATGCGTTTGCTGGCAGGACTAGACGCACCTGACAGTGGGAAAATAATTAGTCAGCAGAACATATCGTGGCCTGTCGGATTGAGCGGGGGGCTTCAGGGTTCCTTGACCGGGCGGCAAAATGTGAAATTTGTAGCAAGGGTTTATGGCGCGGAAGGTGACAATATGAAGAAAATTGTCGACTACGTCGAAGCCTTTGCCGAGATTGGCCATTATTTTGATCTTCCCGTGAAAACGTATTCTTCTGGTATGCGTTCTAGAGTTGCATTTGGTCTCAGCCTAGCTTTTGATTTCGATTATTATCTAATCGATGAAGCAATGTCTGTAGGGGACGCACAGTTTACAAAGAAGGCAAGCCGCGAATTTAAGAGTCGCATAGGTAAGTCTTACATCATATTGGTTACCCATAATATGAGCCAGGTTTCTAAGCTCTGCAATTACGTGCTTCTACTCAAGGATGGGAAAGTTTATCCATTCGACGATGTGAAGAAAGGTATTGCGGAATATGCAAAATAATCAATGCATGGAAGGCGCTAATGCCTAGCTATATGCTCCAGAATAGGGGGCGATATGATGAATAGAAAACTCCGTAAGCTGATTAAGAGCCCCAGGCTATTTTTTAAAGATATGCACGCCCTCCAGCCTCTCTGGAAAGCGCTGGGCTGGGAAGGGCGAATCGATCCAACGCGTAGGAATAAAATGTCTAAACCTGATGATGCGAGCCAAGTGGTTGCAAATGAGGCATTGGAAAGCCCTGTGCCAGGTCTGGATCGTTTCGAGTTGATCGGAGAAAATTGGCTCGATCCAAAGGCTGAGCAACTCCCGATAGCGTTGTTGTGGGGATTCATGCCATGGAAGCGTGATTTCATGGCCAGATATCTGCGTGAGTATAGAACTGCTTTTTCACGAAACCCGAATGCTGTAGGGCTTGAAGCTGTCTATAGAACACAGCGGGATGTAGTAGTGGTGTTTTGGGGAAAAAAAGAGTTCCCCGAAGTCGAGGCTTTTTGCCATAAACATCGTATTCAAATACTCAGAGTGGAGGACGGATTTATTCGCTCGACAGAACTGGGGAGTGCACACATCACACCTCTTTCTCTGGCGATAGATAAGACGGGGATTTATTTTGATTCCAATAGCCCGTCGGACCTGGAGCTCATTTTAAATCAGTATGATTTTTCGTCGAATTCTGCGTTGTTGAAATCAGCTGATCAGCTGATGGATGTCCATAAACTATTAAAAATAAGCAAATACAATTCTGGTGCGTTCCGCTCAGCATTCTATGCGCTTGGCCCCAAATTGAAACGCCGGATTTTGGTGATTGGCCAGGTGGAGGGCGATGCTTCTTTAGAGCATGGCATGGCCAAAGGCTGGACTTGTAGAAAGCTAATAGAAACTGCGATCGCTGAGAATCCTGGGGCAGAGATTATCTATCGCCCGCATCCTGATGTGCTTCAAGGATTTAGAACAAACTCAAGCGAACTCAAAGAGCTTCAGAAGATATGTTATGTGTTGCTTAATGAGGTGATGCTGGCTGATCTTTTCGCAGTTGTTGACCATGTCTACACCATTACGTCTCTTGCCGGAATGGAGGCCCTAATTCATGGTCTTCCCGTCACTGTCATGGGCGCCCCATTTTATGCGGGTTGGGGCTTGACAGATGATCGTCAGATAGTGGCTCGTCGCGGTCGTAGTTTGACCTTGTCAGAGCTTTTCTGCGGAGCTTACCTGCTTTATCCCAAATACTTAACCGACTTGGATGATCCAGTTGCTGGCTGCTTGGCTGCCATGATCCGGATTGTGGGAGAAAGAAAGCAGGCGCTTAACGCCCAAATTGCTGAACCACTCATCGAACGACGGGCAGGGTGGATTGCCGCCAGTCCCAGTTGGCCAGCGCTGTTTAGGCCGACTTTTTTCCCCGCATTGGTTGAAAAGTACGGGAAGAAGCTTTTTTCCGTCATTGATATTCCCTATATGTACGCGCAGTGTCACGGCGAGTTTTATCGACGGGCGTTATCGTATTTTCTTTTGGGAAAATTAGTGGGGACTGCCGCTTATGGAAAATTTCTGAATGAGTTGAGACCGCGGTTGCAGATCTCTTCCTTCGCAGAAATTATCCAAGCGTTGTGGCAGATTCAACCAAACGCGACTCTGCTGGATCAATGGGCGTATTATTGCGAACGTGCTGGCGATTATGGTGAAGCGCGTGATGCGCTGAATCACTTGTCGTTCAAGAGTGAGTATAAAAAAAACGAAGAAAGTGAATTACCCTTTTCTCCTAAACGGGTGACATACATTTTGCGGTTGGCGCAGTTCGAACTGCGACAAAAGAATTTCTCTCGCGCAGAAGCTTTGTTCAACCAGTTGCTATTGTCGAATCATGTGCAAGCGGAAATTTTCACTGGTTTGGCGGAAATCGCGCGACTGAAATTCGATTTTGAGTCTGGCGCAGCAATACTTGCCATGTACAACGAATATGATCCAACGTGGAAGCTGGGCCGAGCTCATCTGCAATTAGCTCAGACCGCTGCCTTTACGAAGAATAGGTTCGTGGCGATCCAGAGTATTGCCATGACCGCTCTCATAAATCCTCAATCGGCAGAGTCGGTAGCAGTTGCGACAGGAGCGCTGTCTGCTGAATTTGACATGTTGCCGTTTGCGAACGCGGTAATAGCTGCCATTGAATTGGACGGGGCGGGCAGCGTGCTATCTCGCGCCAAGAGTCTTATTGCTCATGAGCGTCCGGAGGCTGCTGAACAGATACTTCTTGGCTATACTCCGACACCGATCGAGATTGCAAAGTATTGTGTCATGCTGTCCTTAGCATACAGCTATCAGGGTAAGTTGACGCAGGCCAAGAAATTGATCAAGGAAGTTATTGCCAAAATAAATTCACCTCTTATCTATCAGGAGGGCCTGCGACTTTCTATTATCAGCGATGACTATGTTTGGGGAAAGAGTCTGCTGGATGAAGCTGAGCTAAGAAATATTGAACTGAGCGACATATACCTTCGCAAAATTTCGATGGGTCTGGGGGATATTAAAAAAGGGTATCTCAGTTTTCGAAAAATAAAATCCAATCGAACGCTCAAGGCTTATTTAGGGGACAAATGTGCTCAATCGATCCATGAAATGTCTTCGACGCCAGGGGCGAAAAATGTGGTTATCGCCTTTTTTGGTCCCGGCGACGAGATTCGGTTCGCAAGCCTATACCGTAAAATGCAGCGCGCTTGTGGAGATAATCCCCTGATTTTTACGTGTGACCCGCGCTTGCATTCGATGCTTTCGAGGTTTTATGTAGACCTGACTTTTGTTCCTACCGAACGGATACGCAGTCTCGCGCGATTAGCAAATTATGATAATCACAGTGCATTGCCTGGATCCGATTTGCATGTATTCTTTGATAATATCGGATGGCAATTAGTTAAGGGCGCCGACAAGGTGATTCTTTCCACTGATGCACTCGGTGATTTTATTGAAGGATACGAATCCTTTGATGGAACTCCATATTTGGTTCCCGATCCGGCCAAGACAGCCCAATGGGAAGCACGCTTAATTTCACATCGCCGGAACATGCTTGTCGGCTTGAGCTGGCGCAGCAGTCTTACAACATATTCTCGAAATGAGCATTATCTTTCTATCGAAGATATTGTTCCTCTCTTGGAAGTTGAAGGGGTGCAATTCGTGAATCTTCAGTATGACAATTGCACCGAGGAGTTGGAATGGGTCGAGCAGCATTATCCAGGAAAGATCGTCAACTTCAGTGATCTTGATCAGTATAACGATCTTGAGGGTGTAGGTGCCTTGATGAAGGCGTTGGATGTCGTGATTTCTCCTGCAACGACTGTAGCCGAACTGGCTGGCGCGCTGGGCTGCCGTACATTGCTGCTGTCGAACTCCTCAGAGCTTACTTGGCGGAAGAGGCCTGGGGGCAATCAGGATGCTTGGCATGGCTCAATGGAGATTATCGAGGGTGAAGCGTTGGGGGATAAAAAATTGCTCGTTCAAGCGACTGTCAGGAGATTGAGGGAAATTATCCAAGAGAATAGTGCTTTTAAGTTCTCTTTGGGCAAGATTGCGTAAATGCGAGCCTGCAGTCCTCTTTTGGGGGCTAGATATTGAATGATGAAAGGGCCCACACCACGGTACCGATCATCATTTAATTGGTAACGGAAAATTGGCCCGGCGTCTATGCTCAATCGCGATATTTTGCTCACAACTTTTCCTGGCCATAAATCACGGAATGTCGGGGATAATTTAATATCCCGCTCCGCTATTGAGCTGGTCCGATCACGCTTTCCCGCGTACGATCCCGACATAGTTTTTAGAGAACACTCGCTAGATGGGTACAATCCGAAGGACGTGCGCTCGATAATGGCACCAGGTTTTTCGGTATCTAATGACACCTACCCTACGCTTTTTAGTTTGTATTCTGATTTAAGTAAATTACATTCCTTTTTTCCCGTTGGTTGTTCATTCCAACATCCAATTCCAACGCAAGAGTCTTTTGATAATTACACCTTCAATGCCAGCACGTTAAAGGTGTTGTCGCACATATCTGCTTTGTGTGGAAGGATTCCGTGCCGCGATCAATTAATAGAGGGCTTGCTATCTAGGCATGGGATTCCGGCCGTATATTGCGGAGATGTTGCATTGTTCGACCAAACCGTAATTGATACTATATTTACGCCACCTTCTGAGATAAATTCATTGGTGTTTACTATATGTAATAACCCTATTCGATTTGGGAAGCAGTCGGAAGCACTGTTATTATTGATTTCGGAGCGATTTCCAGATGCTAAGAAGTATGTGGCACATCATAGTAGACCAGTGACGGCAAGTGCAGAAATTTCTGATTTTGCGGAAAACTTGGGTTTCTCAAAATTGCATCTTTATGGGGACGCCGTTAATTTGGCATCCTATGATTCGATCGATCTTCACGTGGGATACCGATTGCACGGCCATATTAGTTTCCTGAGGAGACGCAAACCTTCGTTGCTGTTTATCGAGGATGCTAGGGCTTTTGGATTTGCCAATTCCGGGTCTTTCGCTACGGGCTGTTTTGAGGCGCTGAGTGCCGATAATGAGAGAGGAGTGCGTTCTGAGGCTCCGCTGGCCGCAATGGAATTTTTGGATGATGAGATCAAGAGAGAATTTGCCAGCTACAGCTCGGTATTCGATTCGATAGATGATATATACAAGAATGTGCTGTCGCCACGTTTCGATGAATTTTGTTCTTTATTTGCTGATCGTTAATCACTATTCTGACTGAGAGCGTAATATGCTTCGCGATAAAACTATTCTCGTTACCGGTGGGACAGGGTCGTTTGGTAACACCTTTGTGCCGATGACGCTGGCTAAATACAATCCCAAGAAGATCATCATTTTTTCTCGCGATGAAATGAAACAATGGGATATGGCGAAAAAGTTTAACAATGATCCGCGAGTGCGTTTTTTTATCGGTGATGTACGTGATCGGGAAAGGCTCTACCGAGCGCTAGATGGAGTTGAGTACGTAGTTCATGCCGCAGCGACGAAAATTGTGCCGACCGCCGAGTACAATCCTTTTGAATGCGTGAAAACCAATGTCGACGGTGCAATGAATCTTATCGATGCCTGCATCGATAAGGGCGTTGAGCGCGTAGTCGCGTTATCTACCGACAAAGCCAGTAGTCCTATCAATTTGTATGGGGCTACTAAATTGGCTTCAGATAAATTATTTGTGGCGGGCAACGCATATTCTGGCGAGCACGGCACCCGATTCGCGGTTGTTCGCTACGGCAATGTGATGGGCTCACGCGGATCAGTTATTCCGTTTTTTATGTCGATCCGGGATAAAGGGGTTCTTCCCATCACTGATCCGCGCATGACTCGCTTCATGATTTCCCTTGAACAAGGGGTCGAGCTTGTATGGCACGCCTTCGGAGATATGGTAGGAGGCGAGATCTACGTCAAGAAAATTCCTTCGATGAAGGTTACTGAACTCGCTCGCGTGGTCGCGCCGGAAGCGAGGCAGGAAGTGGTGGGCATCCGACCTGGTGAGAAGTTGCATGAGCAGATGATTGGCTCAGAAGACTCTTTTCATACTTATGAGTACCCGGAGCATTTCAAAATTCTCCCGGCAATTAATGGTTGGTCTGAATCTGCTGAGCGTATCAAAGATGGTGAGCGCGTTCCCGAGGGTTTTGTATATTCTAGCGATACAAATAATGCATGGATGACCGAAAAGGAACTACAGGCTTGGATCGACACTAACCGGAAGAAGATTGGGAGTATTTAAGCATGATCCCCTACGGTCGCCAAGATATTACCCAGTCCGATATTGATATTGTTATCGATGTACTGAAATCTGACTTCCTTACTCAAGGGCCGATGGTGCCAGCTTTTGAGAGCAGTGTGGCGCAACACGTCGCTGTCAAACATGCCCTGGCAGTGAACAGCGCGACTTCCGCGCTCCATATGGCGTGCCTTGCTCTCGGCTTGGGGCCCGGGGATCGCTTATGGACTACGCCGGTTACATTTGTGGCCTCAGCAAATTGCGCGCTTTATTGTGGCGCGGATGTTGATTTTGTTGATATTGATCCGCGTACTTATAATTTATGCCCTAAAGCGCTTGAAGACAAATTAAAAATTGCGAAAGAAAAAAATGTACTTCCCAAAGTCGTAGTGCCTGTGCATCTGTGCGGCCAACCGTGCGATATGGAAGCTATTAGTCGCCTGGCCAAGGAGTACGGTTTTCGAGTAATTGAAGACGCCTCGCACGCTATCGGGGGAAAATATAAGAGCCAATTTATTGGAAGTTGTGAATTTAGCGATATTACTATATTCAGCTTCCATCCTGTCAAGATAATTACAACTGCAGAGGGCGGGATGGCTCTCACCAATAGCGATGACCTGGCGCAGGCTATGTCGCTATTCCGTAGTCATGGTATTACTAGGGATCCACAGTTGATGACTCGAGCACCAGATGGCGCTTGGTATTATCAACAAATCGGGCTCGGTTTTAATTATCGAATGACTGAGCTACAAGCTGCCATTGGTGTTAGCCAAATGGAGCGGTTGGATGCTTACGTGGCTCGCCGCCATGAATTGGCTCGCCGCTATGATCGATTGCTGGCAGATTTTCCAGTTACAACTCCCTGGCAATCGCCAGATGGATATTCGGGCTTGCATCTTTACGTTATTTTGATTGATGAGAAAAAATCGCATCGGACTCGCAATGAAGTGTTTTCATCGCTGCGCGACCAAGGAATCGGGGTAAACATTCATTATATACCTGTACATACTCAACCATATTATCAGCGATTGGGCTTTCACGAGGGGGATTTTCCAAAATCTGAGGACTACTATACAAAGGCAATCAGTCTGCCGATGTTCCATGCGATGACAGAACAACAACAGGATCAGGTCGTTGCGAGCCTTCGTCGCGCGCTGAGCTCATGAAGATAGCCATTATTCCGGCGCGCGGTGGTAGCAAGCGCATCCCTCGTAAGAATATTCGTGAGTTTTGCGGAAAGCCCATGCTTGCATGGTCAGTCGCCGCCGCTATTGAGAGCAACTGTTTCGATGAGATAGTCGTTTCTACAGATGATGAGGAGATCGCGGATACCGCACGGGCATGGGGTGCGAGGACACCTTTCATGCGGCCGGCCAATTTATCTGATGATCATACAGGTACCATTCCTGTGGTGCGCCACGCAATTCAATGGTATATGAGCAAAGGTATTACGCCGGAGGCGGTATGCTGCCTCTATGCTACTGCACCCTTTGTGCAATCAGTTGACTTAAGGCGCGGTCTGGAGTTGTTATCGAGTGCTCCTGTAGATGTCGATTATGCATTTTCCGTTACCAGCTATGCCTTTCCAGTGCAGCGAGCGTTGCGCCTAATTGAAAAGGAGAGGGTAGAAATGCTGTACCCGGAGCATTTCTGGACACGTTCTCAGGATCTCGACGAAGCGTTTCATGATGCAGGCCAGTTTTACTGGGGTAGAACGCATGCTTGGATGGAGGGTAAAGTTATCTTTGGCCGAGGCTCTGTGCCAGTGGTGCTGCCGCGTCATCGGGTTCAAGATATCGACACACTAGAGGATTGGGTGCGCGCTGAATGGCTATTTAGAGCGATGTCGTCGCAGGTTGATACATGAAGATTGCGTTTCGTGTGGATGCTTCCCTCTCTATTGGCACAGGACACGTGATGCGATGTATGACTTTGGCGAGAGCATGGCGTGACAGGGGAGCAGATTGTCTATTCATATGCCGCGAACATCCTGGCAATATGTTGGCATTTCTTCGCGAAGAGGGGTTCAGAGCCCACTCTTTGCTATGGAAAGACGGGAAGCATTTTGAGTATGAGCTGGCACATGGAGAATGGCTGGGCACCTCGCAAGAGATAGATGGTGCTGAGTCTCTACAGCCCATAGCCAAGTTTCACCCAGACTGGCTGATAGTAGACCACTATGCGCTCGACGCGAAGTGGGAAAGAATAGTACGGCCGCATGTGCGAGAATTGCTCGTAATTGATGATCTCGCTGACCGCCACCACGTATGCTCGCTCTTGCTTGATCAAACACTAGGACGTAGGGCCCAGACATATGAGCCATTCGTCTCTTCTGATTGCAAAATCCTGGCTGGAGCAACCTACGCGTTGCTACGTCCCGAATTTGCTAGTTTGAGAAGTGCTACGCTCGCACGACGGCTGAGCGGAGAGTTGAACTATATATTGATCACCATGGGCGGAGTGGATCGTCCAAATGCGACAGGTGCTATTCTCGATGTATTACGATCATTCCCCCTGCCTGCTCGCTGCGAAATTACTGTCGTAATGGGAGCTAAGGCCCCCTGGCTCGAGGATGTGCGGCAGCAGGCACGAACAATGACAGTGCCAACGCGCGTATTGACTGATATTCGCGATATGGCAGCCCTCATGGCAAATAGCGATATCGCGATTGGGGCCGCAGGCAGCACATCATGGGAACGGTGTTGCTTGGGGTTGCCTACAATACTTCTCGTATTGGCAGATAATCAACGTTTTGGGGCTACGCAGTTGGCACAGGCTGGCGCAGCTTACATGGTTGGTGAGATTCGAGACATTGCGAATCGGTTGCCAGGCGCGTTATCTGATTTGATCGCCAAAGATGCGCGAACTCATATGGCCGCACAAGCCAGTAAAATTTGCGACGGGATGGGAGTTTCACGCGTGATGAGAATGATGGAGCCATCTTATGACGGATGATGCTGAATCGACTGGCGAAATTCGTCCAATGTGTCGCGGCGACTTGGCACTTGTACTTGCATGGCGAAACCATCCGGACATCCGTCGTTATATGTATACGACACACGTAATCGCCGAGCCCGAACATATGGCTTGGTACGACCGTGCATCTCAGGACGACCACAAGCATTTGTTGATTTTTCAGCTTGCGGGTATTCCAATGGGATTTGCAAGCTTGACCACAAATGCTATAGCGAATATTGCGGACTGGGGCTTCTATCTGGCTCCTAATGCCAAACGCGGTGAAGGTAGAAAGCTTGGTAAGGCAGTCCTGGACTACGCATTTAATACGTTATCTCTTCATAAAGTTTGCGGACAAGCCTTGGATTTCAATACGCGATCTATTGATTTTCATACTCGCCTGGGATTTACAACTGAAGGCAAACTTCGTGAACAACATTTCGATGGGGCACAGCATCACTCGATAGTACTTTTCGGAATGCTGCGCCATGAATGGAACGCAACCTTATAAGCCTGGATATGATATGAATATGCCTCGCATAGTAATTGCTGGAAGAGAGATATCCGAAGAGCAGCCTCCGTACATCATTGCTGAGATTTCCGCGAATCACAACGGACGGTTGGAAACTGCGTTGCAGCTTATCACCGAGGCCAAGAGAGCGGGTGCAGATGCGGTGAAGCTGCAGACATATACGGCCGACACAATTACGTTGGATGCAGACACGGAGGATTTTCAGATTCGCGGTGGCCTCTGGAATGGTCAAACGCTTTATAAACTCTATCAACAAGCTCACATGCCATGGGAATGGCATCAGCCGCTATTCGAACATGCTCGCGATATCGGTATTACGATATTTAGTTCGCCTTTCGACAACACTGCTGTCGATTTGCTGGAAAGCCTCGGGGCGCCAGCATATAAGATCGCTTCCTTCGAAGCAGTGGATCTTCCATTAATTAAATATGTTGCATCTAAGAAAAAACCTATGATCATCTCCACGGGCATGGCCGATGCGGAGGAAATTCAGGAAGCAATTGCGGCTGCACGAGCTGGGGGCTGCGAGCAATTGGCGATTCTTCATTGCGTCAGTGGTTACCCAGCGCCTGCTGCTGATTACAATTTAAGAACATTACCCGATATGCGGCTACGATTCGGCTTGGTCACTGGTTTATCCGACCATACGCTAGATAACACTACTGCTGTTGCTAGTGTCGTTCTGGGTGCTTCTTTAATTGAAAAACATTTCACCTTGGACAGAAATGGTGGCGGGCCCGACGATAGTTTTTCGTTGGAACCAGCTGATTTGACGGCATTATGCCGCGATAGCAAGACAGCATGGCAGTCACTGGGACAGGTCGATTACGGTAGAAAATCGAGCGAACAAGGTAATGTTCAATTCCGTCGATCGCTGTACTACGTTAAAGCACTGAATGCAGGAGATGTGATTACTCCTGACGTGGTGCGTAGCGTGCGGCCTGGATATGGCTTGCCGCCAAAGGAAATGGAGAATATTATTGGCAAAGCCGTGCGAATTAATATTAATCCAAATACGCCTGTAAAAGCAAGTGATTTAATTGACTACATCGAATAGGGGATGCTTTTCTTCGTCAACGCGGCACATGGCGCTTTCGACCTTCGCGATTACGATGAAATTATAGTATTATGATTGGAGCCTTTTCCAGACGCATGATGCGGCAACCGTGTGTCCAACTATTATTGGCTGAACGCGTTTGCCGATTATATTTTTGGAATAGGTTTTTTCCAAAATCAGGGATTGCTGCGGTCGCGGGTTGGGGGCTGCGTAAACCTTCTTCTGTGGCGCGAGCATATGCTTGTCGTTCTGGGGTCCCTTATTTGGCACTGGAAGATGGCTTTTTGCGTTCTTACGGCATTGGCCGAGCGGCTCCGTCATTGTCGCTAGTGTTAGATGATTGCGGCATTTATTACGCCACAGATGGTTCCTCGAAGCTGAAATCATTATTACTATCGGCCGATAACCTTCTTGATGGCATCGAGGACCAATGTCAACAAGCCATGAATGCAATCGTTGAAAATCGTCTCAGTAAGTACAATTCAGCTCCGGATATATCGGAAAAGTGGTTGGGAGACGATCACAGCCGAATTCTTGTTGTGGATCAAACGTTTGGCGATGCAGCTATCACTCATGGGTCTGCCGATCCTGATACATTCCACGTTATGCTGCGGGCGGCCATAAATGAAAATCCTAGCTCGACAATTTATGTTAAAACCCACCCTGAAGTTAGCTTGGGACGGAAGCGCGGACACTTCAATCGCGAGGAGCTTGCTTCCGATGTTGTTGAACTGGCGGCCGAAGTAAATCCGCAGAGCATTGTCCAGTATGTCGACAAAGTATATGTAGTTACGTCTCACCTTGGATTCGAGGCGCTGCTAGCGGGTAAGCCCGTAATCTGCTTTGGGAGACCATGGTATTCGGGTTGGGGGGCCACGGAAGACAGATTGCCACCAATTGATGAGCGCAAACAAAGAAGCGTCAAGGAGCTGTTTGCCGCTGCTTATTGGCATTACACTTATTACTTGAATCCGAAGACCTACAAGCGTGGAAATATTTTCGATGTTATAAACTGGCTGACTCTGCAACGTAAAATGTCTTGCCTCCCCTCAGGGCGAACGATAGCTATTGGGTTTCGGCGATGGAAAGCTGTTAATGTAAAACCTTTTTTGGGGCTTGACTCCAAACGTGTGTATTTTGTATCCAATGCTCGAAAAGCCGATGCCTTGAGGGTTACCAATGAAGATCGTTTGGTTATATGGGGAAATGCGGTTCCTAACGAAGTGAAGGAGCTCGCTCAGCGGAGTGGCGCAGCTGTTTTGCGAATGGAGGATGGTTTTATTCGGTCTCTAGGCCTAGGGTCTGATTTTGTACCTCCAATGTCTTTAGTGCTAGATCCACAGGGCGCCTATTTTGATTCGAGATCTCCGAGTCAATTAGAGGATTTACTTAATTTCGCAGTTTGCGATGAAATAGAACTCCGGCGTGCGCGGGATGTAAGGCAGCAGATCGTTGATTTTGGCCTCACCAAGTATAATGTTGAGCCTTATATTAGGCCAAATTGGAAATCTGATGGGCGGCAGGTGATACTGGTTCCTGGGCAAGTAGAAGACGATGCCTCTATCCAATATGGCTGCTCCGAAATTTCGAGCAATCTGGAGTTGCTCAAAGCCGTCCGGCAGTCTGCGCCGGAAGCCTATATTGTCTATAAACCGCATCCCGACGTAGTGGCTCGGAATCGTCGTGGGAAAATTTCATGTTCTGACGTAATGCAATATGCCGATTATCTAGAAAGAACTTGTTCTATTGTCGGCTGTATTGAAGCGTGTGATGAGGTTCACACCATGACATCGCTGGCGGGATTTGACGCCCTGCTTAGAAATAAGCCGGTTGTTACGTATGGGCAGCCGTTCTACGCAAGTTGGGGACTGACAACGGACCATTTTCCGATGCCAAGAAGGAAAAGGCAGCTCACCCTTGATGAGTTGGTAGCAATCACGTTGCTACGCTATCCAATATACTGGGATTGGACTCTTCACGGTTATACGACATGTGAAGCTGTCATCAATCGTATTATCGAGCAAAAGGAGAGGAGTTGCACAAAGGTGCAGCAGCCAGGCGTAGGCAGTTGGGCAAGACGTCAATATCGAAAATTCCGGGTATGGCTGAATGCTGGCTTTCTTCAAATATAGTTCCGCAGCATGGCCTCGATCTCCATGTCCCTACTAATGGCGTTGCTTAAAGTATGGCACAGCGTTTTCTATTCTTGCAGGGAGTTTGTTCGCCTTTCTTTTCGAGATTGGCACTCAAGTTGCGATCGTTAGGTCACGGTGTGCAAAAAATTAACTTCACTGTTGGCGATAGATGGTATTGGGGTATTGGCGATACCACGGCTTTTCGTGGAAGCATGACAACATTGTCTAGCTTTTATGAGCATCAGTATGATCGTCTTGCAATAACTGATATCGTACTTTTCGGAGACTGCCGTCCTGTACATAAACCAGCAATTGTGTTGGCAAAAGAACGAGGAATTCGTGCTCACGTATTTGAAGAGGGGTATTTTCGTCCTTATTGGATTACATTGGAGCGTGGCGGGGTTAATGGCAATTCCGAACTTCCTTCAGATCCAGCCTGGTACATTGATCAGGCAAAAGTGGTGCCAAGTTATGGCAATGGGAACTCTTTCTCGGCTCCATTTTGGAAGCGCGCAGCCTATGATGTGCAATATAATTTCTGGGCGGGACTGAATCCTATTTTGCATCGAGGAGTATCCAGTCACGTTCCTCATAACCCAGCGATAGAGTATCTTTCCTATATCCGCCGAGGTGTAAGAATTCATCGGCGTGCGGAAAAAGACAAGGCAATAATCGACAAGTTGTCAAAGGACGCCAGCCTTCAGCCGTTTTATTTATTTCCATTACAGCTGGATACTGATGCACAGGTGCGGCACCACTCTCCATTTTCGAATGTAGCGGAGGCCTTGCGGTTTGCAATGGAATCGTTTGCACTGCATTCTGCCTCCAAAAGTAGGCTGCTGATCAAAGCGCATCCTCTCGACCCTGGCCTCATCAATTATGAGAAGATCATCGCCGTGTTGGCTAGAGGTCTTGATATATCTGATCGGGTTTTTTTTGTAGAAAGCGGAAGCTTGCCGCATTTGCTTAACGTAACCCGTGGAGTGGTGACCATAAATAGCACCGTGGGATCCTCGGCAATTCTTCATGGGCGAAATACCATTGCATTGGGTAAAGCTATATACAATTTACCGGGATTGACTTATCAAGGAGAGTTGAGCGATTTTTGGCATTCCGTCGATGTTCCCGATAAAAAACTCTTCTCAGCCTTTCGAAATGTCGTCATTCATAGCACGCAAGTCAATGGAGGATTCTATTCGGAAGAAGGAATGGCGCTCGCAGTTGCTCATTCTATTGCACGGCTTGCGGCTCCGTGAAATTCTTCGTTCTCAAAATGGTGGACCATCAAGGTTCACCATTTTGGGGCGCTCAAGATCCAAGCCAGTATTGGGCGACTGTTTTACCGACTTTCGCGTCGATGCGCGAAGAGACGTGATGTTCAAGCAGATGGGCATTATCTTCTCGACAATACTCCACGAGAAGTCGGCGGGAAAAGTCGTCAAAAATTTTACTCTTCCCAAATTTTGCGCTTGAGAAATACGCGAATATAATTCGCATGAATTCTCGCTTTGCCAAAGCATTTTCAATATGAGGCAATGCCTGGAGCGCCAAATCAACTCCTTCCTTTGATAGACTGGAGTTGGCTTTTCTGAGCCAAGAGAAATTTGAAACGTCTACAGTTGCGGGGAAGCAGCGCAGGCAAGCCTCGATGAAGGCCGCTGTTCCCAGATGCTTAATACATTCAAATGGTATAACGCTCAAATTCTCTTTTCCGCATTGATTCTGAAGATCTTTAGTTATATTCAGCCAAGACGTGTTCTTGAAATCAATGGACGCTAAGAAATCCGAAAATGTAATATGCCTGCGTTCCTTGATTTGTTGTAGGTAGCAAGATTCAATAAAGTCGTCCTGGCGCCGGATCAGAAGCAACAAATGATAGCTGTAGTCTTGGAAGATATAGGCCAGCGACTCGCCGATACGGTCCATGTTCGCATATATGCCCTTGTAGCGATCGAGTGAAGAATGTCCAAGGAATCCCTCCCAGGATAATAGTAAATTATGTTCACGATCTGCGGGAGAGCTAGCTATCGCTGCTAAGCTATCGCGTGCTGCTTGTAGTGAACGCTGGTATTTGTTCTTCTCTTCCAACTGTCCTTTTGCCAAGACTCGAAAATGCTTACCAAGTGGAGACGTTGCAATGGTGGAAGGAGTGATGAACGAGAGCCCTTGCTGAAGAAGCTTTTCTTTGTTTAGAAGAAAGTTTCGTTGCAGCGTGGTGGATGCACTTTTGTGTGCTCCAATGTGGACGAATATCTTCTTAGACAAGATGTTATCCCGCAGAAATTAGTAATTGGGTGTCAGTTGAAATGGACATGGTGATAGCAGCTATTTACCATATCTTGCTTTCTCTTAGTACTGACACTATATGTTCTGCTGCATCTTCGGCGGTCTGTGAGACCGTATCGACGGTAATATCCGGATTAAGGGGGGCTTCGTAAGGAGAATCAATTCCGGTAAAGTTCTGTAAATTTCCTGTTCTCGCTTTTTTATACAAACCTTTGGTATCACGCTTCTCGGCTATGGCGAGTGGAGTGCTGACATATATTTCGAAAAACTCGCCCTCCTGCAGCATACTTCGAGCCATTTCTCGCTCTGATTCGAAAGGTGAAATAAATGAGGTTATTACAATCAAGCCAGCATCTACCATGAGCTTGGCGACTTCTGCCACTCTTCGTATATTTTCAACCCGATCGACATCTGTGAATCCCAGATCTTTGTTCAGGCCGTGTCGGATATTATCTCCGTCGAGCAGATAGGTATGCAGCCCCTCCGCATGCAGCCTTTTTTCAACTAAATTCGCGATAGTGGATTTCCCAGCTCCAGAAATTCCAGTAAACCATAATACGCAAGGGCGTTGATGTTTGATATTGCCGCGGGCGGCTTTGTTGACGTCAATGTGTTGCAGATGAATATTCTGGCTGCGGCGCAATGCAAATGTCAGTAGTCCTGCGCCAACCGTATTGTTGGTGTGCCGATCAATTAGGATGAAACCACCAGTGTCGGGGTTGTTTTGGTAATTGTCAAAAGGAATAGCGCGATTCAAATTGATGTTACATATGCCGATTTCATTTAAACCTAGGGTCCGAGCTGCTATATGTTCAAGCGTGTTGACTTGGATCTGGTGCTTGATCGTCGTAATCGTTACTGGCGTGGTTTGGTTGCCTATTTTCATCAAGTAAGGACGACCTGGCAGCAGCGGGTCATCGTGCATCCAGATGATGGTCGCTTCGAACTGATCAGCGACTTCAGGGGGAGAGTCTCTCGTCGCAATGATGTCGCCGCGAGAAATATCGATCTCGTCTTGCAGCGTGATTGTGATAGATTGACCAGCAACTGCTATAGATAGGTCTCCATCGTGCGTGACAATTCTCTCCACTACTGACTCTTTGCCGGAAGGCAGCACTCGTATGCGGTCCCCTGGTTCTATTGTGCCAGTGGCAATGGTTCCAGCAAAACCACGGAAGTCCAGATTGGGGCGGTTGACCCACTGAACAGGTAGGCGAAATGGTTGTTGTTGTAATCTTAACTCGTTAATTTCTACCGTTTCGAGATAACCCATTAGCGTCGTACCGTGATACCAAGGAACATTACTACTGGGGAGAATAATATTGTCGCCCTTGAATGCTGATACTGGAATAAATGTCACGTTTTTCAGACCGATTCGGGCTGCGAACTCATTGTAATCGTCAACAATTTTTTGATATAACTTTTCGGAGTAGCCAATCAGGTCCATCTTGTTGATTGCAACGACAATATGTTGTATCCCAATCAGCGATACTAGATAACTGTGCCTTCGGGTTTGGGTTAGGACCCCTTTTCTCGCGTCAATCATTACGATGGCGACATCGGCAGTTGACGCTCCGGTGATCATGTTCCTGGTGTACTGCTCATGCCCAGGCGTATCTGCGACAATGAATTTACGCTTGTCGGTAGAGAAGAAGCGATAAGCAACATCGATGGTGATTCCTTGTTCGCGCTCTGCTGCAAGGCCGTCGACGAGAAGGGCAAAGTCGATGGCGTCTCCTTGAGTGCCCCATTTTTTTGAATCGGCCTCGACGGCGGCCAGTTGATCTTCAAACAACATTTTTGATTCATACAAGAGGCGTCCGATAAGGGTACTCTTCCCATCGTCTACGCTCCCGCAAGTTATAAAGCGCAGTAGGCTTTTCTTTTCATGGACGGCCAAATATTCCGTTATATTAGTGGCGATCAGATCAGAAACGTGTGCCATTAGAAGTATCCCTCTTGTTTCTTCTTTTCCATGGAAGCGGCGGAGTCGTGATCAATGACTCGGCCTTGTCGTTCAGACGTGCGTGCTAGTAGCATTTCCTGAATGATTGCCGGTAATGTGTCGGCACTGGACTCCACCGCCCCTGTGAGTGGGTAGCAGCCCAGAGTACGGAATCGAACTTTTTTCATCATTGGAACTTCAGTCGGTTTTAATGGCATACGCTCGTCGTCAACCATAATCAGAGTACCATCTCGTTCAACTACGGGCCGGACCGCCGCATAATATAGAGGAACGATGGGGATGTTTTCCAAATAGATGTATTGCCAAATGTCCAGTTCAGTCCAGTTTGAAAGTGGAAATACTCGTATTGACTCACCTTTGTTTTTACGGGCGTTATACAATTTCCAAAGTTCCGGACGCTGATTTTTAGGATCCCAACGATGCTGTTCATTGCGAAATGAAAAAATACGCTCCTTAGCTCGTGACTTTTCTTCGTCCCGGCGTGCCCCGCCAAATGCTGCGTCAAATTTGTATTTATCCAGAGCTTGCTTGAGACCTTCCGTCTTCATAATATCGGTGTGGATAGCAGAACCATGGGTAAAGGGATTGATATCTTTCTCAACTCCGTCAGGATTAATGTGCACTAGAAGCTTCATGCCCAGTTCTTTGGCCATCTTGTCCCGAAAGGAGTACATATCTCGGAACTTCCAACGCGTATCGACGTGCAGTAGGGGGAAGGGGGGAACTGCGGGATAGAATGCTTTCTGCGCCAAGTGCAGCATCACCGCACTGTCTTTGCCAATGGAGTACAGCATAACGGGGTTGTCCGCTTCGGCTACGACTTCACGCATGATGTGGATGCTCTCGGCTTCCAATCGCTGGAGGTGGGTGAGGGGCATGTCAGGCCTCGTGTTGGGATTCAATGAGTTGATTGTTGGTCTAGATGGCGCTTTTTGCATGGAGACGGCTTGTGGGGCACTGCCCGGCAGATAGCATGCTTGGAATTGGCCGGAATTCGCGGAGAGCCAGGCTCCTAGTGCGTCTCTACTTGCCAAGTAGGGATTCGCCAGCACGGCGAAGATTTTTCCTGGCACGTCGTGGATCAAGGCCTCCAGAAACGCTTGCCACTCGATGCTGGTAGGGGCTTGGCGATGAACTTGCCAGAAGATCTGTCCGCGTGGTGTGTGTGCATATAGTTGATGCTGACCATCACTAAGTGTGCGTTGATCTATCCAGAGTATTCGCCCCCCGGCCAGACGAGCGCGTGCTTGTATGTGCCGATAATCTGACGCCAGCCACTGCTTGAGGATAGGGGTGTTTGCGTCGCGGGCTTGGGTCAATGCGGAGGGGGCAGCCAAGCCCCATCGATGCAATAGACGTCCGCAACTGCGCATAGGAATATCTTGCTTCCAGTGGATGCGCACCCAAGCTAAAGCCGACTCCTGGTTCCACGTGTAGTAGGTTGTGACACGCTGGGCTTGCGGCGTGCTATTCAGTAAAGCTGCATGAAAAGCAGCTTCGGCGTCGACAGACAATTGCTCATGTCCTCGGGAGGGGCGCCCCCGCTTACCCGTGTCCACAGCCGCCCATCCACCTCTCATATAGGCTTTGTGCGCGGCAATGATGGTGGGCGAGCTCAGACCAGTCGCTTGCCGAGTATGGGAGAGAGTTGCTCCCGCCAATCGCATGCTGACTGCGTGGCGGCGACGCATGTTCAAGGCTGGAATAGTGCGCGATGTGGGAGCCAAGGTAGCAAGTTATTTGCAAATGACTTGCGGTAGTGTAGGTGAATAGTTCACGTTTTGCACTATTAAACATTTTTTAAGTGGTTCAAATGGTAAATGTATTTGTGGCAATGCTTATGCTCGTTTATATGTACGCAGTCATTGCAACCGTTCATCTGCTGTTGCTTTCCGTCAGTGTTCTTGGAGACCCCGAGTCATGTCTGCACCGTCCCGTATGGAATTGCTAGATCGCCTAGTCCCTATTGTTAAGGCTGCTGGTGAGCTGATCATGCAGATCTACAGCAGAGACTTCTCAAGCGAGAGTAAGGCGGATGACTCGCCTGTCACCTTGGCGGATCAGCGGGCCGAAGCGTTGATTACCGCGGCATTGCGTAACTTGCTTCCGGAAGTTCCAGTGGTGGCTGAAGAAGCAGTTGCAGCTGGAGACATTCCTGCGGTATGCGATCGTTTTTGGCTTGTGGATCCATTGGACGGCACTAAGGAATTCATCAAGCGCAACGGCGAGTTCACGGTCAACATTGCCCTGATTGAAGGTGGGGTGCCTGTAATCGGTGTGGTGTTGGCCCCCGCTCTCGGTCAGTTGTTCATCGGCGTAGTGGGTAGTGGGGCGTTTCTGGAGCAATCGACAGGGGAGCGACGACAATTGGCATGTAGGGTTGTGCCGTCACATGGTCTAACCGTGGTCGCAAGCCGTTCGCACGCCGATATGGACGCCTTGGCAGGCTTCTTGAATGGTCGGAAGATGGCCGAACTGCGAAGCGCCGGGTCATCCCTCAAGTTGTGCCTATTGGCTTGCGGCGAGGCTGACTTGTACCCCCGATTGGGGCGGACGATGGAATGGGATATTGCTGCTGGGCACGCTGTACTAGCCGCTGCAGGCGGGGCAGTCAATACTCTCGATGGCAAACCGCTGCGATATGGAAAACCAGGCTATGAGAATCCCCATTTTGTGGCAATCGGATTATAGGTTTCGGTGGAACGTAGGCACGCTTAGTGTTAGATGGATTTGACTGTTACCGGGGAAATGATGACGGCATGGTTGGTTTTGGCGTCTATTGGTGCGTTATTGGCATTACTAGTGCATGGACGGATTTCGCCAAGCATTCTTTTCTCTTTATGGGGAGGCGGCTATCTGCTTGCAGGGCAGATTGAAGAAAAAGCGTATCTAAGCGGCTTTACAAATTCTGCTTTGGCAACATTGGTAGTTCTTTTGCTTGTGTCCCTTGCATTAGAGCGTTCTCCTATATTGGAGCAATTGTCCAAGATCCTAATTCGCAATGGCTCGCCTACAGCAGCAGTTCTAAGATTGACCAGTGTTGCCGCGTTGGCCTCAGCATTTATCAATAACACCGCGGTAGTAGGGGCCTTCCTAGGCATGGTATCAAAGCAGCGACGTGTGCCCGCATCAAAATTGCTGATTCCTTTGTCATATGCATCCATCATTGGCGGAGTGACCACCCTGGTCGGTACTAGCACTAATCTGGTGGTAAATTCATTCGCCGTTAATGCAGGCTTACCCGCGTTTACAATGTTTCAATTTAGCTGGGTAGGGGTGCCTCTTGCCCTAGTTTGTGTGATTGTGATCAGCATGTCCTCGCGATTTTTGCCTGTACATGAAATGGAGAGTCGCGAATGTGTGCAGGCCTATTTTCTAGAGGCGCAAGTTGCGCAAGATTCATCGTTGACAGGTAATACTGTTGAAAAGAATGGTTTGCGAAGTCTGGATGGGTTGTTCTTAATAGAGATATTGAGAAATAATCACCTAATATCTCCAGTAACTCCAGAAATGGTCATCGAGGCGGGAGATTTACTAATTTTTTCCGGAGAAGTGGATAGGTTGCAGGTAATACAGCAATTTGATGGCCTGCATGTCTTCGGCATGCAGGCTTCGGCCTTGTTGGCGTCAAATCTTGTAGAGGTGGTAATTTCTAGCGAATCGGAGCTAGCCAATCGGACGTTGCGAGATGTCGATTTTCGATTGATGTTCGACGCTGGCGTAGTAGCTATTCGGCGTGGTGATCGACGCTTGACGGGGCAATTAGGACGAATTCTGCTTAAAGTGGGGGATAGCCTACTGTTGGCCGTGGGACAGGATTTCCGTCAGCATCGTAATTTGGATCGAAACTTCCATATTTTGAAAGGTGAGGGTTGGCGGCCGCGATTAGGGCGCGTTCAGAATGTGATTGCCGTTGGTGGTTTTGGTCTTGTTATTGCGTTGGCGACATTTGAACGGACGACGCTATTGAATGGAATGCTGATCTTGCTGGCGACGCTACTTGCGGCAGGCATACTGAAAATTTCAGAATTGCGTCGACGCTTTCCATTTGATCTTGTAATGATTATTGGTTCAGCACTGGCACTGGCTACAGTGCTTGAAAATTCAGGTGCTGCCAATTTGATTGCACAAGGAATGCGAACTCTGTTTGGTGGGTACAGTGTGATAGGCGCGTTTGTTGGGGTCTATCTAATGACGCTAGTATTGACCGAATTGGTTACGAACAACGCTGCTGCTGCACTTGCGTTTCCGATTGCCTTATCTACTGCCCGAGCATTCGATGTGGATCCGACTGCGTTTGTGATGGTCGTGGCTTATGGCGCCAGCGCTGGATTCTTGATGCCGTTTGGCTATCAAACTCACCTTATAGTGTATTCACCGGGGCGTTACCGGATTCGAGATTTTCTCATGGCCGGCCTGCCGGTAAGCTTGGCATATTCTGCTTGTGTGCTATTGCTAGTGCCCGTATTTTTTCCTTTTTGAACTCGGCGCGAGAGTGAGCACGCTTTGCTCACTCTCTGTTCCCGCGCTCGACTATGCCAACGCTAAGTTAAGTGAATCGATGGCGCGCTGTAATTGTTCTTCTGTATGCAAACAAGATATAAAAAAACGAAGGCGGGCCGATTTCTCAGGCACGGCTGGATACAGTATCGGTTGCACGTTGATGCCCCGTTCAAAAAGTGCTGCTGATAGCCGTGCAGCTTTGAGAGAGTTTTGTGTAATGGCGGGCACGACGGCAAATCCTGTGCTGCTGCCAGTATCAACTCCCGCCGCACGGGCCAGCTCAAGAAAATGCTTTCCTCGCTCTTGCAATGTCACCACCCGCTCCGGTAGCTCCTGCATCCTCCGCAACGCCGCCAGCGACGCCGCGGCCACGCTGGGCGGCATGCCTACGCTGTACAGAAACGCCGGTGCCAGGAACTTCAAATGCTCGATCAACGCCGCCTCGCCGGCTATATACCCACCGCACCCCGCCAGCGTTTTGCTCAGCGTTCCCATCCAGATGTCGACGTCTTTGCCATCGAGTCCGAAGTGTTCGCGAATGCCGTATCCGCGCTTGCCCATCACGCCCAGTGAATGGGCTTCGTCTACCATCAGGAATGCCTTGTGGCGGCGCTTGATGTCGACGAACCGCGGTAGGTCGGGGAAATCGCCGTCCATGCTGTAGATGCCTTCCAGCACGATCAGGACCCGTTCGAATTGATGGCGCTGGTCTGCCAGGATGGCGTCCAGTGCCGCCCAGTCGTTGTGGGGGAAGGGTAGGCGCCTTGCGCCGGACAGCTGCGTGCCTTGCAGCACGCTGTTGTGGATGAACTCGTCGTGCAGGATCAGGTCGCGGGGGCCGAACAGGTAGCCGATGGTGGATACGTTGGTGGCGTGCCCGCTGACGAAGGTGATGGCGTCCTCGACTTCGTACACCTCGGCCAGGGCGCGTTCCAATTCGCGGTGGATGGGGCGTTCGCCGGATACCAGGCGGCTGGCGGACACGGATGTGCCGTAGCGTTCCATTGCCTGGCGGGCGGCCGCCTGGACCACGGGGTCGCCCGACATCCCCAGGTAGTTGTAGCTGGCATAGTTGATGTAGGACTTGCCGCCGATCTGGGTTTCGGCGCCGGCCGTGCCTTCGTGCAATTTGAAGAAGGGGCTGCGCACGCCCATGCGGGCGGCGCCTTCGTTCATGATGCGCAACTGGCGGTAGCCGGGATGCAGGTCGAAGCGGTAGAACTCTTCCGGAATGGCGTTCTTGCGCCCCGAAGGCTGGAGCAGGGGCCGTTGCCCCTGTTCCTGCCCCGCCTGGCGCAGCTTGCGTTCCAGGGCTTGTTGGATGAGTTTGTCTTTGATGCTGGCGGACAGGCCCGGCAGTCCCTTTTTGATGGTGGAGCTCACAGTGGTCAGTGGATCATGCGTTGTTTGGCGTCGACGTTGCCGGATTTGAGGTCGTCGGCGAACTTGGCCATGGCCTCGGCGGGCACCTCGTCGGTGTGTTGCGAGACGACCTGTTCGACTTGCGCCAACAGCGTGTCCTGGGCAGGCTCGCCTTCGTTGCGCAACAACTGTATCAGGCGGCCGGCCAGCTTGGCCAGGGTGGGACTTTCATTCAGCGCCATGACAGGCAGCCGGATGCCGAACCGATTTTCGAGCGCCACGACGAGCTCGACGCCCATCAGCGAGTCCAGCCCCATGTCGTATACCGAGACGTCGGGGTTGATCTTGTCGGCGGGTACGCGCAGGATTTCGCCGACTTCGGTCTTGAGCATGTCGACGAACACCGGGTGCAGGGCTTCGTCATCCAGCGTGGCCAGCAGGTGCGAGATGTCGCGGGCATCGCCCTCGTCGTCGCCGGACTCGTTGGCGCGACGGGCCAGCAGGTTGAACTTCGGCGTGCTGGCGCTGGGCAGGAAGCGGCGCAGGGCACGCCAATCCAGTTCCAGTACGCCCAGGCCGCTGGCGTCGGCCAGCAGCATGTCTTCCAGCGCCTGCAGCGCGGCATCGGAGGCCAGCGCGGCGCCGCCCATGCGGCTTTGCAGGGCATCCTTGATCTTCTTGTTGCGAGCCAGGTAGCCGACGTCGTCGATGGCTCCCCAGCGCACGCAGGTGGCGGGCCGGCCTTGCGCGCGGCGGTGGCGCGCCAGGCTTTCCAGCCAGGCGTTGGCCGCGACATAGTTGGCCTGGCCAGGGTTGCCGAACAGCGTGGTGGCCGACGAGAACATGACGAAGAAATCGAGCGGCAGGTCGCGCGTGGCGGCGTCCAGGTGCGTGGCGCCCAGGACTTTGGGCGCCAGGACGCGCTGGATTTGCTCGGCGTTGGCGCCGCGCACCAGGCCGTCGTCGATGACCATGGCGGCGTGCACGATGCCTTTCAGCGCGGGCATGTTGCCATCGATATGCTGCAGCAGGGCGGCTACGGCCTGGGCGTCGGTGACGTCGCAGGCGGCCGCGTGCACGGTGACGCCGCGTCCCTGCAGGGCCGCGACGGCCTGCTGCGCGGCTTCCGAGGCAGGGCCGCTGCGGCTGACCAGCGCCAGATGGCGTGCGCCTTTGTCGGCCAGCCATTGCGCGGTGCGCAGGCCGAAGCCGCTCAAGCCGCCGGTGACCAGATAGGTGGCCTGTTCGGGCAGGGCCAGCGCGCGGGGTTGCGTCGCGGCGGCTGGCGCGCCGCAGGCGTGGCGGATGCCGTTGCGATAGGTGATGACGATCTTGCCGATCTGGCGGGCCTGCTGCATGTAGCGGAAGGCATCGACGATGTCGTTGGCGTCGAATTCCTGGTAGGGCAGCGGGTGCAGGGCGCCTTGCGCGAACAGGGCCATCATCTCGCCGAACAGGCGGCGGGTCAGGGCGGGGCGTTCGTGCATCAACTGGTCGGCGTCGATGCCGAAGTAGCTGATGTTGTTACGGAACGGGCGTAGGCCGATGCGCGTGTTTTCGTAGAAGTCGCGCTTGCCCAGCTCCAGGAAACGGCCGAAGGGCTTGAGTACGCGCAGGTTGCGGTTGATGGCTTCGCCGGCCAGCGAGTTCAGCACCACGTCGACGCCCTGGCCATCGGTGTCGGCCAGGATTGCGTCGCCATAGGCCAGCGAACGCGAATCGTAGATGTGTTGCACGCCCAGCAGCCGCAGGAAGTCGCGCTTTTCGTCGGACCCGGCGGTAGCGTAGATCTCGGCGCCGCGCCATTGGGCGAACTGGATGGCGGCGATGCCGACGCCGCCGGCCGCGCCATGGATCAGGACTTTCTCGCCTTCTTCGAGTTGCGCCAGGTGATGCAGGGCGTAGTAGACGGTGAAGAAGGTGCTGGGGATGGTGGCCGCAGCCTCGAACGAGATGCCAGGGGGAATATGGGCGATGGCGCTGGACTTGGTCAGGACGCGATTGGCGAAGCTGGCGGGGCCGAAGCCGACCACGGCGTCGCCGGGCTGGTAGTCGCTCCCGGCATCCGGGCCGACGCGCAGGACGGTGCCGGCGAACTCGAGGCCGAGGGTGGGGCCGGCAAAGCCGTTTTCGATGGCCTCGTCCGACAGCAGGCCCAATGCGTACATGACGTCGCGGAAATTCAGCCCGGTGGCGCGGACTTCGATTTCGAGCTCGTCGTCGGCCAGCGTGGACGCCGGGCTGGCTTCCCAGCGCAAGTTGCGCAATTGTCCCGGGAATTCGAAGCCCAGGCACAGGTGTTCCGGGGCGCCGGCGATGCCGGCCGTGGCACTCGGACGCGGCACGGCGCGCAGGCGGGGCGCATAGCGCCGGCCGTCCGGGCCGATGGCGGCTTCCTGCTCGGCATCGGGCCAGCGCAGTTCGCGTTCCAGCGCGTCAAGCACCGCGTCGCCGGGAGCGGCATCGGGCAAGTCGAGCAGGCGCACGCCGAATTGGGCGGCCTCGTTCATCATGGTGCGGCCATAGCCCCACAGCGTGGCATCGTTGAGGCTGGCGGAGCCGGATGGCGCGGCCGCCAGGTGCTGGGCGGCGCCGGCGGTCAGCAGCCAGAGCGTCGCGGCGCTGCCGGTGCGTTCCAGCGCCTGGGCGGCTGCGGCAGCCAGGGCACAGCGGCGAACCTGGGCCTGCAGCAGCGTGTCGGGCGCGGCATCGTCGTCGAGGTGCGCCAGGCCGTCCAGGTGGACGATGCCGTCTATCTGCGCCAACCGGCTCTTGGCTTGGGCCAGGACGGTGTCGAATGTGGCGGGATCGGTATTGCGCTGGACGATGGCGCGATGGCCGGCAGCGGTCAGCCGCTTGGCCAGCGCCTGGGCCAGCGCCGTGTCGTCCTGGCCGGCCAGCAGCAGCCAGCCGGGCTGGACGGGCAGCGCGGCGGATGGGGCGGAAACGGCCGTTGCCGGCGCCGTTTCGGCCGATGCGTCGGCCACGGCGGCCAGCAGGTAGGGGCCGGTCAGCGTGCCGGGCGCGAATTCGAGCAACGGCCCGCAGGCGCAGTGTTGCTGGGCCAGTGCTTCCTGCCAGAAGGCGGCGGGGTATTGGCACGAGGCGCGGCTGCCGTCGGCGGCAATCGCGCTCCACCAGCCGGCATGCGCGCCGGCCGCGAAGTCGAGCCAGGCCATCGGGTGGTTGCCCAGCAACAATAGCGTGCCGCCCGTCTTTAGCTGGGCGCGTGCGTATTCCAGTGCCCGCTGGGCCTCTTCGGGATTGGCGGCGTCGGCATGCAGGATCACCAGGTCGTGGCGCGGCTCGGCCGGCGTGTCGGCTTCGATCGGGCCGAACGAGGCATCCGGGTAGGCATCCAGTTGGCGTTGCGCGTGTTCGAGCGCCTGCGGCGCCGTGGAGGCATAGTGGTAGTCCGCCACATTGAAGTCCAGCGCGGTGCAACAGTGCATCGCGAAGGCGGGGGCATGCGCGCTGATTTCCAGGACGCCCAGGCGGGCGCCTGCGGGCAGGGCGGCTTGCGTGCGCGCCAGGATGGCCTGCAGGGCCGTACCCAGGCGTTCGCAGGCTTCGGCCCCCAGGATCTGGCGAACCAGCGCGCTGGAGGAGGCGTCGGGGGGGCAGATGGCGTCCAGCGTGACCTGCCCTTGCAGCAAGGCAGCCAGGTGCAGGCCCACGCGGCCGACGGCATGCACGATGTGCGCGTAATCCGGGTATTCGCGGACCAGGCTGTTCCAGATGTCGATGACGTCCGGGGTGGCGTCGTCCTGCGGGGGCAGTGTCCAGCCGGAAGGCGCCCGATCGATCAGCCCGGCGTCGACGGCGCGCGCCAGCAACTGGTCGAGCAGCGTGGCGGTATCGGGCGATGCCTGGCGGCAGCGTTCGACGATGTCGTCGTACAAGTGGCGGGCATTGGGAGCGATCTGGCCGAGCGCCTGCACCAGGAAGCGATCGCACAGGCTGTCGAGCAGCGGCTCGATTTCGTGGGCGTAGCGGGCGTGGGTCTGGTCCTGGGCAGCCGCGGCGGCCACGTCCGCCCAGGCGCCAGTCGCGGCGGCGGCGTCCAGCACGCTTTGGCGGCCGCGCGGGTCTTGCGCGTGCGGGCTGGGCACGCCGGTGTCGTCCAGGAAATCCAGGGCACCGGCGGTGGCCTTGGACAGGCGGATGCTGCGAAAGCGCGCTTCGCGCACGGCGGCGATCTGTTCGCCCGCCTCGTTGTACAGGGCGAATTCGGCCGTCAGGGAGTGCGGGCCGCGGCGCAGCAGCCGGGCCCGCACGAAACGGGGCGCACCGGCGCCGGCGCGCAGCGCCAGGCGGCCGATCTTGGCGGGCACGAACGCCACGCCGCGCCCCATGGCGGGGTCGTTGCGCAGCAACTGGATGATCAGCTGGAACGTGCAGTCGAGCAATGACGGGTGCAGCAGGCTGTGCGCCAGGTCGGCCTGCAGGCCCGGCGGCGGCTGCAGCACGGCCAGTACCGAGTCGGGAGACTCCAGCCAGCCGTGCTTGATGGCCCGGAATGTATCGCCGTATGCCAGGCCGACGGCACGGGTCAGCAGCGTGTGCGTTTCCTCGGTGAAATCGTGCGGGCGGTCGGGACACTGGACGGCCGCGTCGGTCAGCAGGGCGGCGCTGGCCTCGCGCAGGACGCGGCCGGTAGCGTGCAGCGTCCAGGGTTCGGCGCTGCCGACGTCCTTGGCCTGGATCCGCAGCCCGCCATCGGCCGTGTCCAGCGAGACACGCAGCCGCTTCGAGGGCGCGGCCGCCAGCAGGAGCGGCGCGCGGATTTCCAGCTCTTCGATTTCGGCCCAGGCGCCGGGTTGCCATTGCAAGGCCGCCGCCAGGGCGATTTCGGCGAAACCCGTGCCTGGGAATACGGTGGCATCGCCCACGACATGATCGGCCAGCCAGGGGTATAGCGCCGTGTCCAGCTGGTTTTCCCACAGGCCTTCGTGCTGGCGCAGCGGATAGCCCAGCAGCGGGTGCACCTTGGCGCGTTGCAACTGGCCCAGCGATTCCGGCGTGACGGGATGCCAATGCCGTTCGCGTTGCCACGGGTAGGCGGGCAGCGCGATGTGGCGGCCTTCCCAGGGGAAGAGGTCCTGCCAGTCGACCTGGGCGCCGCTGCAGACGGCCTGCCCGGCGGTATCGCGGATCCTGGCGGGATCGTCGTTGCCGCGGCTGGCCGTCAGCAGGACGCGGCCCTTGCGTTCGGCGCTTGCCAGGCTGTCGTTGACATACGAACGCAGCACCGGATGCGGCCCGATTTCAATGTAGACGTTGTCGCCGCGCGCCACCAGCGCGTCGACGGCATGCTGGAAGCGCACGGGCTCGCGCACGTTGCGCCACCAGTATTCGGCGTCGAGCCGCGTGCCGTCGAGCTGGCTGCCCGTGATGGTGGAATAGAACGGCAGGTGGCCCGTTTGCGGGGTCAGGCCGGCCAGCGCGTGGAGCAGGTCCGCCTGGATCGGGTCCATGGCGGCGCTGTGGAAGGCGTAGTCCAGGTCGAGCCGCTTGTAGAACACCTGGCGCTCGGCCAGCACGGCCTCGACCGTCGCCATGGCGGCCGGGTCGCCTGCGAGGGTGGCGCCGCGCCCGCTGTTGTAGCCGGCCACGCACAACGCGTCGGTCAGTTGCAGTTCGGCCAGCAGGGCCTGGGTGGTGCCGCCGTCGATGCCGACCGCGGTCATGCAGCCCTGGCCCTTGGTGGTGCCTTGCAGGCGGCTGCGATGGAAAATGACCTGTACCGCGTCGGCCAGCGACAGCGCGCCGCACGCCCAGGCTGCGGCGACTTCGCCCACACTGTGGCCGACCACGGCGGTGGGCAGGATGCCTCGCTGGGCCAACATGCGTGTGATGCCGACCTGGATGGCGAACAACGCGGGCTGGGCGATTTCGGTGCGTTCGTATTGGTTGGCGCTGTCCGAACGCGCCAGTTCGTCGGCCAGCCGGTAGTTCGCCAGCGGCGCGAAATGGTTGTCGATTTCGTGTACGGCTTCGGCAAACACGGGCTCGGCCAGCAATTGGCGGCCCATGCCGGCCCATTGCGAACCGTTGCCGGAATAGACGAACACCGGGCCTTGCGCATCTGCGACGGCACTGCCTGATGCGACGCTGTAGCGCGGTGCATCGCCTTCGGCGAATTCCGCGAGGGCCTGGGCCACCGTTTCGCTGTCGGTGCCGTAGACCACGGCGCGCTCGCCGTGCCATTCGCGCCGCATGGCGGCATGGTAGGCCACGTCGTACAAGGCACGCGCGGGCTGGCCCCGCAGCACGCCCGCCAGCCCGCGTGCGGCGGCTTTCAGGGCGTCGGGCGTCTTGCCGGAGACCACCACCGGCACCGCGGCGGTATTGGCCAGCTTGTCGGCCTCGTCGTCGTTCGGTTCGGGCGGGCTTTGCAGGATGACGTGGGCGTTGGCGCCGCCGAAGCCGAATGAATTGACGCCGATGGTCAACTGCCCGGTACGGGGCAACGGATGGTTCTGGGTGGCGACTGCGATGTTCCAGCCGTCGAAATCGATGGCGGGATTGGGTGCCTGGATGCCGATGGTGGCGGGTACGACGCGATGTTGCAGGCTGTAGACGGCCTTGACCAGCCCGGCCACGCCGGAGGCGGCTTCCAGGTGCCCGAGGTTGCTCTTGACCGAGCCGATGGGCAACGGGTTGCCGGCGCCGCGTGGCTGGCCCAGCGCCGCGCCGATGGCGCGGGTTTCGATCGGGTCGCCTACGGCGGTGCCGGTGCCATGCGCTTCCAGGTAGTCGATGTCCGACACCGGGATGCCGGCGCGTTCGTAGACCTGCTGCATCAGGGCGATCTGCGCGTCGGGGTTGGGCACGGTCAGGCCGGATTTGCGGCCATCGGTATTGACGGCGCTGCCGGCGATGACCGCCAGGATATGGTTGCCGTCGGCCACGGCCTGGTCGTAGTCTTTCAGCAGGAACAGGCCGCCGCCTTCGGAGCGGACGTAGCCGTCGCCGGACGCATCGAATACCTTGCAGCGCCCCCCGGGCGAAAGCATCGACGCCTTGGAAAAGGTGATGAACCCGTACGGATGCAAGTGCAGGCTGATGCCCCCGGCGATAGCCTGGGTGGTTTCACCGGTGACGATGGCGCGGCAGGCCTGGTGCACCGCGACCAGGGACGACGAGCAGGCCGTGTCCACCGCCATGCTGGGGCCATGCAGGTCGAACAGGTAGGACAGGCGGTTGGCGGCGATACTGGAGGTATTGCCGGTGGCCATCGAGGCGTCGACGGCGCCCATGTCGTCGGACAGCCGATACGAATAATCGGCGCTGGCGATGCCGATATAAACGCCGCAATCGCTGCCGCGCAGGCTGGAGGGGCGCACGCCCGCGTGTTCGATCGCTTCCCAGCACAATTCGAGCAGCAGCCGCTGCTGCGGGTCCATCAGGGCCGCTTCGCGCGGCGAGATGCCGAAAAAGTGGGCATCGAAACCGGAAATATCGCCGATGGAGCCGGCGGCGAAAGTATAGGCGGTGCCCGGATGGTCTTTGGCGGGATGCAGATAGGCATCTTGATGCCACCGGTCGGCGTCTACCTGGGTGACCAGGTCGCGCCCGGCCAGCAGGTCGGTCCAGTATCGCTCGGCGTCAGTATGCGGAAACCGGAACGAGAGCCCCACAACGGCAACACGCTTTGCCATGTATATCTTCCTTCGAACAACAGCTTTCGAGAGCTTTTCTTGATTTTCTTTTGCTACGGATAGACGACGCAGGAGCCGGTTACATTGATGCGCGGCAGGCTGTGTCTACAGGCAATGATCAGGAGAGTGACCGCGGGCGGCCGGCTCGGCAAATTGAAAATAATGAGGTTCCCTGCTTGGTAAAGACTGCCACGGTTTCGGAAAGGAAAATTTGCAGCGCCGGGTTCCGGAGCTTCGCCATTATGGTTGGGTTATACGTCGATTTCGAGAGGGCAGATTTTACAGTTTATTGTGGCGACGCAAGCGCGCCGTGGTGCATCGCAAAACGCAGATACAAAACGCTGCGGAATGCGGGATTTGTCCGCAAATAAGGCACTACCTGCATCAAGTTATGGGTATTTTTTGCAATCTTTATAAGATGTAGTAATTGCACGGATGATGTCGATTATTCATGAGGTGGTAACAAAATACGTGCATAGCGGCGATTAACGCGGGTTGTGAAATCTTTGGTTTCCTTGATCGATGGTTTATTGGCAGGGTAACGGTCGCGTTCGTTCGCCAAAGCATGCAAAAAGCCCCCGCAGGGGCCTTGTGGCACAGAACGGATGCCGTGCGAGAAGGCCCCGGCCGGCGCCGGGACCGCGGCATCACTTGAAAGCGGTCTTGCTGACGTCTTTGTGCCAGGTGAAAACCTGGAACTCGAAGTCGTTCAGGTCGCCCTGCTTGTTCCAGGACGTCTTGCCGATGGGCGTGTTGAAACTGTTGGCATGCAGATACTTGGCCACTTTGGTGGGGTCGGTGCTGCCCGAGCCCTTGATGGCCTCGGCGATGACCTGGGTGGCGGCATAGGCCGTCAGCTGGAATGCGCCGCTGGCGTTGCGCTTCTTGCTCTCGAATGCCTTGACGATGTCGGCGTTGGCCGGGTTCTGGGTGAAATCGGCCGGCAGGGTCAGCAGCATGCCTTCGGAGGCGTCGCCGGCAATGGCGTTGATGTCGGGGTTGCCGACGCCTTCGGGGCCCATGAACTTCGCCGAGACGCCTTGCTCGTGCGCCTGGCGCAGCAGCAGGCCCATTTCGGGGTGGTAGCCGCCGTAGTACACGAAATCGACGTTGTTCGATTTCAGTTTGGTGATGACTGCCGAGTAATCGCTGTCGCCGGCATTGATGCCTTCGAACATCACGACTTTGACGCCGCCTTTTTCAAGGTTGTTTTTCACCGCCGTGGCGATGCCCTGGCCGTACGACTGCTTGTCGTGCAGCACGGCCACCGCCTTGGGCTTGATCTTGTCCAGGATGAACTTGGCGGCGGCGGGGCCCTGCTGGTCGTCGCGGCCGATGGTGCGGAAGATGAACTCGTAGTTCTTGCCGTCGGTCAGGGCGGGCGAGGTGGCCGAGGGCGTGACCATGACGACGCCTTCGTTGTTGTAGATGTCGGCCGCCGCGATGGTGGCGCCCGAGCACACGTGGCCCACCACGAACCCGATCTCGTCGTTGACGACGCGGTTGGCGGCCACCGGGCCCTGCTTGGGCTCGCAGCCGTCGTCGATGACGACGGTTTCCAGCTTCTTGCCGTCGATGCCGCCGGCGGCGTTGATGCGTTCGACCGCGGTATCGACGCCTTCGCGCACCATCGCGCCGTACTGGGTGACCGGGCCGGTGGTGGGGCCGACCACGGCGATCTTGATGCTTTGCGCCTGGGCGCCGGCCGAGACGGCCAGGCCTGCCGCCAGGCCGAGCGCGGCCAGGACGGGGGTGAGGCGGAATGCTTGTTTCATGGGGAATCTCCTTTGCGTCGTTATATAAGCCGGCACGGCCTGCAAGGGCAGGCGCCAGGCTTGTGCAGGCAAGCATACCTGAAAGATCGGTGAATTTGAGCCGCCCGGGTAGACAATCGCGGGTCCGTACGCGCGGCTGGCCTTATGCGCTTGCGCGTATATGCAAAAGACGATTTATTCGTTTGCGTTCATAAGCGGGCGCGGCATTATTGACGCCATGAGATTCCAACCGATCATCGTTCCGGGCTGGAAAGACTCCGGCCCCGGTCACTGGCAAACCCGGTGGGCGCAATGCCTGCCGCACGCCCAGCGCGTCCAGCAGCCCGACTGGCACACGCCCGACCCGGCGATATGGACTGCCACCGTGGCCGCCTGCGTGGACACGGCCGCGTGTCCGGTCCTGCTGATTGCGCACAGCCTGGGTTGCCTGGCCGCCGTGGGCTTGCCGGTGCCGCTGCGCGCCAAGGTGGCCGGGGCGCTGCTGGTGGCGCCGGCCGACGTCGAACGGCCCGGGGTGCCGGATTGCCTGCGCGGCTTCGGGCCGGTGCCGCTGCATTCGCTGCCGTTCCAGTCGGTGGTGGTGGCTGGCGACGACGATCCGTATTGCTCGCTGGAACGCGCGCGCCAGTTCGCGGCCGCCTGGGGCAGCCGCTTCGAAGTCGTGCCCCAGGGCGGCCATATCAATACGGACAGCGGATTCGGCGAATGGCCGCAGGGCCTGAAGCTGCTGTCGGCCCTGCGCCGGCGCGCGGTGTGGCGGGTGGCGGCGCCACTGCCCAGGGTATCGCCGGTGCCTGCGTCGGCCGTCGTGCCGTAGTTACGTATCCTGCACCCGGCGGCCGGTGTCGGTCTCGAACCAGTGCAGTGCATGGCGCCCATCGGGCCCCAGGCTGACCTGGTCGCCCGGCCGGGCCGGCGCCTCGGCCAGCTGGCGGGTGGCGCAACGCACCACCACCGCGGTCTGGCCGCGGCGGCAGTGCACCAGTTGCTCGGACCCCAGGGTTTCCACCATTTCGACCTCGGCGGACAGCCCCTGGGCGTTGAGCAGCATGTGCTCGGGCCGCATGCCCATGGTCACGGTACGGCCGCGCACGGTGGCCGGCACCTGCAAGGGCGAGATCTCCAGCGCGGCGCCGTCCAGCGTTTGCAGCGTGCCGTCGCCCGCCACGTTGACCTGTATCAGGTTCATGGGCGGCGAACCGATGAAGCCCGCCACGAAGGTGGAGGCGGGCTTGTCGAAGACTTCGGTGGGCGTGCCGATCTGTTCGGGCACGCCCTGGTACATGACGATCATGCGGTGCGCCAGCGTCATGGCCTCGACCTGGTCGTGGGTGACGTACAGGCTGGTCGTGCGCAGGCGGCGATGCAGTTTCATGATTTCCAGGCGCATGGCCACGCGCAGCTTGGCGTCCAGGTTCGACAGGGGTTCGTCGAACAGGAACACCTTGGGTTCGCGCACGATGGCGCGCCCCATGGCCACGCGCTGGCGCTGTCCGCCGGACAGCTGGCGGGGCCGGCGGTCCAGCAGTTTTTCCAGTTCCAGGATCTGGGCGGCGGCTTGCACGCGCGTGCGGATATCTTCCTTGGACAGCTTGCGGATCTTCAGGCCGTAGGCCATGTTGTCGAACACGCTCATGTGCGGATACAGGGCGTAGTTCTGGAACACCATGGCGA
>Ga0182735_1000274_pt1 | contig 48834 bp, 54 predicted proteins | sample eDN5th30CKraftMG_FD_128524 | JGI IMG/M metagenome (GOLD analysis project Ga0182735, IMG submission 128524) | Enriched Miracle-Growth compost microbial communities from Emeryville, California, USA - eDNA 5th pass 30_C Kraft MG (version 2) (version 2) ...
AATATTAACGTATATGAGTTTATTCATATCCAAATATTTAGGAAACTCAAACGTAACAAAAGGTTCGGTCATCGAAGTTGAAAATGCAAATAACGCTTTTCTACCAAGCTATCTGGGATATTTTTTTGTTGCCCTAAGCGTTAACCATTGTGAAACATTAATCTTCGTATTTGCCATACTATTTATCTTCACTTTCTTATCCCAAACTTTATATTTTAACCCCCTGTTCTTATTCTTTGGGTACCATTTTTACAATATATCTACGACTAATAAATCAAAGTTGTTCATAATATCCCGAAAGGCAATAACTAAAGTGGATGACCTTGAGTTTCCAAGCCTCAAGCGAATAAATAATTTTACATTTATAGATAGAAAGAAATAATTATGAATTACCTAATCGCCAAAAAGAAATGGACTAATAACACCTATTTTCTGATACTTTCTCAAGAGAACGAGATTTATGACATTCCGCAAGACCTACAGAATATCAAAGAATACGATACAAATTATAAGCTGGAAGACGATGAATGGTTTGGGATTGAGAATTTTAGCCAAACGCCGTACAGTATCCCTCTTTTAAATCAAGACTTTAATACTGCGGAACACCATCAAATTGGACTGTCTCAATATAATTTAGTAAAATATTTTTGTGCATATCAAGACGAAGATGATTTCTGTTTTCAAAAGTTTATTTATAGTAATATTATCAAGAAAAGATGGTTTACATTAAATAACGAACCTAAAATTAAAGTGGACGAGCCGATTCTAATACTAAAAACGGTTCCAGATGCCATTTACAGAAAATCAACGGACACTCTATATTTCAAAAATCTAAGCGATATAAAATCTATTTTTCCAGACGTTATTGAATTATACAGGGAGGCTACTGATGAAGAAACTGAACAATTTTTAAACAGCGATTTTATTGTATTAAATGGCGGCTTTGACAAAACGAAGGTCAATACCGCAAACAGAAAAAGAATAGCGATGGCAATGGAAACACTTGCCAAATTGGAAGAGGAACATAAAATCCAAATTCATCAATATATTCGAGAGTATTGCCCAGAATTGGAGTTTTCCGATGAAAAGAATCAATTCACAATTGAAAATGAAGAGCACTTGAAGAATCTCATTTTTGGAATAGAACAACGTTTTTACACCACTAGAGTGGGTGCAGAGCGGAGGTTGGCAAATTCAATATCAAAGCTTCCAGGTTAGACAAATGTTCAAAATAACTGTCTAGCACTTATACCAACGATTGTAGATCAAACCATCTTTCAAAATAAAATCTTTAGGAGCCGAATCTGTTTAATGCGCACGATAAATTCCTGTAGCGGCCTGGCCGAATGGAATGATACCCTCGAAAGCAAAGCGATTTTTTGAACGTTTTATCTTTTTATTTACGCTTTCTTAAAGCTCAAAAATATGAACCTGAAAGTCAGAAAGTTTTTGATTGATCAATGTGCCAAGGGTGAACCAATTTATTATGAAGTGATTGGTCAGATACTTGGGTTGAATCTCGCTCTTGAGTCAGACCGATATGTTTTGAGGAAAACATTAGGTGAAATCTCCACGTTCGAGCATAAACATGGAAGACCACTTGTTAGCTCGATAGCCATTTACAAGGGAAAGAACGATCATGGTAACGGTTTTTATACGCTATGCGAAGAATTGGGAATAGGAAAAGCCGGAAAACTAAGCAAGGAATTCTACGGTTTCACACAGATTGAAGAATGCAAACGTTTTTGGAAAAAACCGGAAAATTATAATGCCTTTGCGATAATCGATGATCGGGAAGATTCCCATGATGTTGAGTTTTTTTCGGTGCGTGAAATCGAATTTTTGTCTGAATGGGGCGGTCAAGTATATGACAAAAATAACCTTGAGCATGTGGCCGCAAAGAATTACATTATGAACTCTTTGGGAACCAAAACACAATATTGGTCTAATTACCTTGCCCAAAAAATTCCCGGTATGGTCACGTTTAATTGGCGTATGTGGAATCAGAAGGGTTGGGAAAATACACCAGACGGTAAGATCAGGGTTGCCCGCTTTAAACCTTATACGTGGGCAAGAGTTTATCGCAAAGGTGACGACAATAAAGATATCTTCTTTACAGTTGGTGTAGACGGCCCCCGCAGGGAATTGGTATATAAGCTAGACTATTATTTTGAGAAAAACTCTCACTTGAATGCTTCTCAAAAAGAAACTATAGATAAGAATATCCCGGATGAGCTTAGATGGCAATCCATCCCGATAACCGAATTGAAAAATTACGACTGGAATTCCCTTCTTGATTTAACCATTTCTTTCATTTCCGAACATCTGCATGTCTATGACAGGTTAATCAAACTGGCTTGGGGTAACGGAGAGCCACAAGAAATATTTTCCAATTTTTTAAGGCCGCAAAAAACTCCAGAAAACGGCTATTTAGCTTTGCCGGAGCTAAATCCAACATTTGAAGGGATCGAAAAGGACTTTATTCAGGAGTCTATCGAAAAGAAAGAGATTGGAAATGCCGGAGAACAGTTGGTCAAACAATACGAAATCAATCGGTTAAAAAACGCCGGCCATACTGATTTGGCTGGACAGGTAGATATAGTGGAAGATGGCAAGGGATATGATGTGCTGTCTTTTCAAGAAAACCGTCAGCCTAAATACATCGAAGTCAAAACCACAGCAGGCAACAGTTTAACACCTTTTGATTTCACCATCAACGAAAAATTATTTTCGGAAAGACATTCTGAAAACTATTTTATTTATCGGTTGTACAACTATGATGAAGACAGCAATTCCGCCGATTTTTATGTCATTCAAAACCTTAACGAATCGGTGTTAATACAGCCAACGAATTATAAGGTTTATCTTAAAAGAAACAAGTCCGTGATATAAATAACAACCCGTTGTGCGATTTAAACAAAGGCAATATCTTTACATGCTAATCATGTCCGTGAACATACATAAGTTTAATTTTTTGGTCAGGGTAAAATTGCTTCAAGAATGTTGAAATCGGATTTTATCAATCAGCAGGCTTATCTTTGGTTATAAATATTTTTAATGATTTTGCCAAATCCAAAACATTTTTCGAAATCCTGTTTAAGTTACACGCTCATAGAATTCCTTTCGTATCCGCACCAAGCTTTTTTCGGCCGTCACCGGGTCAGGATAATCCTGCAAGGCCGAATCCGCATACTTTTGCCGAAGCTTTTCCAATTTAACATTGACCATACCGGATAATTCATCAAAAGTGTATGAACCATTACGTATAGACAATAGGAACTCTCGGTCGGGCCGGTGCACATGCATTTCCCCATACAACGCGATCTCCTCCGCCATATGCAGTAGGCGAAAAAGATGCATCATGTTTTTGGCATCGTAGTCCTTGCCCAACGAGCGGTTGTGCGCGAAACGTTCGGGATTCCGATTTTCCTCCCATGTCTTATACTCGCGATATTCCCGGCAGTAAGATGAATACCCATCTTTGTTGAACGTCATGACCGCCAAATGGGCTAATCCTTTAGGGATGGAACTCAGATGGACGTCATCTGCCGATGCACCTGAACAAATTCCATGGAAATATGTTTCTCCGTCAAGCTGTGTTCTATGATACAACAGGTATACATCACGAAAATGATCTACCTTTGCAATACCGCATTCCTCCTGATGAAAACCCTGCTTGTTGAGCCACTTTGCAAGGGACGTACTGCCGTTGCCCTCCAGTACATAACAGAAATCCAATACCGTCTTGCGCTCCAAGGCTTGCGGTATGTTTATTTTCTTGTTCAATCCTTTTGCCTTTTTCAGCTGTGACACGGCATAGCCGGCAAAAGTTTCCAGGCAGCGCTTTGAAAGGTATTCGCGTGGATCAATTAAATCCATCAAGGGATGACGGAACAACACATGCTTAGCTGGCGTGTAAAGCAGCTCAAGGACATTGGGATTATTCTTGACCAGCAACTCGATAAACCTGCCGATTTCAAAATAAACCTCGTCATTCGTCGCGTTGGCCAATTGTACCGGGCTACCGAAGCCGTAGATGGATCCTTGGGGTGCGACAAAGATGCCTTTTCGATCTACGTCTGACCCTTCTACACTTAGGTTATAAGCCGTGCTTCCGCTGATGCAATCCAACAGGACAAAATTGGGATTTGCTTTCAAATCATCATACGTATTCATAGCAAGTAGTTTCGTAACAGGTCGTCCAGTTCCTCGGTGCCCATGCGCTTGTCTTCCAGTCTGGGCACGGCTTCCCTGCATCGGCTTATCATATCCTGCAACCATTGGTTCAAAACCGAAACTGGTTCTATCATTGCGGTTTCAGCGACGTTGGCTTTCCGAGCCAATAACTCATCCACTTCCTGATGGATTACGGTGTCTGTAATCAGTAGCCGCAGAATCTCAAACTCCATAGGTGGAACCTCATGCCGCTCTACGATCCACAGACACGCCAACGCGGGTCGCAGCGCATAGAAATAGCGTTTTAACTTGACACGATCACCAGCCAAATCCTCCGCTAAGGTTTTGTAAGCCATGGACAGGTAATGGTGTCCACCGGCGCGCGGATTGAAATATGCAGGCATCAGCTTCCGGAGCTCGTCCACAAAGTCCGTATGCTGTCGATATATGATCGGCGATTGTAACCATTCGTAAAGTGGGCCGTTAGATTTCAGAAACAGTTTCAGCGCCTTGCGTATATCCCAACCGCTGATATCTAATACTTCGTCTACGGGAAGGTCCGCGTAATCTTTCACCTCGTCGATGCGCAGGTAATCGGTGCTGGGACGGGTATAGATGAACCGGACATCATAGTCGCTATCGGGTGAAGCGAAACCCCACGCGCGACTTCCCGACTCGCACGCGTAGAGAATACGGATACTTTCATTGCTTTCCAGCTCATCCAATTTTTCCAGTATTTTATCCTTCATAGCCGACCAAATTTGGCAACAAGATACAACTAAAAGGAACCTCTTCAAATTGGATTTCAAAAACCACTTTAACCGTCTCTTCGTATACCCTTCAGCACCTACCGTCATCCAACCCAATGGGAGGTTTCCCCTGAAACGGCCTCAAAATTAGGATTATAATGTGTGCTAATCTATGCATGCAGCGGACCGACAAAAAAGCGTCCGGCCCACTATCGCTTCAATCTCTCATGCACCGGGGATTCCGGGGCAAAGTACACCAGTGTGTAAGGGTTGTTTAGGATTAGGTTGGTTTTCTGATTGATTTTCAGGGGATGCCATTCCGGCACAAAGTACACCAATAATTCCGCGCCAAAGTGCACCACCGGGAGTTTTAGGATTGCATATGTTAGGGGCCGACAAGATCTCCTAGCGATATGGCAAACAAACCCCTTAGCATGCACAAGATAAGACAGTTACTATTGTTCCTGGACCGTGGCTTTTCCCAGCGGAACATAGAAAAGGAAACCGGCATCAACAGACGCACGATTGCCGGTTATCTGAAGCGGTTCGGGGAGAGCGGATTCAGCTTCCGCGAACTCCTGCTTTTTGAGGACAGCGAACTGGAGGTTTACCTGAATGCCGATAAAGCACCCCGTGGGCAGACAGATCCCAGGCGCTCCGAACTGGAAGCGCTGTTCCCCTATATGCTGTCCGAGCTGCGCAAGGTCGGCGTTACGCGCCTGCTTCTGTGGCAGGAATACAACAGGTTAGTAAGCCGCATTGGGAAATCAAAATGTTGTATGATAGATATCCCAATGGTTGCAGAGGCGGCTGCCATTGCGTACATCCAGCGGATGATTGTGGATGCGAAGATTGCCAACAGAGACATGCTTATCAGTCATTCCACAGTCAAGCATTGAAAAGATTCTTTAATTGTAGATTGAATTAGAAACTATTGACAGGATTAATGTCCAAAAGGATCAACGCATATTAAATGGTTGACCTGGATACCAACTGGCACCGTTACCTCCGCGGGTAGCTAACAGGTATAGAAATAAGCCTATTGCGAAAAAAATGAGGATTCGTATTAAAAGAGATGTCGAACCCTTCTGTCTTACATTAGCTTTAAAGCTATGCCTTCGACCATAACGTTTGACCTTTTTCGGAGTGGACATGACTAGAGCTACTAGCGATAAATATAAGGAATTTCATTAATTTGTCTTTAAAAAATCGGCACGGTTTGACCGAAACACCCGGCACTATCCCTCCGAAATATCCAACGATTAAGGAGCTTACCAAAGATGAATGGAAGGAGCTTATCACAATTTGTGATAACCTACCTGAAGGAGTCAAATTCAGTCCAGCCACTCCCTTTGCCTTTACCGAGCAGGGGGTGGCTATGCTGTCCAATATTCTGAATAGCGAAAGGGCGGTAGCTGTCAACATTCAAATCATGCGTGTTTTTACACGTATCAGGCAAATGCTTACCGACAATACGGAGCTACGCTTGGAAATAGAAAAAATAAAACGGAAGTTGGATAACCAAGATAAAAATACTGAGCTAATCTTCCAATACCTCGACGAGCTGAATGAGAAAATAAAAAGGCCACCGTTACTGCCAGATAGGGAAATGGTGGGGTATAAGATTGGGGGGAAGAATTTGAAAACTTGAAGTCGCAAATTGCGACTTCAAGTTGGGGAGGTAGGCGCAAGTTACCCAACGCTTTTACCGAGCATGGCGTGCTAATGCTATCAAGCGTGTTAAACAGCGAACGGGCGATACAAGTAAATATCCAGATTATGCGCATCTACACCAAAATAAGGGAGATGCTGCTTGCCCATAAGGATGTATTCCTGCGGGTGGAACTGGTGGAAAAACAAATGATCAAACAGGATCAGAAAATTAAGTTATTGTTCGGCTACCTAAGCAAGTTTATTGAAAAGGAAGATACACCCAGAAAGCGTATCGGGTATGAGATAGGTGGGGAAAAATAAAGGATGGCAAAATCACAAGAATCGGATGCGAAGATTGCCAACAGAGACATGCTTATCAGTCATTCCACAGTCGAAGCAAGTTGAGATAAGTTACTACTTGTGCCAGTATTAGCAGGGATGGAAAAAACGATGTTCTGACTACTGAAAACAGCAACCTGATTACTAAAAAATTTGGCTAAAACATATTGATTGATTATCTTTACCACAACCATCGTGAACCGATTTGAGGAAAAGCCTCGGTTTAGAAAGAAAAGATAACCTTATGAAAAACGAAACCCGATAGCTTGAATTGCTTCAGGGGCTACCGGGAATAATCTTATACAAAGATAAGACTACTTATTGAAATAACAAAACACTAAACTAAATGTTGTATCGCGATTTTCAGCGTATTCTTTCGCAACCACGCATGAACAGGTATCTTCAGGCCTGCCACGGCGCCAGCAAAAAAGCGATGACGCTGTACCGGAAAAACCTCAAACTGTCGCAGGAACTATTTACGATTATCAGTTGCTTTGAAATCACCTTGCGGAATAAAGTGGATGTGGTCTATAGAAATACATATGGTGCCGAATGGTTGAAAAACGCTGCGATAAATGGTATGTTCGACAATCATAACTGTAGACATACGAAAGCCATCATCCTGCAAGCTCTCAAAAAGCTAAACCACAATTACACCTCCGCTAAGCTTATCGCGGAAATGGATTTCGGCTTCTGGCGTTATCTATTCGCACAACCGCAATTCCATGCCGGCGGTAAAATCCTACTTAAAGTATTTCCAGCCAAACCGACCAGTACACCAACCATCCAATATAACCACAGCTATGTGTTTAATCAACTCGGCCAGATAAACGAGCTGCGTAACCGCATCGCCCATCATGAACCGATATGCTTCGCCCCGGGCCAACCGGTGATTGACACCACATATGCGCGGCAGCAATATAACCTCATATTGCAATTATTCCAGTGGATGAGCATTGATGAATCGGCGCTGTTGTACGGACTGGACCATATCGTCGTCGTATGCAATGAAATAGACAATCTATAATTAACCAGTTCTATGAAGTTTTTATCACCTTTCCGGCCTAGCAAGAAAATCACAATGGCTGTGCTCACGGGATTAGTGTATGCCGTGAAGCTTATCCAAATGAATGGGACGAGAATTTTATTTCTTCCGACTTATGCAGGAATTGCGCAATCTATTTATTAACAGGACTATCTATTTCAATAGATGGTCCATTTGCTATATTTGTCACACTGTGAATGGCATCTACGCATAAGCCATATTTACTGATAACCTGACCGTACCATCTATGAATTACGAATTTTACTCAAACTATATTGCAGCAGACGACCTAAGTGTTTTTGAATTTATAAGCGAGGGCAGAACGGGATAATTAAAAAACGAATTGTTTTTATGCCTACAGATTTAGATGGCATATATAATTTGGCTTTCGGTGATGTGGATGAGGATGGCGAGGTAGACGATTATAGCGTGAGTGATAATGGTGACAGAAATAAGATATTGGCCACGGTAGTGGCCGCTGTACTGGAATACACAAAACGCTACCCGAAACGTTACATCTACTTTCAGGGAAGCACCGTTGAACGGACCCGGCTGTATCGAATGGCCATTAGCTTGAATTATACCACACTTGTTGAGACATTCAATATCTACTCGCAAACCACCGATGGCACACAGTTTGTCATGTTTGATAAAAAACTGGCAGCTAAGGGGTTTCTCATTAAAAGGAAAAAATCATAATTTTGTATATCATGAAAAAGGCAGTGAAGATTGAAGACGTTGTCCTTGGTAACAAAGTGACAATTACCATTGACGAACACCTGAATAAGTTGAAGGGCAAAGTTCTGGCCCCTAGAAAACTGGCCCAAGCTAACAAAAGCCTGAGGAAAATCAAGAAGTTGCCTGAGTAGCTACGGACTTTTTAGCATACTACCATGTTTGCTATTGAACACGACGGATTCGATTACCGCAATGACGAGGTATGCATACGATACCCCGCCCCATTGCGTGAAATAAGGGATTTGACGATGCCCCGGAAGGGCTTTTTGTGACGCCTGTATATTGCTTCTACTCAACGCGAGGCTTCGGACCATCGATGGCCTCACCTAGTCGCCTTAATCGTCGAAACTTCGGCTTTTAGAATTTCTTCTGCCGCTGAATATTCCAACAGTTTCATAACAGTTTGGTATTAGCTACCCTGGCATCGCCACGGGCAACCTTCGCGATTTTGCAGGAATAGCCTGTCTCTGCAGTTACACGTTCTCCCTTTTAGTTTCATTCATTTTGACCGTTCGGACTACAAAACCGGCTGGGGCTAAGGGCTATCAAAAAAACGCTCCGCATTTCGGAAAAAAATCTTGTCCTTCTGGTGCTTTGATAAAAAGGGAAGCCCGTCTACGGCGGCAATGACTTGCTGTACGTTGCCATTGTCGGTGCCGAACATAAGTCGATCTTCTAACCCGGCCTCCACGAAAGCATTCATGATAGTGGCAAAACGATCTGCGGATACAATAGCTGGATTGGACAGAACGGAAATATCTGCGTAGACTTGGCTGTATTGCTCCATGATGGTAATTGCATCGGTATAGTAACTGTCTCCGGCATGCATGATCCAGACCCTTAACTTGGGAAACGTTGAAAGCATTTTTGCTAGGTACAAAGGGTTACCAAGTTCTTCCTTGAAGTTTAGCGCGCCGTGATTGGGTCCAGCTCCGCCGGTATGTATGCCAACAGGAAGATTGTACCGCTGCGCTAATGCGTAATAGGGAAACAACAACGAATCTGACGACGAAATACCGTAGTATTGGCTCAAGACTTCGCCTAAAAAATCAATCTTTCCCGCTTTTATCTGTTCCTCGACCCATTGGATGGCTGGCCAGTTCTGACCGTTGGGAAAACAGGGCTGGAGACTATAGGGAACCCGGCCTTCGGAGCAGGGGAACATAAGGCCGTACAAGAAATCAATTTTGGACCTACCCCGGTAGCTATCTTGTAAATCCCACGATGTACTTACTGCCGCCCGATACACGCCTGCCTCCTCCAGCGCGGCAAGCTGTACGGCAATTTGATCGTGACCATGAAGGTGCACGTCAAACACTTTTCGAACGTCCTTATCGGCCGATGAAAGGAAAAGAAGCGAAAACGTGAGCAATGGTAATTTCATACGAACAAGATCAATAGGCGTTTTGAGTTATCATCGTAATCAACCTTTACACAAAGGTAATTAATCCTGCTGACAACCAGATCTTCACGCGCCACAGGTTGCCAACTCAAAAAGCCATATACTGGTAGTTGATAAGCTGCCGACTTCAAAGAACAGAATTATCCGATGAGCACATACTCTATAATTTCGTGGATATGGACAACACAACAATGAAAGTAAACTTCTACATAATAGACAATCACGCAATAGAAATTGAAGGAAGACAAATCGACCTTCATAACAATTTTGACTTCGATAGCTTTAACTACAATGTTGCTGACAGAGAAATTAAACTATATTGGAATAAATCAAGTGGTGCCTTTACGCTGCGTAAGTGCATACCATAACGGCGGATGCTGCCTGTAATCTCCCCTAAAATTAGCGACGGTTAATCCGACATATCAAGGCTATCCCCTACCCCAAAGGCGTAACGCTGGTAGTCGATAAGCTGCCGATCACCTTCGTTGTCCTGCCAAGCCTGTTCTTGATGGCTAAGATGCACAATTTCACCCGTGTTTTTCATCCTGAATAACCGCGCCACAGACTCGAGGATACGCAACTCCACTGCTGTGAACTCTCCTTCGTCGAAAGACACATTGGGGAAGTAAATCTCTACGTATTGATCATCCTTACCATTCCGCTCCTCAACCGAAATCTTACCGTCATCCTGGAGTCTCAAGTATAACCGCCCATACTCAGCCGGAACCGGGCCATAGTCGATAGCGCGGTATTGCAACCCCGTAATGGAATTCCCACGGTGCTTATAAGCGAGGAAATCTGCATAGAACAACAGCTTATTTAACTTCGTCTTATATAGATTGCCGATATGCTGTTCAAAAAAGACGATGGTTTGTGCGATACGTTGCAGGCTAAGCCGTCGGTATCCATTGTATGAATTGGGTGGATCTTCACGTAACGTAATCTGAGAGAGCTCGAAGTCATATAAGACATCGCTGCGTTGATCGATCAATGGCTGAGCCTTAGAAATCAACTTGTTCACCTCCCGCTCTCCTAAAAAATGGCTGCTTGCCCTTACCTGCTTGATGAATTCCTCCGGCTCGCGTACGGATAGGATGAGCCGCCCGTTCGCCACGGTGGGCATCTCCCCTGCTTCATACAACCGATAAGCATTGGCCCCCAATCCTAATATCTCCGACATTTTAGCGGCAGATACACCGTACTGCTCGCGTATCTGTCGGATTTCCTCCGGGAACGGGATGCCGTATTTCTCCCGGTATTGGTTGGTGGCCTGTACCATGTTGAGCGTATCCAGCTGATCGTCGGTATATCGCTCGCCACTATCCTCGCACAAATAATAATGATACACGATGTTGAACGTTTCTTTACGGAACGTGAGGGTGTCCGCTTCGCGGACCAATTTCATTGGTTTTCCTGTGATTGGGCTATTCATGTTTTCCCCTTTTTGAAAGGATAGTTGATGGGGTGCGCTGCCGGATGGAATGAGATACAGATGACCGGGTTACTTGATGTCCCCATTGATATTTTTATATACAGTTCGTTGTTCTTATATACTTTGCCGAATACCCACATGCTGGCTATACCGTACAGCCTATCGTCCAGCGGACCTTCACTATAATCAGTAACAGTGATAGACTCCACGATTTCTCGCCGCTTGATTGGCGTGATTTCCAAAACCAACAGTGTCTGCGCATTCTTTGGTCTGCTATCCCTGAAAATGATGCCAAATACCCGGTATTTGGTAAAGAACTCTTGCAGAAAAAGGGAGACGTCGTCTTTAGAGGCCACAGCAATACGGAATTAAATGAATACATCGAACATTCTCCCATCTCATCTCAAATAAACAACTTATCCGTGACAAGTTTTCCACATATTAAGCATTTCTAATCCGCACTGTCACAAATCGATAGGCATTTTACATCACTTATGTGGATACAAATATACAACGAATAAGTTGAGTAATAAAATATTTGTATTGATATTTACACTTATTAGTTGATTAAATTCATAATGAATACTATTATTCAACTAAAAAGTTTGAAAACGAAAGGAGGTATAAAGACATGGCAAGAACGATTAGAGTAAAGATATATAAAAGCGCAATCACTGGTCGATTCGTAAAACGTTCAACAGCAGAACGCCACCCGAAGGTTACCTATGCGCAAACGGTCACCAAGAGGAAGTAGGTTGTTATTTTATTATCAATTACAGAAGCATGTCAAAAAACCAACATGTGGTGCCGCACAACGGAAGTTGGCGATACGGGGTGCGGCGAATAGCCGTGTAACGGTGACAACCTCTACCCAAGACGAGGCTATCGACATAGCCAGGGAAATTGCAAGGAATCAGCAATCCGAATTGTTCATCCATCGCCCTAACGGCCAAATCCGTGATCGCAATAGTTACGGGAATGATCCTCATCCACCCAAAGGATAGGTTTATGAAATTATGGATGAATTGAAGGGATATTGGCAGTATTGCTGATATCCTTTTTATTTGGCAGGTGCTCACCTCCGCTAAGACCGACAAAACGGCTAATCTGACACACTTGGGCTACCCCCCACCTTCGGCGAATGAATTCCAAAAAAGAAACCCCGAAACGGGGAGAATCGGGGCTTTCAAATTAACCAATTATAAACCTAAATTATGAAAAGACAAATTTTACTAACTGACTATATAACGTATGAAGGTATATAACGTATGAAGGCTCTGGATTGTTACAGCGATTTTGTTAAGATATGTTAAAATAGACAATGGCGTGATGAACGTGGCGGCCGTGTACACCGGGAATAGCTACCAACAATGCTATTGCCAAACAAAGCACCGAGGCCCATTAAGAAAACAAACGATGCGGGCAGATTTGTCTTTGCGAAGGAGTGACGACGATACCTGCAGTCACGGAATTTGGATATCACACTTAAGCTTTTTACTTTTACGCTTTTAGCGGTCAAATAAGTTCCGTTCAAAAACTTAACGCATCACTGATAGTTAATGATAACATAGGCCCACGCCTGTCTTTCCTGCACACAAAATGACCAAAGCCGATAACAGGCTGATTAAACACACCGTCCACCAGCTTTTGGAATTGCAAAGTGGAAAGCTCTGGATGGGGGACAATTTCAATAAAAAGCTTGATAGCATAACGGAGGAACAGGCGTTTATAAAGCCCTTGCCTTCCTTGCACAGTGTTGCCGAATTGGTTGCCCATATAACGGCTTGGAATGAAGATTTAATACTGAAAATCAAAAACGGGGTGGGTCAGCTCGACTTTACCGATGAGCCGAATTGGCCCGCTAATAACTGGCTTAAAGAATTGGGCTGGAACGAAATCAGGAAAAGGTATGAAGATAGCGTTAGTGAAATCGTTAACCTCCTGAAGGAAAAAGAGGATACGTTTTTAAATGAAAGGTACTACGACCAGGACTTTGACGGTGAATTTGAATATTCGTTTGCCGTGGATGGTATCCTCCACCACATTATTTACCACCTGGGCCAGATTGGCATTGTGATAAAGCTTGTCTGTGTCACAGTGTAATCTACCTGGAAATTAGTTTCGACAACTTGCAGAATTTAGTCACCGATGACCTCCCAATAGCCACCTTTGGCCGGGCCTATACGCAATAATTTCCTGTCCTTTTGCAATTGGCTGATATTCCGTTCTACCGAACGCTCAGTAATTTCCAGTAATAGTGAAAGCTCGGGTATTGTGATATTGGGATTCTCTCGGATATGGGCTATGATTTTCCCCGACGTTTTCCCCGACGTTTGATCTATTTCGGTCATCGTCTCAGCATACACAACGACGCGGAATCCATGTTGGAAATTTTCGAATTTTGGCGGCTTAAGCCCATAATGCTCAAATGCCTCACGATTTCGGAATGCTACGATCTCAATTATATTGCATCTACCAACGTGAGGCTTCAGACCATCGATGCCGAGAACGCTACTTCAGCCCATCGAGTTTGCACCAGGTTGCCCAGCACTCGTATACGGTATAATGTTTCTAAACTATAAGTAGATGTCCATGGATCATTTCTATGCGCTATTTTTGACAGCAAAAGGAAATTAAATGGCTAAGACTAAACTAACTATTAATAATAACGGATCGGTGAGAATTGAAGGCGATTTTGAAATCGTAGACAGAAATGGTAATGCCTATGGCTTACAAGGGAGGTCGGTACTTTCTATTTGCCGTTGCGGGCTTTCACAAAACAAGCCATTTTGCGATGGATCGCATAACGGGCACTTCGAGCATGAGGCCATAGCCTTCGATTTGCCTCCAAAAAAGGTCTAATTCACCCCTATTTTAACGCCTCCTCCTCCGGCTACACCTGCCGGAGCTCAGCCCACGTCCAAAATAAAAACCCGGTGTTGCTGCGGAATTCGCTTTCGCTATAGACTCACTAAAAACAAAGCCCCGAAACGGAGAGAATCGGGGCTTTCAAACTAACCAATTATAAACCTAAATTATGGACCCGACATGATTTAAATAATTATTAAATCACGAAGGGATAAGAATTATTCAAATCATCAAAGGCTCCATCTGACCATTAAAAATCAAATTAACGAACAGATAAAAAGACAATTTTTACTAACTGACTATATAACGCATGAAGGCTCCGGATTGTTACATTCGCTATTTCCTCTTCGCTCTTGAAAAACCCCTGTTTTTAGGTAGGTGGTATTTCCGTCCCCGAAGTAGTCACAACGGGAACATCCATGGCCTATTCCGGGTTATCTTCAATGATGCGCGTGACCCGGGCGGGATTGCCACCTACCAACGTGTTAGGCGGAATATCGTGGGTGACTACGGACCCAGCCGCTACGACGGAATTGTCTCCGATCGTAACACCACCTATCAAAATGGCATTGGCCGCTATCCAGACATTTCGCCCAATCACAATCGGGTTTCCAACGGTGACCGAACGGCGTAAGGACGGGGCAAGCGGATGACCGGTTGTAAGAATGCTTACATTGGGACCAATCATTACATCGTCACCGATGGTTACACCACCTAGGTCATAAATGGTGCAATTCTGGTTGATGAATACACGTTTTCCCAGACTGATTTCATCGCCGCCGTTTGAATAAAAGGGAGGAATCAGCAGAAACTGGTCGTCTACCTTTTTGCCTATAAGTTTGCTGAATAATACTCGGACTTCATCTGCATCGTTAAACGTTAACCGATTCATAGCGGCGGTGATCTCCATTGCTCGTTTCACGTTTTGCACCATAGCAGCCGACTCGGGTGTTTTGCTGTGTATTTGCTTGGTACGTAATTTATCCTTCATGCTATCGGACAAAGGTACCTGATTTCTGATAAACCAAGCCAATACGATTTCTGAAAACATAGGCAATAGTGAGAACCGGACTAGGAAGGCAGTTGCTGGGCATTGACGTTTTGAATATCCCGCACCAAAGCATGTTACCAGGGCTTTATTTAACCCCCTTTAGGGGGTAATGTTATCGAACATCCTCGAGTAACTTTGCTTTCATAATAAAACACACCACATGATGAGCAAAAACAGCAACAACTTGAAAGCAAGCATGCAGATGCTTGGACTTCTCTTTATGGTGGCAATATTTGCCTCCTGTGCCAAAAATGAAAACGACTGTGACCCAGACGACATAGAAAGCGCCTGTTATACAGGACCGGCTGGGGCTGGCAAACTCCTGCTTGCTGAAGCGAAAACAAACGGAAAAACCAGTGCTGTCTACGAGTATGACAGTCAGAACAGGCCAACGGTTATTCATACGTATAATGCCGAAGGTACCCGTGAACTGACCACAACCTACACCTATAATAACGCTGATTTCCCGGCTGTTGTGACCGGTAAAAACAAAAATGGCGCTGTCGCCATAGAGGAGTACACTTTTGGCAACGACGGCAGACCCGTAACGATGGTACAAACGGTATCCGACGAATCCGGGGTGTTAACCCAAAATTACCAGTTCAGCTATTCCGACAGTAAACTGATCGAAACCATTGTTGCAGTGACGGACAATCCAACTACCTATGTGAATACCTATACGTACGATGATAACGGAAATTTGCTATCCATCGTTTATCAGGTGGACGGACAGTGGTGGGCAACCGTAGAACAAAGCAACTATGACGATAAAATAGGCGTGGGTACAAATGGAAACCCGCTTGCCTGGAAATTCCCTGGCGTTAATAACCATCAGGCCGTAAAGTCTTCGTCTGCACTCGTAGGCTCTGTTACCAACGATATTTGGAAATACACGTATAACGATGCAGGCTACCCGCTAACGGCGGAAATTTATAGCGCCGTGAACGGCATATTAATAGCAACACACGCATATAGCTATATACCTGCAAAATAACATACCAATCCAGTGTGATTTTTTAGTATTTCCGCAGGCTCCGCAATCTTCCCTGAGTTCAGTTACGTCTAATTGAAAACCCATATTGCAGTTATCCGTACGCGCCACAAAGTCACAAAAAAAGCAAAGCCCCGAAACCGGGAGAATTGAACAGGTGGAAACCGTATCGGTTATGAGACTAGGTGGAGAAAAATAGAAAATTGGAATTCGCTCATTTCCAGATCGTCAAAAAAAAGGAAACCGGTTGAAGTCTGTTACTAAATCGATTTTCAAAACTTATCACATTTTTCATTTGCTTTCAAGAAACATTTCGGATATTCACCTAATGAACTAATTGCTTGACGTAAATGACCACTGTCTTTTAACCTGGCCAACAATAAAATAATCAATGTGAAGATGAAAAATAAAAACGATCTGCTTTCCGGTCCATTGCTGAATATACTTACCGGGGCCAGTTTGCCGGTTGCTATCTATTCTGCCAGCGATTTTGTGATCCGTTATGCAAATGAAGCCTTTGCAAGGCTATGGAAGATCGAATCGCTGGAAGGGATGTCTGCTTTGAAATTGACTGAATCGACCGGAAATGCCGCGATCATGCGGGCACTTAAATCCATTAATCCGGAAGCAGCCAGAATCACACTAACTCACACATTAGGAAATACGACCGACACCGTTTTTTTTGAAAGTGTTTTTGAAAAAGTAGCTACGGAGCCAGACTTTATTATACACACGGTGCACGATACCACCCGATTTCAAATCGAAAACGAACAGCTAAAGACAACAGTCACCACGCTGGAAAAACAGAATGACGAGCTTTACAAAGAGTTGTTAAGAACCGGGCAGGAGTTGGAAGAAAGTTACATTGCCCTGGAAAACGCCGGCACACGGATGCTGGAAATATTGGAATCCATATCCATGGAAGTAGAATTGCCGGGCATCGGTTATTGGTCGCTCAATTTGGAAGACATGTCATTCGAGCTCTCCCGTGGGGCCAAAAAAATTTACGGGATACCGGAAGATGCTCCGGTTCCGTTCAATGACATAGACATATCACATGTTCTTGACAGTCAGGCGATAGCGAACTTAGAACAACTTGCTGCTGGCATTGTCGATCCTGACAAACTATATCATTTTGAACATAAAATCAACCCCTTTAACGGCGAACCTTCCAAATGGCTAAAAACTTCGGGGGTTGTGGTGGGTAAGAATAACGATCGGGTGACCAAAATAGCTGGTGTAATGATAATCATAGGATGAGCCATCAACGCATTTACAAATAGAAAAGTCCGATCATCGCAATCACATAGACGCCCACGGCTATCCAAGAATCCGTGCCGACACCCCCGTACCGTTTATTGCTTTTGATGAGCATTCCGGAGAGGAATATAAGTGTAATCAGCATGGCCACGCCGGTAAGGTATATATTTACGTTATCTGCAGTGGGCAATACTGCATTGTTTGTAATAAGTGTAGCGGGGATAAATAATACAGGCAGGAAGACGTTGCCGCCAAATATATCGCTGATAATAGGTTGATAGGATTGGTTGCGAACAAAAGCCAGTCCCCCGGAAATTTCTGGCAACGAGGTGACCAGTGCCAATATCGTTGCGCCAAAGATAACGCCGTTTATCTGATAGTGGGATGCTATAGCGGAACTTGTGGCTTCCAATAACACGCCAAACACCAATACGATGGCAGACACGACGCTGAGCCAGATTAGTGCAGAAGTTCTGGTGAATGCTATTTTCGGCTTATCTTTAGGTGGAACCGGGTTGTTTTTCTGGAATTTTTTCATCGCAAAGATACTAAGGATCCATATGAAGCCGATGAACACCTCGGGAGGCGTTATTCTTGCAAGAAGTAGGGACGGGCGGAATTGATGTCCAATAACAACCATGGTTAAGATAGCAACAAGGAAGAGCCCCTGGAGGATGCTAGTCTCGCTGCTGGTTAGTGTGGATAGTGGTTTGGGCTGTTTTCTTGAGGCGAAATCGAATAAGACCAACAGCACCGATTGCATGGCAATACCTCCGAGGATATTTCCCGTCGCCAAGCCAACATCGCCTTTCAGTGCCCCATTTGTAGTGATAGCTATTTCCGGTAAATTGGTGACCACTGCTAGGATCAGCGTGCCGCCGAATGCGCTGCCCAGCTTGAATTCCGCATCTATGAAATCGACAATGTCAGAAAGTTTAGTGCAAAAGTACCAGATGGTACCAGACGCGATAATAAATACGATAATAGTTAATGTGATTCCAAATTCCAATTCCATCTTATCGCGGTTGCTTAAATTTCTGACCTCGCTTGTAATGCTCCCTCAGCTAGCTATTTCCAAAACTAAATAATTCAAATCAAATCCCCCCCTTCTCTGAACACCGGACGTTGCCTCTTACCAGCAGCGGAGAGGAAAGGATCAATGGCTCAAATCAATTCGGGTACAGAATTTATCCGAACCCCGTAAAGGCAAAAACATCGCGAGATGACGTTATCGATGGGGCAACGACGGTATTACGTCGCCAAGCACCTCGTTTACCCTTCTGGAGCAGGCAAGCTTGTTAATTATTCGCAACTTTTTCCTCGGCCCCGAGCTCAATCCGCGGAATTAAAAATACGTCTTTTACAAATCGATTCCCCAACAAACCTGAAAATGTGATCTGAAGATCCAATTGCCTAAGTTTTGATAAAATCGCGGTGTTGATCTCAAAAATAATCATCTCATCTTTCGAAGGCAGTGTATAACCTGAGGTTATTTCTTCCAGGCAAAAATCTTTGTCATAAACGATATTGATGTCATTAAGGGCCACAATTGTTTCATCAAAGTTTTTGTCGTGACTGGTGTCTTCTATTTCTGACTGATTTAACCTGAATTCATACTTCAATATTTTTGCAGCTCCGAGACCTACATTTTTTACTTTCACCTGCCAGACTTCACAGTTTTCAAAAATTGCGTCAAATGTCGGCTTTTTGGTTCTTCGTGTTTCGTAAACCAGTATTGGCATAAAACCAATGAGGAAATGGTGCCTTACAAGCAACAAGCCGATTAAAGTAATAAATAAAGAAGCGCAGGTCTTCGTATCCAAGATTCTCATACCGAAATACGTATGGTATCTTTTATTGATCAGATCAATATTTTCTTGTAAAATACTATAGATTAAAAGGATAGCCATCAAGCAGGTAAGAGCCATTAAAAAGAGTAAAATGAAATTTACTGCCCATATTTTTCGTTGAGCACCTCCATGTATCCTTATCATAGGTCAACCAGCTAATTGTACACTTGTAAATTTAAAAACAATAATTTAATTCTGTGGAAATAAACTATTTTTTATAAATTGGTAACGCTATAAACAGCGATGTTGTCGTCAACTTAAGTTCGCGAATCTCGTTATGTAATTGCAAACGCTTGGATGAGTTGGGTTATGAAAACTTGTTATGACTTTTAACTATTATTTTGACAGTCTGATTATACAACCGATTACGGCTTGCAATTTAAATTGCTCTTATTGCTATTTGCCAGACAGGAACGTCAAAAATATCATTTCAAAAGAAGTAATTTTTCGAATCAAGGAATCAATCGAGCGAAACAAAGAGATTAAAAGTGTGTGTTGGCATTGTGGTGAACCGCTGTTGATGAATATTGACTATTTCCGCGAAATGGTGGAAATTATCCACAATGCCGGAATCGCTCAATCTATCCAAACCAATGCAACGTTAATTGATGAGAATTGGTGCCAGTTATTTATTGACTATAAGATACAGGTAAGCGTTAGCTTGGATGGCGATTTTGAACATAATAGCGATCGAGTATCATGGAGCGGCAGAAATTCCTTTTATGCTGCCTACGCCGGAATACAAAAACTTCGTGAATCAAATATAGCTTTTGACGTTTTGAGCGTAATCAACAAACACAACATAAAAAAGCCAAAGGAAATCTACGAATTCCTGAAGCAGATTGGTTGTAATTCCGTAGGATTCAACGTCGAAGAAATCGAAAATTTCAACAAAAGGGATCTTGGGTTTTCAGATGATGATGTTCGCCATTTTTGGTTGGTAATTTTTAACGAATGGGTTAAAGATGGTTCGATCCGCATCCGGGAATTGGACGAGTGTTTGTCTGCCCTTTTACATGTGTCAGAAACAACGGAGCCGAACAGGGGGGTTATCAATCTCATCCCTACCATATCATTTAATGGAAATATAGTTTTACTGTCTCCGGAATTTTTAGACGCTAAATCAACGCGTTACCATAACTTCGTTATTGGTAATATGATGACAGATGATCTTTTCTCATTGACTAATAAGGTTGGAATGATAGACTATGTACAGGACTTTACTGAAGGCGTTAATAATTGCGCTAGCACATGTAGGTACTTTAATGGGTGTGGAGGTGGCTATGCAAGTAACAAGTTTTTCGAGAATGGCGATCTATCTTCTACCGCTACCCGATTCTGTCTACATTCAAGAAAATTACTTATAGATACGATACTTAATCAGATTTGATATGGATAGCAAAATGGAAACACCACTCAAAAGCGCAGTGTCACGTAAGACCGTTGAATTGGAAAAACTACAGAAACAATTAATGGAACGAGTCAATCAGCCGGAATTATATTCTTTTTTGAAATTGAAAGCAAAAAAAGATAAGCGACATATTTCATCCGATATTTGGTGCGCTTTCAAAAGTAGAAGTACGGTAAACTTATAGCCTCCATCCGGTTAAAAAGTGTATACATTAAATTAGCGAAGAATTCGTGGTAGTCGTTGCCATAATTGTAATCTTTCCGGGAATCAACTACGCCTAACGTGGAAAATCCGACCTTGAGCTCCCTAATAAAAATGCGGGTTCGGGTTTGCTACGTTAGATAAAATTTTAACATTTACGCAGTAAAAAGTAAATGAATGAAAGTAGAAACCAGGGAAGAGAAATTAAAAGCTATTATAAGTTGGTCTCAAGACAATGCTCATATACGTGCCGTATTGCTGACAAGTTCCCTTGTAAATCCGGGGGCACCTGTCGATGAATTTAGCGACTTGGATATTGAGTTTATTTTTGAAGACAATAACAGATATGTAGTAGACAATAGCTGGGTGCATCATTTCGGCCATCCTATTGCTATGGTCGAAGAAGATGAAAGCTGCTTTGATGGTGAGCACGCAATGAAAATGGTATTGTACGATGATTATGTAAAAGTAGATTTCAAATTGTATAGCAAATCCAACTTTTTAACGGAAATAAACCAAAGCAAATTATGTGAAGACTGGGACATTGGTTACAAAGTACTCGTTGATAAAGAAGGATTAACACGGGAAATGAAAAAACCGACTTATCAAGTTTCGATCATCAAAAAACCACAGGGAAAGGAGTTTCAAAGAATTCTCAATGATTTCTGGTGGGACACCACTTATGTAGCAAAAAGTCTTATTAGAGATAATATTTTCTATGCCAAATTTATGTCGGAAAACAATATCCGAACCGACTATTTAAAACCTTTAATTGAGTGGTACATTGCCAGTGAACACGACTGGAACATTACAACGAATAAACACGGAAGGCTTTTTAAACAGTACCTGACACCTGAAATGTGGAAAAAAGTACTTCAAACATTTTCGGGTGAGGGTATAAACGATAACTGGAATGCCTTATTTGCCATGGCAGATTTAGTAACCGAAATCGGAACTGCATTATCTGAAAGATTAGGTTATGAATATCCTACAAATTTAGACGCGGATATAAGGAAATATTTAAATACCGTCAGGAAATTGCCTTACGGCAAATAGGATGAAATGGGATGCGATTGGCTATAGAAAAACTAACCCTGGAAATTCTGGGAGAAAGGACATTTTCTCCGTTTGACAGCAAAAAACTTGTTGATTGGGCAGTAACCGTCATGACACTCGGATATGAAAGTGAAAACTTAGTCATTTTAGCCGGTTTGGATTTCGATACGACGGAAATACGGGAAAAGTATTTCTGGAAATCTATCGAGGATTTGAAGATAGATACCGACAAGAGTGACGAAGAGATCCTTGAGGAATATGCATTGTTGATCGCTGAAAAGGCTGTGGCAGGTGAGATAAGCGCCGATCACGCGTTTGGACAGATGCGAAATATTGTATCCGCCAGCGGCTATGACGCACGATACATGGTGTTTTACGAGATAGATGAAGACCTGGATTGCTTGAGGTACAATGATGCCGTCCTTTTCAATAGCGAGCTTACGCTAGCAAACCAAAAGGAGTATATTTTGGAGGAGCTTCAGTTGTTTTATGAAATGGAAAGCCTTGGTATTCCTGTGGACGAACGAAGAAAATGGTACTGTAAACGATGCAAAAAGCTGACCTCCCCTACGCTAAAAACAAAATATCAGTTAAGAAAGCCCTTCAAATATCAAACCTGGTGCTGTGGCATATGCGGATCGGAAAAACACGTAATAGGGAGTATCCATACGGTTAAAAGAAAAATTATAAAGGAATTTGTTGGCCGTAATACTTAGCTTAAGATGTTCAAGAAGTCTCTCTACGTACCAGTTATTCTCCTGTTGCTATACGGGCCAAGATACAAATGGCGATAAATACAGAAGGACCTGGATTTTTTTAAAAGCCCCGAAACGGGGAGAATCGGGGCTTCTTAACTAACCAATTATAAACCTAAATGATGAACCCGACGTGATTTAAATAATTACTAAATCACGAAGGGATAAGAATTATTTAAATCATTAAAGGCTCCATCTGACCATTAAAAATCAAATTAACGAACAGATGAAAGACAAATTTTACTAACTATGTAACGCATGAAGACCCCGGATTGTTATAACGAATCCGTTAAGGTTTGTTAAAAAGACAGAACCACACAAATGACCTTGCAAGAATATTTTGATCGCTATCACTTTTTTATTTTGACCCCTGACATAATGCTGTCACTTGGCATGTATAAGTTTGCATCATCAATTAATCTTTAACGAATAAAAATGGCAAACGAAATTAATTCAATGTTATGAAAACGCATCTCAGCTTCTCCGTAACGTATTCCGTAAAAAGTCCAAGATACATACAGCTAACGGGGGCTTTGTGAAATCAACAAGCCCCGAACCGTTAGCGGCAAGCAATAGAATGGAAAAAAAAGCCACAGTGTATGACTAAACTAAATACTGTTCCAATATTGGAATTCAAAACAGCTGAAACATTTGAAACTTGGCTCGCAAAGAATCACGATACCTCAAATGGGCTCTGGATCAAAATATTTAAGAAAGATTCCGGGGAAAAGACCATCAGCTATGCAGAGGCACTTGATATAGCGCTTTGCTACGGGTGGATTGATGGTCAAAAACAAGCATATGACAACCAAGCCTGGCTACAAAAATTTTGTCCCCGAAGAGCAAAAAGTGTTTGGTCCAAAATAAATATTGGACATATCGAACGATTAATTAATGAGGGAAGAATGAGACCCGCAGGATTAAAAGCTGTCGAAAAAGCCAAAGCCGACGGTAGTTGGGAAAAGGCATACGATTCTCCGAGCAAAATGACCATCCCTGAAGATTTTCTAAAAGAACTTAGCAAAAACAAAAAAGCAGAAACGTTTTTTAGGGGTCTCAATAAGACCAATCTTTTCTCCATTGGATTTCGCCTGCAGACTGCAAAAAAACAAGAGACAAGAGAAAAGCGTATGAAAGAAATTATTGAAATGCTGGAGAAAGGTGAGAAATTCCGTTAAATGATTCGATAAGCCCAAAAAAACACACCTAAGTTCGTTGTCCGGGCTGGCGGATAGACCGAAAAATTACACCATCATTGAATTTATTTTGACACCCTTGATAAGGCTACTCAACTGACCTTAAACATTACTAATTTTCCAACGGACACCCATCAGGAAGCACCGGGAATTTTTGGAATAGTACGATCTCAATTATTAAACAAAGAGTGGAATGGAAAAGCTTGTAAAGGTTAGAAACAAAGCCAATCCAACTTTTCTATTTTACAACCTTGTACTTAATATGTGTCACCACGCCTGTTCCGCTTACATTAACCGGTTCGAGCCTGAGATTCGGTACTCCTTCAAAAATCCTTGAGCCAACACCAATAGTAACTGGTACAAGATGTAGCCACAATTCGTCAATAAGACCAGCAGCCAGATACTGATTGATGGTACTTGCGCCCCCCATGATCTTCACATTTCGACCTCCTGCCGCTTCTTTCGCCATGCTCAATGCTGCTTCGATACCATCCGTAACAAAATGAAATATCGTTCCGCCTTCCATTTCTACCGGTGAGCGTTCCTTGTGGGAGAGTACAAAAACCGGAGCATGATACGGCGGATTGTCGCCCCACCACCCTTTCCATTCCGATTTATCTCTCCTGTCTTTAGGTCCAAACATGTTACTGCCCATGATAAAGGCGCCCGCATCAAGAATAGCATCTATTTCTTTCTTATGCCGATGTTTTTCCGGTTCAGAAAACATCCAACTATCCAGCAAGTCCGAATCAAACCCGTCGCCAAATGGTTTTTCAAAACTTTGATTATGTCCCGCGGCAAAGCCGTCAAGAGAAACAGTTAATCCGGATGTTACTTTTGCTTTTTCCATGATTGTTCTTTTTACACATGATAAATGGTATTCAATAAGTAGTCGAATGGCATCAGCCTAAATTGACAATGAATTTAAAAAAAGTTTGAATTACCCTCTTATTTTTTGTCGAACCATCAATGAGGATTTCACGCTGATTGCTTAACCTAAAAAAACGGATTGAAAAACAGGAGCGTTACTTACCCACAAACGGCCATCCGGAAGAAATGGCTACTTATTTCTTCAACTTAGCAACTTGTATAGCGATGAACTCCGGCAAATAGTTGGGCGTACAATTTTTTGCCACTACTGCGTCTTTGTAAAGGCCTGTCTGTTCTCCAAGGGCAATGCATCTGGAGCGAAATTCTTCTTGAAAAATCCCAATTTGACCTGCAGTAAAATTCATCGCCCACTGGACTTCGGATTTCTCCGATGCGATCCGTTTTTCGATTAGAGAAAGTAGGTATTCACTATTGGCGGGAGGAGTCTGTCCTACCCAACGTAAGCGAGCTTGATAATACCAGAAAATCCGTCTTTGCAATGGCGAAGGACTATCTACCCAGGATTCCATTAACGCAACCGTCTTTTTATCTTTAACGAGTTGGTTGGCCATAAGCCAATCGATCAGTTGGTTCTGTTCCGCTGGTATATGCTGCTGAATATCCTTGTCCAAATCATCGATGACTTCTCGCGAAAGAAGTTTTTTATCCATAATTAGGATTGCCAACTGCCTTGCAAAATATGCGCCCGTTGACCAAAGCTCTATAGCTAATTGGTGGTCTTTTCCGATATCTTTAGCAATGTTCCTAAGATCGCCAAGCTTGATGGCTTTATTGCTAATTTGACCGAAGATATGTTGCGCTGTGGAGGAAAGTTCCATAGTTATGCGTTATGCTGTATGTTAATAAGCTGCGCTTTAGTAAACTGCTTTCAAATTTAAGATTTCTTCAAAATATCCGCTCCAAATCCGCCGAAAACGGCTGTATTCGGAAATTCCGGTATCGGCACCACCACAAAACACACCATGTCTACATATCCGATTCTTCTAATTCAAATAATTCTTCTATCGATTTTTCTAAAACCCTTGCCAACTTTAACGCGAGAACAGTAGAAGGCACATATTTCGCAGCTTCCAAAGCATTGATCGTTTGCCGACTTACTCCGACAGCCTGTGCCAATGTATCTTGGGAGAAGCCTTTGATCACACGATTTATTTTGATCTGATTTTTCATTGCTCCCTCCTATTGCTATATCGCCACCACTGGATGTTGAAAATTAAGATGAAAAGGATCAACAAAAAATGAGGGAACAAAACCATAAGTGATAAATATTGCGTCCCAAACACGAATAAATTGGCCACTACCGCATACAATATTGATAAAATAATAGCCCACGACCAAGCGAACAGCCGTAAACTAGTAATAAACTCATCTTCGACTATTTTTCTGCTAAAGGCAATTCCACATAAACCTAAAAGCGCCCCTAAAACGATCAGAATGAAACCCAGGTTTACATCGGAGAAACCAAAATAAACAGGCCCACCATCTCTAAACGGTGTATTATCTGCTATCACGAACATTCTTACTGTTAGATTTTTAAAGTCATACTTGATTAATGACCGATAAGAATCATTCAAAAAAATTGAAACTGATATAATAATAAGGATATATCCTAGCCAACGAAAATATCTGGGTAAAAGTGGTATTCTTTTCATGATGTCTATGATCTAAAAGCCTATGACGAAAGTAAGAATTATTTTACATATTGTCAAATATTTCTTACAAAATGTAATGTTTACTTGTCATTTTAGTGATAAATATTCATAATTGTTAATGAGTGGATGTCTAGAAAAATACGGCTATGTTAGCTGGATTAATGTAAATTTGAATTGAATGGAGCTTATTAAAGGTGATATCCCAAAAAAATATTTTAACGAGTTGGCGACATGGTTGGATCAGGAGCAAGCTTTTGATAAAGCCCAGCATGAGGCACTGCTACTGCAGCGGTCTGTTCAGGAACGGATTGCGCTTGGCGTCACCTGGTTTCCCATTGCGATAACGGATAGCGAATTAGGGCGGGGCGACTACCTGACCATCACGGTAAGCAAAACCACTCACCCGGAAGAGGGGCACCGGTTCAGGTACGGTATGCCTGTCTCCTTGTTTTCAAACCATAATCCGCGGCAGGATCGACTTCAGGGAATCATCGCATTTGCGAGTCGTGACACCCTACGGATTTCATTCCGGGTAGATGAACTTCCTGCATGGAGCCGTGGAGGCAGGCTGGGGATCGACCTGCTGTTCGATGAAAATTCGTACAAAGAAATGCATCGTGCACTGGATGAAGCCAACCTGACGCTGACCGACAAAAAACAAGGCTACCTGGTAAGGCAGCTCCTGGGCGGACCCGATGTTCGCGAGACCGCCTCCAACCCAGTTTATGAAAACGACCGTCTAAACCCCAGCCAAAACAAGGCGATAGCTCATATACTGGGCGAAAATCCGCTATCCCTCCTGCATGGGCCTCCCGGTACGGGTAAAACGACGACGCTGATCTACGCCGTACAGGAACTCCTGAAGCAGCGGCCGCAACAGCTTCTTATCGTCGCGCCAAGCAATACGGCTGTAGACGTACTGACCGAACGCCTTGATGCGGTGGGCGTATCGGTGGTCCGGATCGGCAACCCGGTCAAGGTTTCGGATCACTTACAGGAACTCACGTTGGACGCCCAGGTGGACAACCACGCCGCCCATAAAACGATCAAAACGCTGGAGAAGCAAGCCCGGGCCTATGTCGACATGGCGCATAAATACAAACGCAATTTCGGAAAGGCCGAGCGGGATCAACGGAAAGCGCTGTTTGACGAAGCGCGGAAAATCCGGAAAGAGATTGATCGGATGCTGGATTATATTGTTCAGGATGTATTTACCAAGGCGCAGGTGATCACGGCTACATTAGTGGGCGCCAATCATTATACCATTCGCGATAGGCGGTACAAAACCGTTATTATCGACGAAGCCGCGCAGGCACTGGAACCCGCCTGTTGGATTCCCATCCTGAAAGCCGATCGCGTCGTCCTAGCGGGAGACCATTGCCAGTTGCCTCCAACGGTCAAATCCAACCATCAGACTTCCAAGGGGCTATACCACACCTTGTTCGAAAAATTAATCGCGCAGCACCCCAACCATGTATCGCTGCTGGATGTGCAATACAGGATGAATGCCCAGATTATGAAATACCCGTCTCTGGCCCTCTACGCAGACCGGTTACAGGCAGCGCCAACCGTAGCCCATTGGACATTGCAGGGCGATGACAGCCCGATTATGTTTATCGATACCGCTGGTGCGGGATATGAAGAAACCGTCGTGGATCACGCCATTTCCAATCGGGACGAGGCCCATTTTTTATGTAACCACCTCGCTTCTTTTGTAGCAGACCTCAACATATCGCCTACAGACCAAGCCTTTCCGAGCATCGGCATCATCACGCCGTACCGGGCCCAATCGCTTTATCTACGTGAAATTATCGCGCAGGATGACCGGTTGCAGCCCTATACAAAACAGTTGCAAGTGAATACCATCGACAGCTTCCAGGGCCAGGAAAAAGACGTGATCTACATCAGTTTGACAAGGAGCAACGCAAAACAGGAAATCGGCTTTTTAGCCGACACCAGGCGGATGAATGTGGCCATGACCCGTGCCCGGAAAAAGCTGATTGTGATAGGCGACAGCAGTACCATAGGATACCATGATTTTTACGGTGGGTTCCTAGATTATATCGACTCTTTAGCCAGGCATCGCAGTGTATGGGAATGGATTTCCTGAGTGGATTTAAACTTTTTTATAGCGCCATCGTTAGTTAAATGGAGCGCACACATTGATCACACGGTTATGGAGGAAAACAATCCGATAATCAGACATGTATTTACTGCCGATCCGACCGTCTTGGAACATCGCGGTATCGTGTATCTGTATACCGGACATGACGACCCTCTCCCGGGAAGTGAGCAGTACACAATGAACGACTGGCTTTGCTTTTCATCTGTAAATTTGGTAGATTGGAATACGCATCCTTCACCCTTGGCGGCGAACGATTACAGTTGGGCATCGGGAGATGCATTTGCTTCGAAAATCATCTGCCACAATCAAAAGTTTTATTTCTTTACTGCGGTATCACACAAGAGAATCCCCGGCAAGGCCATCGGGGTTGCTACATCTGAAAGCCCTCTCGGACCTTTTCGGGACCCAAGAGGAGAAGCACTCGTTACTGGCGACATGCTGCCGGTAGCAGCCGACGAAAAATCGAATCTGGACCCGAGCGTTATCATCGACGATGATGGAAGTGCTTATTTGTTTTGGGGCAATGGCCGCTGTTTCTATGCACGGCTCAGCGCGAATCTCCTCGAAATCGACAGCGAGATCAGTGAGCTACACCTACCTCACTTTAATGAGGGTACGCATATCTATAAGAGGGACGGCCATTACTACCTGATGTATGGCTATGGGGCACCGGAACGTGTAGCTTATGCAATGAGCGACAACCTTCATGGGGCCTGGAAATTTGTTGGCATCGTGAATGAGCTTGCTGGCAATTGCGAAACGAACCGGCCCGCAACACTCGACTTCAAAGGAAAATCCTATTTCTTTTACCATAACGGGGCTTTGCCGAATGGTGGCAGCCATAGGAGATCGGTCTGTGTTGATTACATGTACTATAATGGCGACGGGACAATTAAAAAAATCGTAATGAGTTCCGAAGGGATTAGTCCCCAAAAATGAAAAGACCTAACCGCGCTTATAAATTAATTCTTCGATCTCTGTCTGTCGTGCATTTGCAAAACCTTTGTCAGAGCCGATTTTGACGAAACCGCATTTTTCTAAAACCTTCTGTGAACCAAAATTATCAAACGCTACTCGCCCAAAAATTGGCCTCGTAGTTTCAATATCGAGAAAATCTTTTAGTGCTTTGGTTGCGATTCCTTTTCCCCAAAATTTTCTATCTAACCAATAGGTAATCTCCGTGTCACCTTCCAGTATAAATTTGGCAACACTTCCCACAATAACACTGTTAACTAGAATTGTTTGATTATTTACGGTTGGGTCATTCAATAATCTCGCGTATTTGGCCAAATACGCTGCTTTGTCTGTAGAGTCTTTTGGTGTAAACGCGGCTAAATAACTCGCCTCTTTGTCAAGCTGAAACTGGAAGAGACTGTCCAAGTCTGCAACTTCTGTTCGCCTAAGTTTTATATCGAGTTTGTTGTTTGTTATCTTGTTTTGCGTGCTCACTTCAAAATGTTCCGTCGTTTATTTTTTTCGTTTGTAATGCAGTGGTGTCAGTCCAATGATAAACTCGTCTACTAAGTCGTGTTTCAATAGTTCATTGATCACTTCTGGGCCACCGTTACAATAAATGTACCAACCCCTTTCTTTCGCTTGCACGACGAAATGGTTAACTTTGTAACTCTCATTAACGACAGAGATATGAAAAAAGGCTATTTCAATAAGGCATTCCTTTTATTCGAGCTATTCCGTAAGCATCGGATCAGTGGGAATGACTTCGCTAAGGCAGAAAGCAAATCAGCCTATCTGGATGAAAAAGTTGACGAATTCCGGCTTTTGATTTCAATGGGCAAGGATGTGTTCGCGGGACGGTATCATATGGATAGGTGGAATCTGTCTATTATTGTAGCAACGATTGCTTATATTGTCTCTCCGCTTGATGCAATACCTGATATCGTTCCCTTGATGGGCTGGATGGATGATGTAACCATTGTTGCATACGCCGTTTCAAAACTCACGGACGAAATCCAGAAATATAAGGCTTTTATTCAGGCTTCTTTAGATTCAAACCAATAGTGCATAATAACTGCCCGTTTACGGACAACATGTCCGTATTCGGACACCTGCCTGAATAACAGGTTACCCGTAATGAAGTCATTCAGGGTGTTTCGGCATATGGCAGTTTTATTGCAGGGAAACAACCATGCTAAGGAATTATCTTACGGTCGCCTTCAGGAACCTAGTGAGAAATAAATTATTTACCGGCCTGAATATTCTTGGACTTGCCACCAAGCGGCCGTGACACCTCCGCCGCTGTCGGCAGCATCGTGCGGTTCATATTCTTTGGTGATGAGGTTTTTATTTTCAAGGATTTTAATGGTTCAGCTAATGGTGGCTTTGGTCATATTGAACTCATCGGCCAAAAATCAATACCTGAACCTGGATTGGACTTAAAGTCTTTCAAAATTCTATTTTTGCGAGGGTATTTTTATCCGGGGGTAATTTTGGGTCGCTCATTGGGATAAGGTCAACTTCCAGATAAAAGGCGGCATCAGGCCAATGGCAGCCAAGCAAACATATTCATGCCCTGAATGTTTACCCTATGATAAAAAGTCGCGATATGCCCTCTTATTTGTCTTCTATGCCCCTTATGTCTTTTTCTGTTTTGCTGTAGCTTTACAGTATCAAAATACATAATCTTTTAACACGTTATACAATGTTAACACTGCAATTCTCAAAAGAAATCAAAGCCCCGGCCCAGAAAGTCTGGGATACGCTTTGGAATCCAGACACCTATCTGAAATGGACAAAGGCCTTTAATCCGGAAGATGCGGGTGGATCTATTCAGAGCGACTGGCAGGTTGGCGGAAAGACGCTTTTCCTTGACAGCAAAGGTAGCGGCATGGTAAGTACCATAAAGTCGCTAAACAAGCCGTATGATGTTGTATTTGAACATTTAGGTGAATTAACGGATGGCAAAGAAGATACGACGAGTGAAAAAGTGAAGGATTGGGCCGGCTCGCTGGAAGAATACCATCTTTCGGAAACTAACGGTACCACCCTGCTCAGGGCTTCTGTACAAACGGCACCGGAATGGGAAGAACATATGAATAGCGCGTTTGCCAAGGGCCTGGAGGAAGTAAAGAAACTCTCCGAACAATAAAATTAACTACACAAAATAAACAGAAATATGGACAAGCCTATAGCAAAAACCCTGACAATCGTTATCCCTGCCTACCGTATGCATAGCCAGCTATTCAATAACATGCTGAAAGGTATCCAGGAGGAAGATGCCCAAAAGCGTATCGCCGATAGAACCAATCATTTTGCCTGGATGGCCGGCAACCTGGTCAATTGCAGGTACTGGCTGGCCGAGGTCTTGGACATTCCCGAAAAAGACCCCAATGAAGATCTGTTCAAGAATGCGAAAGCGCTGGATTCGTCCCTTCAATACCCATCACTAGACGAGCTAAAAAAGCAGTGGCATAAGATCTCGCCGCTCCTGTACCAGAAATTATTGTCGGTGGAGGAAGCAGAACTTAGTCAGGCGTATCCTTTCGGAATGAATGTACCCTATGTCGAAGAAAACAAACTAAACATGGTGGGTATGGGTCTGGACCGTGAAAGCTACCTATTTGGTCAATTGGGTCTGATGCGAAAGGCACTAGGCTATGAGGGGGTCAGATACGACCTGGATGATCACTTAAGCTATTAGGACAAAGGTACCGAACCATCCGGTATTCCGCATGAACCCCGCGGTCTGCCACCTCGCCCGTACATGTCCAAAAACGGACAACAGATGTTCGTATTCGAACACTGCTTTAACGTAAAATAGGCCTTGAACAACCTTATTGGCCGTTTGTATAAAATGGTTTACTATTTGAGTCCTGGTTATCTACGCAAATTATTAAGACATGTTCAAGCACTATTTTCGAACTGCCATACGATCGATAGCCCGCTACAAATCTTATGCAGCAATTAATATTTTCGGCTTGGCCTTAGGACTTGCCTCCTGTATATTAATCTTTCTCATTGTTAGGAATGAACTCAGCTACGATCAATATCATAGACAAGCACATAAAACCTATCGGGTTACGTCGCTTGGTTTAGATTATAATCCCAGTGTCTCATTTGCCGTTGCTCCGGCGCTTAAAAATGACTTCCCGGAACTGGAACATGTTTCACAATACTATTATTGGCGGGAAAGCATGATCGAAATAAATCAGGAGCGTTACATACTAAAAGACATCGGCGCAGCCGACAACGAATTTACCAAAATATTTGATTTAGAATGGCTGGCAGGCGATCCCAAATCGGCACTGGAAGCTCCAAACACGATTGTACTTACGGAGACTATCGCAAAACAGTATTTTGGAGATCAGGATCCTATGGGGCAGACAATCCGTATGGATAACAATTGGGAGCTGAAAGTAACCGGCCTGATCAAAGATCTTCCCAGCAACAGCCATTTAACATTTAAGTCGCTGGTTTCCTGGGCAACATTCCACGATGAAACAAGCAATTTTTGGTCTATACAGGGAGGCTATCTATATATCACCTTACCTGATAATCTATCTGCACGTAGTATCGAACAACAGCTTCCCTCGTTTATTAAAAAGAACTGGGGGGAAGAAGTTGAAAAAGAAGGCAAGCTATTATTACAACCACTAACCGATATACACTACGATCAACGATACCTTAACCAGACGAGTATGCCCCGCTCTAAAAAGAGTATATATGGCCTCGCTGCCATTGGTTTGTTTATTTTAGTAATAGCCTGTATTAACTTCGTCAATATGGCTACCGCTTTTGCCATAAAGCGCTCGAAAGATGTAGGTATTCGAAAAGTGATCGGCGCCAAGCCCATTCAGATCATTAAAAGCGCACTTTCGGAAATAGCTCTTCAAGTGGTCATCGCTTTGGTCCTGGCACTAGGGGGCCTGCTGTTATTCATCCCTTATGCAGAAAGGTTCTTTGGTACACGCATCACTCCTACTCAGCTGCTACAGGCGGATGTTATCATGGGGCTTCTTACTATTTCACTATTTGCGGTTTTGATGGCTGGGCTGTACCCTGCGCTGATACAGGCACGCTTTAATCAAGTACAAATTTTAAAGTCGCCTTTTTCAACAGCTGTCAAAGGAAATACACGCTTAAAAAGAGGATTGATAGGCATCCAGTTCCTGGTAACTCAGTTACTCATTATAAGTACTTTTATTGTTGCCAAACAGATGGATTTCTTCCTTAATAAAGATATTGGCTTTGATAAGGAATCGATTATAGCGTTTGATATAGGGAAAAATCCCGAAGGGCTACGCCAGCTACTCTCCAGGCAACCCGGCGTTAAAGATTTCAGTTTTGCTTCGGTTGCACCGGCTTACAATATCAACTATATGCCTTTTTCTGCTCCTCACTTGGGCATGAATGAAGTAGATGTGACGGAACTGAAAGTTGTGGATGAAAATTATCTCCCGATGTTTAAAATAAAGATGATGGCTGGTTTACCCATTATCAAAAGCACGGCCCCAGACAGCATCCTGAAAATTGTTGTTAATAACACGTTCATAACCCGATTGGGTATACATAATCCTGAAGATGCTTTGGGAGAACAAGTGATAGTAGGTGATCGTAGCGCAGAAATTCAAGGGGTCGTGGCCGACTTCCAAAGTGAATCCAAGCACAAAAAAATCAGGGCCTGCTTTCTTTACTACAATCCCGAAAGATTTCACCAGGCAAGTGTGAAACTTCAGTCAACTAACATAAAGCAGACAATCGCGTCCATTAATAAAGAATGGTCGATGCTCAATCCCGAGTCGTTATTTAATTATGAATTTCTTGATAACAAGGTTGCCCGGTTGTATGAACAAGAGCAAACTCTTTATAATACGTTTGAGGTTTTTACAGCCATTGCTATTATCATCAGTTGTGTAGGTTTGTTGGGGCTGGTATCATTAATGGCCGTTCAGCGCGTAAAAGAGATCGGTATGCGCAAAATTCTAGGTGCATCTGTAAAAAATATTGTGATACTATTTTTAAGAGATTTTGTCCTATTAATCTTTGTAGCCTTTGCCATAGCAGTACCCATTACATGGTATTCAATGAATAGCTGGCTGCAAGAATTTGCCTATCAGATTAACATTACGCCCATACACTTTATTATAGGGTTGCTAGCCACTCTTCTTGTTGCGGGAACTACCGTTTTTATCCGTAGCTTCATCGCTGCTACCAATAACCCAATTAAGGCGATAAAAGAAGATTAGCAAGTAAAATTGTTTTTGGATTTATACGGACTAGCAGAAGAGCGGCGTTATCCTGATACCTCGATTGAAGGATATGTACGGCAGCATCTCTTCCAAAAGTCTGTAGAATTGAGTTTGCTACTAGCACTGACTAGGAAAACACAAGGCTGCCCCATACAGCCGCTGAACAAGCCAAGACAATAATAGCGGCCCATATTAAGTAACCTTGAAAAGAAAAATGTCTGATTAATCTGTACAAGCTAATGGCAAATACGACCACCACTGCCATCATCAGCGGTATGGTAATAAGTTCCTGAACGACGCCCAGCAATCAAAATCTAAATGAAATAAATGGTAATTGAGAAACAGGAACAGAAAATAAACGGAGAAACCGACTCCGAGAACGAACAACGATTTATCTACATGCTGCTTTTCCATACCCTAGCTTTTCATTTTCTTATTGAAAGGTTGTAACGATTAAATATCGCAAAAAATATGTGAAACCTGCATGAGCCTACGGTTTTATTGAGTGACATATTTTTTAGTATTTTCGTTGCGAAAAGGATACCGAGGAATATTGTACATCCGTCCGCATTTTTGCATTATCTCACTTTCTGTTGAGCATTACGGCGGCCCGTACAACTGAGTTATGGCGGCGCGCAAACAGGGTTGGCCATAGGAAAGTAGGAAATTAAGGAAAAACATACGTATTGGACAACATGGATTATTCATTCAGGAAAGCAAACATTGAAGACCTTCCCAGTATCTGGGAGATTTTGGAAGGTGCGATACAACGTAGAAAACGAGATGGCAGCGAACAATGGCAAGATGGCTATCCCAATCCGACGGTTATCAAGAACGATATTAACCTGGGTATGGGATATGTACTGTCAGATGGAGAAGTTATTACCGCATATTGTGCCATCTTGATAAACGATGAACCGGCATATGCAACCATTGAAGGTAAGTGGCTGACCAATGGCGATTTCGTTGTATACCACCGGGTTGCCGTGTCAGAAAAACACTTAGGTAAAGGCGTCGCTCAGCAACTGTTGAAATACATCGAACAATTTGCACGTCAGCATAACATATTCAGTGTCAAAGCAGACACCAATTTCGATAATCCGGGGATGCTGCGGCTATTCGAGAAGCTCGGCTATCGCTATTGCGGAGAGGTAAGCTTTAGGGGAATGCCACGAAAAGCCTTTGAAAAGGTACTGAACTAAACCCCTAACACCCATCTCACATCAAAAGCATCGGTTACCTCCACTAGCTTTTGGTCGTCATCATTCCCTGCGGGAAGATTTGTGTTATTAGATTTGAGTCTCTCAATAAGCGCTTGTCTATCATGTGTATTTTTGCAAGGTAGAAAAATAGACATATAATTCCCCAGCGTCCTCCCTTCATTGTGTACCAAATCTGACCCGTGAATAATGATTCGATCAGAAATAAGCGACCCGATGACAACGGGCATTTCTGTATAACCCAGTAATTCTTTTTCAAAAGTTTCAACCTGCAATGTGCCACCAAAGCAGGTTTGGTAAAATGTGAGCGCCTTTCTGCAATTACCTGAAAAAGTAATGAAAATGGCACTCACAAATTTATCATTAGAATCAGTCATCGTAGGTAAATTAGGCATCCGGAATTTCAGGTTCTACAAGCTTCATCAACTTCTCCAGGGATTCCTGCCAACCTAAATAACACATTTCTACCGGTATTATCGTAGGGATACCCTCTTGCACGACCGTAAGCTCAGTGCCACACGAAACTGCTTTCAGCCATACGGTTGTTGTCATCTCTCCCGGCAAATTGGGGTCATCAAACGTATCCGTGTATTTAATGAATTCATTGGGCATTATTTCGAGATACGATCCACCAAAAGAATGCCCATTTCCTGTGCTGAAGTTTATAAACGTCATATGGTACTTCCCTCCTTCCTTGAAATCCATATGCTGCACAGTGCATATAAAACCGTAGGGCGGTAACCAAGTTGAATGTGCCAACGGATCAGCAAAGGCCCGAAACACCTTTTCCGGGCTTGCCTTGATTACCCGATGTAATGAAACTGTTTGATTTTCCATTTTAATTGAAATTTAATTTGTAATAAATACTTATCTCTTACTACTCTTTACCTTTTCCTCATTCTCCTTTTTCCTGAATGTCACGATTTTCTTAATCAGCGCTTCAGGCAGGGGTTTATCCGTTGGAATCTGGATGACCGATTTACTGGTTTTATACCCCACAAGGTCAGCCTTGAAGTGCTCCCAAAATGCATCGCTATAAGGATGCGACAACGAGACATGTTTCGGAAATGCACAGTAGTATATCAAATAACCGTGGTATTTAAAGCAGGGGATTTGATAGCTGATGCTTTCCGCAGCATCCGGTACCACTTCGTGAATGATTTTCCGGATGGTTTGCATCCGTGCCAGCGATTCACCGCTAAATGCTTGATGATATTCATCTATGGTTTGATAATTGGTCTTAGCCATTGGTATGGATTTTAGGGTTATACACATAAGAAACCGTCAGTATACCCAACACAACCAGTGGCAACAGCATAAATCCGATGTTTTGATCTACGCAGGCATGACTGATGAATGCAAAGATCAAATTAAAGGTAAGCCCTGCATATGCCCATTCTTTTAACTTGCTTGATAGGTTAGGAAGGGAAATCGCTAAAACACCCAGTGCTTTACAAATGATCAGCGTATATGCAAAGTAATCGGGATAACCCAATGGTTTCGTACCTACAGTGGCTTGCTCCGGTGCAAAAAGCAGGGTACTAAGCGGCATCACCCCTTCCCATAGGATAATGAGGGTCGTTGCTATCCAAAAGATTATTTTATTCTTTTTCATATCATTGGCTATTAACGGTTTATAAATTAGTTTGATTCAACATATTTTACAAAATTGTTCAAGATAGCTTGCCATCCTTGTTTCTGAAATTCAGGGTCATTTTCTGTTTCTGTATCAAACGTGGTTTCGATGTTGGTTTTACCATTTTGCGCGGCAAACAATGTAGTTGCTCGTCGTCCATCGGGCATGGTATACGTAATTTCCCTATGCAGCGCTACCGCATCATAAGTACCCTCAAAGTCAAAACCGAAGCTGCCATCTTTCGCTTCCATCCTATTCTTAAATTTACCACCTACCCGTAGATCGTTTTCACTGCTTGGGCTATGCCAACTGGGGTCGGGCGTATTCCACTGCATAATGTCGCTTGGTGTATTCCAAGCTTCCCAAACTTTTGCCACGGGAGCATTTACTGTTGCTTCTACCGTAATTCTTGTTGCTTGTGCCATTGTTAATTCGTTTTTTGTTTATTAAACTTAGATAAATTTGCTTTTAAAGTATATAAAGCAATTTATCGTTCTCTCCTCTGCCATTGATAACTTTTTTTATAGAGGAAATTTTACAATTCAAAATTACAATAGGGCATCAAATTGTGGCTGTTGTGAAAATGACAATCTTAGGGGTGAATTATGACAAACTATTTATATCTTGCAGTCTAATAACCAATAGTTGATATGCAGATTTCTGTCTTTGTGCCTGAGTATGGGGTAATTGAAGCGGTTACACCACCATTCCGAACCTTTCATACCGCCAATGAGTTTTTAACCACATTTGGCAAAAAACCCATTTTCAAGGTGGAATATGTGGGCTTAAAAGAATATGTTCCGGCCAACAATGGCGAATATACGATAAGGACCGATAGGTTGCTCAAAGATGTGACTACAACAGACCTGCTGATCATACCGCCTACATTTGGCGATACCGCCAAAGGAATTCAGGCCAACGCGGAAGCGATACCGTACTTTAAAAAATTGCACGCGATGGGTTCAAGTTTGGCCAGTTTGTGTGTCGGTGCTTTTCTTTTGGCCGAAACAGGCTTGCTCAACGGCAAAAAATGCTCTACACATTGGGCGCATATTAACGAGTTTAAGGAAAGATACCCGGATGTGGAAGTAGAAGACGGAGCGATCATCACAGAACACGATAATATTTACAGCAGCGGCGGAGCAAGCAGCTTGTGGAATTTGATATTATACCTGGTTGAAAAGTTTTCGGATAGAGAAACAGCCGTAATGATTTCAAAATACTTTGCGTTGGACATCGGGAGAGATAGCCAATCCCAATTTGCTATATTCAAAGGTCAACGGAATCACGGCGACGATGACATACAAAAAGTACAGGACTACATTGAAGAACACTATTGTGATAAAATATCCATCGAAACACTGGCAAAGCTGATTAATACAGGCCGTAGGACTTTTGAACGGAAATTTAAAGAGGCTACCAACAATACCCCCATAGAATATATACAAAGAGTACGGATAGAAGCTGCCAAAAAATTCTTTGAAGCCTCCCGGAAGAATGTCTCTGAAATTATGTTCGATGTAGGGTATACGGATACAAAAGCATTTAGGGATATCTTTAAAAAGATTACCGGGCTTACGCCCATTGAGTACCGGAATAAATTTGCAAGGGTGGCAAACGAGGTATAATCTAACGCCAACCTAATCCGGGTGCAACATGCTCCAAAATAGAAGCCAGCACGTGTACATTGTAATCGACGCCTAGCGTATTGGGTATCGTCAAAAGGAGTGTATCCGCTTCTTGGATCGCCTCGTCCTGAGCCAATTGGTTGATGAGTTGATCCGGCTCTGCTGCATAGCTCCTTCCGAAAATCGCCCGTTTGTCCTTTTCGATATGACCGATCTTGTCGACGCGATTGGCTTCCTGTCCAAAGTAACGATGATCTTGATCGCTAATCAATGCAAAAATAGATCGACTTACGGAAACCCTGGGTTCACGCTGATGTCCTGCTTTTTTCCATGCTTCTTTGTACAGCCTGATTTGCTCCGCTTGCTGTACATGAAATGGCTTGCCATTTTCGTCGTACTTCAAGGTAGAACTTTGCAGGTTCATCCCGTTTTCAGCCGCCCAAACAGCAGTCGCATTGGATGCCGCTCCCCACCAAATACGGTCCCGCAACCCTCCCGAATGGGGTTCCAAACGCAATAATCCCGGTGGATTCGGAAACATCGGGCGCGGATTAGGCTTGGCAAATCCAACACCGTTTAGCCTTTCCAAGAATTCCAGGGCTTTACGGCGTCCCATATCGGCATCGGTTTCCCCCTCGGCCAATTCATAACCAAAATAGCGCCAACCGTCGATTACTTGTTCCGGCGAACCTCTGCTGATTCCCAATTGCAATCGTCCTTCGGAAATTAAATCAGCAGCTCCGGAGTCTTCCACCATATATAACGGATTTTCATAACGCATATCAATGACGCCGGTGCCAATCTCAATTTTGCTTGTTTTGGCACCGATAGCCGAAAGCAAGGGAAATGGAGAGGCTAGCTGGGCAGCAAAGTGATGTACCCGGAAATATGCACCATCTAAACCAATTTCTTCGGCTGCAACAGCCAAGTCAATAGACTGAAGCAATGTATCACTTGCGGTACGGGTTTTATAGGCCGGATGATTAGACCAATGTCCAAACGATAAAAATCCTATTTTCTTCATAATCTCTTACAAAGATAACGATTATCAAAAAGAAACCCGTTATCTTGTAAGATAACGGGAATCCGCCCCAATGGGGTTAGGGGCTATCAACCTAAACCTAACACAAAGATATAAATTTCTTTGATATTCTTCCAACAATTATTAGAACCGGTATAGCTTGACAAAATCCTTACAGGGTGTTGGCCCACCCATTTGCCCGTATTAGAAGATAATTGCTGATTTAGCGGAACGTGGCTTCCAACGGGTCAAATGACTCCATACCGGCAAATTAAGAGGAAAGACACGTTGGCGATTGATGGGTAACGAGAATCAAACAGGCAACCATGCAAAATTCCCTTAAAGATATTCCCCAAATCGTAGGCGATGTTTATCGCAAAGAGTCACGACCCGTGTTCGCCGCATTGATTCGCTTGCTCGGCGATCTGGACCTCGCTGAAGATGCCATGCACGATGCTTTCAAGGTAGCGCTTGAGCAATGGGGTGAAAAAGGCGTTCCTTCAAATCCGCGGGCATGGCTTGTTTCTACCGGCCGGTTTAAAGCAATCGATCGTATCCGGCGCGAATCAAAATTTGATCCATTACAAATACAGCACATTGAGCAAATTGAAGCTAAAACTGCCGATCCTTCCGGGCAGGTTGACAAAAAGATTGAAGATGATGTGCTCCGGCTGATCTTTACGTGCTGCCACCCCGCGTTGTCACTCGATGCACGAACGGCCCTGACCTTGCGTGAGGTTTGTGATCTGACCACCGAAGCGGTCGCCAGTGCGTTCCTTGTTACGCCATCCACCATGGCACAGCGGATTGTGCGTGCCAAGACCAAAATTCGCGAAGAAAAAATACCCTTCGAAGTCCCTCCGGAACACGAATTACCGGATCGGATCGCAGCCGTGCTCCAGGTGGTTTACCTGGTATTCAACGAAGGCTACTACGCTTCGTCGGGCGAGTCAGCAACCCGCATTGATCTTTCAAGTGAAGCGATCCGACTGGGGTATCTGCTGCACGCTTTACTGCCTGATCCCGAGGTTGCTGGATTGCTTAGTCTCATGCTACTGCATGAATCCCGCCGACCGGCCCGCACTTCATCGTCCGGAGATCTTATTCTTTTGGACGATCAGGATCGATCGCTCTGGGATCGCAATATGATTGCCGAAGGTCTGTCTCTCGTCGAACAAGCATTTTTTTCCAAGCGGGCGGGAGCCTATACCTTTCAGGCAGCCATAGCAGCCCTACATGCCGAGGCAAAGCATCCCGATGCAACGGACTGGAAGCAGATTGCTGGCTTATATAGCTTGTTATTGCGCATCCATCCTTCTCCTGTTATTGAATTAAACCGTGCGGTAGCCATAGCCATGCACAAGGGGCCTGAGGCAGGATTGCAGCAGATCGATGCGATTCTGGGGCGCGGGGAGCTAAACAACTATCATTTAGCACATGCTGCGCGGGCGGAACTATGCCGGAAAATAGGTCGGATAGACGACGCGAGGGCATCATGGCAGCGTGCACTCAGCCTCGCTCAACAAGCCCCCGAACGGCGGTTTATCAAACGGAAACTTAGTGAGTTGAATGCGTAATTCTCCAAAAACACAAAAAAATTTCAAAATGTTTGTCGATTTTGTCTTCCGCCATTCGACTACTTGGTGAACGAACAAAATATAAGAGAACATGACTCAAAACAAAAAGACAATCGGAAACGATAACGGAGACGTAAAAAAAACACGGGTCCGGGTCGAGAGCTTTTCCATCTCACTTGACGGCTATGGGGCGGGACCAGACCAAAGCGTTGACAATCCGCTCGGCCTCAAGGGAGAGCACTTGCACGACTGGCTCCTTCCTACGCAAACGTTCCGAATGATGCATCATGCCTTCGATCCTCGCGCCACACAGGGGCAAGAGGATGGCACGACCGGGCTCGACGACGACTTTGCGCAGCGCGGGTTCGAGAACATCGGCGCCTGGATTATCGGAAGGAATATGTTTGGACCGGTCCGCGGCCCTTGGCCCAACATGAACTGGAAGGGCTGGTGGGGAGCCAATCCCCCTTATCATGTGCCGGTTTATGTACTGACCCACCACGCAAGACCTCCTTTGGAGATGGAAGGTGGCACAACTTTTTACTTTATTACGGAAGGTATTCACGATGCGCTTGCCAAAGCCCGGAAAGCAGCCAATGGGAAGGATATCCGAATTGGAGGTGGGGCAGATACCATTCAACAGTACCTGCGCGAGGGGCTGATCGATGAACTGCATATTGCCATTACTCCTACTATCCTAGGACGAGGTGAACGGCTGTTCGAAGGAGTTGACTTATGCTGCGCCGGCTACGAATGTGTCCGATTCGAGACCTCTGAGAAGGCGACCCATGTTGTTCTACAACGTAAAGAAGCTTAGATTTAATGAATAATAAAAGAGAGCATCATGAAATACATTTGTCTCGGTTACATGAACGAAGAAATTTGGAAGACATTATCAGAAAGTGAACGGAACAACTTTATGGACGACTGTTTCGCCTATGACGATGAACTTCGGAAGAATGGGCACTTTGCAGGTGGAGAAGCCCTGCAGGATGCTCGGAATGCAATTACATTGAGATGGAGTAATCACCACGTCTCCGTGACTGACGGTCCTTTTGCCGAAACCAAAGAGCAGATCGGTGGGATCATGATACTGGAAGCTACTGATCTTAATCACGCCATCCGCCTATTATCAAAACATCCGTCACTCCGACTGGGACAGGGTGGCAGTAGTTGGGAAATCCGACCGGCTGCCGACTTAACGGCTTTGATGGAAGATAGCAAACACAGAGGAAAGGGATAGAGGTGTACGCGCCTCAATGCACCGAGAGGAACCAGACTTTGACTTATCGGTCGGTCATCACGCGATAGGTGGGGTCTTCGATGATATTGACGTCGATGACCCCTTCTGCATTTTTCAGCAACTGCCTGCAATCTGGACTTAAATGGCGCAAATGAAGCGTTTTTCCTTGTTGATGATATTTTGCTGTGATTTTGTTCAACGCTTCAATAGCAGACATATCTACTACTCTACTTTCCTTGAAGTCGATGATCACTTCGTTCGGATCGTTAAATACGTCAAACTTTTCCATAAATGTAGTTGTAGAGCCAAAAAAGAGTGGACCGTAAATCTCGTAATGTTTTGCGCCTCGGTCGTCCATAAATTTTCTGGCACGGATGCGTTTAGCACTTTCCCAAGCAAATACCAAAGCAGAAATCACGACGCCGATCAATACAGCTAGGGCAAGGTTATGCAAAAGTACCGTTATGACCGCCACCAACATGCCGATTAAAATATCAGGGCGCGGCATTTTAGAAATGATTCGGAAACTTACCCATTCAAACGTTCCAATGGCTACCATCATCATCACACCAACTAACGCAGCCATGGGTATTTGCTCAATCACAGGACCAGCTACGAGAATAATTAATAAGATGGTAACTGCACCAATGATTGCGGAAAGCCTGGTTCGTGCACCAGCGCCGACATTTACCAACGTTTGGGCAACCATCGCACAACCGCCCATTCCTCCAAAGAAACCATTGGTGATATTTGCGAGACCTTGGGCGGCTGCCTCCCGGTTTGATCGCCCCTTCGTATTAGTTATTTCATCAACCATGTTTAAGGTCAACAACGATTCAATTAACCCCACCCCCGCCATGACCAATGCATAGGGAAAAATGATTTGTAATGTCGCTAAGCTAAATGGAATCTCAGGAATGCGGAATGTAGGTAGCGAGCCGCTTATCGATGCAATATCAACTACCTTTTTGGTGTCTATATCGAAAAAATATACGATACCAAAGACAATTAATATGGCGACCAGCGAAGCGGGGACTGCCTTCGTGATTTTTGGCAACAGGATTACGATTGCGATTGTTAAGGCGGTTAGCCCGATCATCAAATACAGCGGAGCTCCCTGCATCCAACCGTCAATCCCTCTTTCCGTAATTTTAAATTGCGCTACCTGTGCCATGAAAATGATGACCGCAAGTCCGTTTAGAAAACCATACATCACGGGTTGCGGTATCAACCGGACAAATTTACCCAGTTTGAAGAGCCCAACTAACAATTGCAGAAAACCACCTAAAACTACTGCCCCAAAGAGATACTCCACGCCATGTGAGGAAGCCAATGCGATCAGCACAACGACGGTTGCGCCTGCGCCTCCGGATACCATACCAGGTCTTCCACCCAAAATGGCGGTTACCAAACCCATTAAAAATGCGGCGTAAAGGCCTGTTAACGGAGATAGTCCGGCCAATATAGCAAACGACAGCGATTCAGGTATCATCGTCATCGCAACAGTTAAGCCGGCCAGGATTTCGTTTTTGTAATTTATGCTTTGTTTAAAATCAAACAGGTTGAAAATTTTCTGCATCTAGATCGAACCGTATATTTTATTGCAAAATTACATTTAATCCTTTGTGCCTAATAAATTATATAAAAAAAGTAAATTTGATGCTAAACGACATTTCGAATTAAAGGTTTGCTTCAACAGGTCGTTTACGCTTTTGACATCTAATTATTATGAGATAAAAAAGATGACACGGTTTACGACCTGGCTTCCGATGCGTCGATTATATAATGCATGCCTGATATAATGCCTGACGGCGCTGTTTTGTTACGATGAAAGATTTATTAAATTGCGCACGGCATTGTACGAAAGCAAGGGACTGACTAAATTATGAGGTAACAGGAAACAGTTAAACAAAGTTAGTTGACGGATAACAGAATATGAAATACGTAACTACTATTCACCAAATAGGTAATAATACCGGAATAGAGATCAGCGAACAGCAGTTGGAAGAGCTCGGAGGTGGCAAAAAGCCTCTGGTTGTGGTTACTCTCAATAACCACACATACCATAGCGCCGTGGGAAAAATGGAAGGCAAATTTCTGATCAGTCTGAGCGCCGAAAACAGGAAGAAAGCAAATGTGAAAGGAGGAGATACCTTAGAAGTTGAAATACTGTTGGATACCAAACCTCGAACGGTAGAGGTTCCTGAAGAGTTTCAAGCAGTTTTGTCTAAAAATAAAATCGCAGCAAGTGCTTTTGAAAATTTGGCCCCCAGCAAAAGGAAGGCGATCGTGGAATCCATATTAACCGCTAAAACAGAAGAAACGCGGCAAAGGAGAATCACCAAAGCTATTGACACGTTAAGTAGATAAACGGGTTGATATTAGCGCGCCACGCGTGAAAATAATCGGCTCGATGGGTATCATTTGAAAGGAATTAAAATGCACGAGGTATACGTAACCGACAAAGCATTTGAAAAGAACGAGTTCATCCAAAATTCGCTAACAACAGGAGAATACGAAAACTGCATTTTCAGAAACTGTAACTTCGCGAACGGTGACCTTTCGGCCTCCAAATTTATAGACTGCAGGTTCGAAGGTTGTAATTTGAGTTTGTCAACGCTGAATAAGACGGCATTGCGGGAGGTAAACTTCAAAGACTGCAAAATGCTTGGATTGCGTTTTGACAATTGCCTGGATTTTGGACTTTCTTTTTCGTTTGACGGATGCCAACTGAATCATTGCTCATTTTATCGGACTAAAATCAGGAATACGGTTTTCAGAAACTCTCAATTGCGGGAAACCGATTTCACAAATTGCGACCTCTCAAACGTTATTTTCGACAATTGTGACCTAGCAGGGGCATTGTTTGACCATACCATCCTCGAAAAAGCAGATTTTAGAACATCTTATAACTATTCCCTTGATCCAGAAATAAACCGAATTAAAAAGGCCAAATTCTCAATCGCAGGCGTAGCCGGATTATTAGGTAAATACGATATCGATATTGAATATTAAAAACCCCGATCAGCCAAAAACATCGCTTTTTTAGCATAAAAGCCGAAATAACCTATTTTTAATCATGATACAAGACCATGCAACGTGATCGGAAAACTGGAGTTGTAAGTTAAAGCCAGGACCTCAGTGTTGGTCCTGGCTTTTTCCAGTTTAGACCATCCTGCCCATCAGCGGATCGGTGATGCTTGGGCGGCCGGTTTCCACGTGCCCGGCATATCGGTACGACAACGCGGGGTATCCTTTGGCAATGAACTCAAAATCGTACCACCCGTCCGAATCGGTCAGGGATATTTCCAAGTGAACCTTGTCTTTTACAGGTACGGTCTTCGATGCCCGCCCATACGACAGATCCCGTACTTCCAGCGTCTCTCCACGAGGAAGAACAGCCTCCACGACAACGGATTGCCGATCCGGTTTCACAGACACTTCCAGTCGAGGGTCCGACAGGGTTGCGTTTCCTTTGAATGCCCGGTAAAAACCGTTTGGCCCATAAACTTCCAAATGGTAGGCTCTTCCTGCAAAATCATCCAGTGGCCATCGGTATTCGAGGTCCTCTCCTTCCCGAACGGCAAAATTCCAATTGCGTCCCGGCGTCGGCTCATCACGGTAGAGAAGCCGCGACACGGCAATGAATGGCATCCCGATGGTCTTGGTTTTCGGCAGGCTTCCTTCCAATGCGAGGCGCAGTACCAATTCGCCGGTTGCCGCGTCTACAAACGCATTGGCAGCTGCATCATATGGAAGACCACATGCCGGCTTAGTGCCTTTCTCCTGCTGAGGCAACAACCCCGGATCGTGGTTACCTTGTTTAAGCAAAGTTAATTCATCAGGTTGCAGCAGTTGGTAATTGCCGGGCAGTCCTTTTGTCTTGGCCGAATAGATACGTTCTACATACGCATTGCGGTTCACGGGCTGAAGTGTTCCCTTATCTCCGCCTTGCGTGGAGCGGAAGACCGAAGTCAGGTTGCCACATACCAACCGTCGCCACGCGCTGATGTTTGATTCGTATACCTGCTTACCAGTTTTATTTTCAATAAAATGCTCCAGAAACTGCAAGGTGGATGTGTGATCAAACACTTCCGAATTGACCCACCCCCCTTTCGTCCAGGGCGAGGCCACCACGAGCGGTACGCGGAAACCCAGGCCAATGGGACTGTCGAGCGTAGCCTCTGGATTGCCGGTCCGTATTTTCTCCTGTGCGGCTGTTACATATTCCTCCGCAGTGTCGACACCGGCTGCTATCGCGCCGCTGCTGCTCCTACCTGTTAGAGGCGGTACAAAGGGCGGCACGTGGTCAAAGTACCCGTCGCTTTCATCGTACGTAAGGATAAAAATCGTCTTTTTCCACACTTCGGGGTTTTTAGTGAGTATATCGAGCGCCTCAGACACATACCAGGCTCCGTACCACGGAGACCCTGGATGGTCCGAAAATCGGCAGGGTGCCACCAGCCAGGATACGGTGGGCAATTTCCCTTCGTTGACATCCTTGCGGAACTGATAAAAAACATCACCTTTGGGCACTTCCACCCGCTTTTCCCCTTCTGTATCCGTATAGGTAATCGGTTCCAGCCGATGGTAATCGGGATCTCCGGTATTGGTGATGAATGCCCGACGATGGATTTCTTGGTCGAAAGGGGTAAGTTGATTAAAATTTTCTTCACTATATTGCTGGATATCAATACGTAGCTGGGTCAACTGCTTTTGAAGTTTTTCGCGCTCTGCTCCCTCAGTTTCACTACGGCCCAGTGTGGCTTCCAGTTCGGCTGCATGACGCTCCATGAATGTACGGTGGGCAGGATGGAACCGTACGTTGTACTGCTTATAAAACTCCAGGTTATTATCTGTAAAATTGGCCAGCCAATCTTCTTGGTCATCGTCCAGTCCCACGGGCAAGCTCAATTCATTCTGATAGACTTTCCAATCGATACCTGCTTCCTGCAACCGTTCGGGATAGGTCTTCCAGCCTACATCTTCGTAGTTGATCTGGCCATTGTCTACGTGCGCAACGGAATCGGGATTGTGGGGTTCCTCACGGATGGCTCCAGCCCAGAAATAAGAACGGTTAGCACTGGTGCCGGTGAGCGAAGAACAGAAATGCTGGTCGCAAACGGTAAAAGCGTCGGCAAAGGCATAGTAAAAAGGCACATCCCGCCGGTCATAGTAGCCCATGGTGAGCGGCATATCACGGTATTCGGGATTACCTGCCCGCTTGGCCTCCAACCAGGTGTCGAGTTTCCCTTCGTTGCGGGCGTGCACCATATCCTTCCAGCCATGCGGCAGTGAACCCATCCAAGTGGCTTTCGTATTTTCGATATCCAGGTGAAAGGGCGCATAGCTTTTTCCCTGTGCATCGGTCTGCGCCCATACCGGCAGTCCGTTCGGCAGACGGATGGCCCGCGGGTCGTTGAAGCCACGGACTCCACGAAGGGTACCATAACAATGGTCGA
>Ga0182735_1000277_pt1 | contig 48133 bp, 39 predicted proteins | sample eDN5th30CKraftMG_FD_128524 | JGI IMG/M metagenome (GOLD analysis project Ga0182735, IMG submission 128524) | Enriched Miracle-Growth compost microbial communities from Emeryville, California, USA - eDNA 5th pass 30_C Kraft MG (version 2) (version 2) ...
CAACATGCGGCGCACGTCCATATGATTGATGATCGCCGCCGGCTCCGTGCTACCAATAGGCGTGGACTGGATGCGCTCGCTCGCATAGCGCGTGGCCGCCTGACGGGCGCGGTCGGCTATGCCGATGCCCTGCACGCCCATGCTGACCCGCGCATGATTCATCATCGTGAACATCGCTTTCATGCCGCTGTTTTCGTCGCCGACCATGAAGCCCACGCAAGCGCCTTCGTCGCCGAAGCTCATGGTGCAGGTAGGAGAGGCGTGGATGCCGAGCTTGCGCTCCAGCGAGATGCAGCGCAGGTCATTTTGCGCGCCCAAGGTTCCATCATCATTGGGCAGATATTTCGGAACGACGAAAAGGCTGATCCCTTTGGTTCCCGACGGCGAACCAGGCGTGCGGGCGAGGACCAGATGGACGATATTCTCGGCCAGATCATGGTCGCCCCAGGTGATGAAGATCTTCTGCCCCTTGATCCGCCAACTGCCGTCCGAAGCCGGAGTCGCCATCGTGCGAAGCGCGCCTACATCGGATCCGGCCTGGGGTTCGGTGAGGTTCATCGTGCCGGTCCAGCGCCCCGAAACGAGTTGGGGAAGATAAGATTGCCGGAGCGTTTCAGACCCATGCGCGGATATCGCTTCGATCGCGCCCGCCGTCAGGATCATGCAGAGCGAGAATGCCATGTTCGCGGCGGTCACCTGTTCAGACAAGGCGACGGAGAGAGCGAAGGGGAGGCCCTGTCCGCCATGCTCCGTGCCAACGGCCAGCCCGCCCCAGCCGCCCTCCCTATAGGCGGCATAGGCCTGCGCGAAACCATCCGGCAGGGACACGCCTTCGGGCGACCAGCGGGCGCCTTCGATATCGCCCTTGCGGTTTAGCGGCGCCAGGACTCGCTCGGCTATCTTGGCTCCTTCTTCCAGCACGGCCTCCACGTCGCCCGCGTGAAAATGTTCGAAGGCTTGCAAGCCAGTGAGCCCGCCAATGTCCGCTATGGTTTCCAAGACGAACAATTGCTCCTGAACAGGTACGGTATAATCCATGTGCGGGTCCGTTCTATAGAAAGTGAGAGTGCGGGATTACGACCGTCCCAGGGGGAGGCTCCACGCCAGGCAGATCGCGGTGACGGCATCATCGAAGACATTGCCGATCTCGTCCGATGAACCCAGGAGTCCCCGCAGTTCAAGGCTAACGACGCCGTGCATCGTCGCCCAGATCAAGCGGGTGATGCGAGTCTTCTCGACGCTTCGTTCGGGAGGCAGGCAGGCTTCGACAGCTTCCCGCAGGACACCGAAGGATTCGAACGCCTTTCGCCGGCTCGATAGCGGAGCCTCATAGGCCCGGCCCAGATCGCCGAACATGATGTTGTAACGCGTGGGGTGAGCGCAGGCATAATCGCGATAGGCATGACAGACCCGGAGCAGCGACGCGGCAGGTTCGCCAGGATCGATCTGCTCCTGCATAGCCTTGGTGAGATCCGCGAAACTCTGAAGATAGAGGGCATCGAACAGGCCGTCCTTGTTACCGAAGTGAGTATAGACCGCCTTGGTCGATGCATTCACCGCCGCAGCGATGCGCCGTATGGTGAATGCGGCCGGTCCCTCGTCGCGCAGCACGGCGGCCGCCTCGTTCAGGATCGTGGCGCGGATATCGTTTTCAAAAGCCGCCCTTGCGGCTCGTAAATCCGGGGACGATGCCGGAACGCTACCCGCCTCGCCAGCGGGCGGCAACGGCTCGTTTGTTTTCATGCCGCCGTTTGATCCTGGAGCATCCCGACAAGCCGACTGGAAATCAAGGAAGATGCCTCCTCCATGATGCGGTCCAGCAACTGGCCAACCGTTGGAATGTCATGGATCAGGCCGACGACCATACCGCAACTCCAGGCTCCCGCCTCCATATCCCCGTCGCGCATGACGCGGGGATAAACCCCCGCCACTAGTTCACGGATATCGTCGATGGTGAGGGCATCGCCCTTTTCCTGCTCGATCTCCCTCAGCCGCGCCACACCTCCATTGTTGAGGACACGCTCGGTATTTCGCAACGTTCGCATGATGAGGCGGGTATCGAATTCGCCCGCATCCAACAGGGCGCGTTTGACATTGTCATGCACCGGCGCTTCCCGGGTGGCGATGAAGCGTGTACCCATGGCAATGCCGTCCGCACCCAGCGCGAGCGCGGCGACGAGGCTGCGACCATTTGCCATGCCGCCGGACGCCAGGAACGGGACTGTCAGTTCCTCCGCTGCCCGAGGAAGCAGGATCATGTTGGGGACGTCGTCCTCCCCGGGATGCCCGCCGCATTCGAAGCCGTCGACGCTCACCGCGTCACACCCGATCTTCTCTGCTCGCAAGGCATGGCGGACGGACGTGCATTTGTGCAGCACCGTGATGCCGGCCCCCTTGAGCCTGGGCATATAGGCTTCCGGACTGCGGCCAGCCGTTTCGACGATACGGACGCCGCCATCCACGATAGCATCGATATATTCGGCATAAGGCGGATCGGCAAAGGTCGGCAAGAAGGTAAGGTTTACGCCAAACGGCCGATCCGTCATCTCCCGGCAGCGGGCGATTTCCTTCGCAAGGAGCTCCGGGGTCCGTTGCGTGAGGCCGGTGATGATGCCCAGTCCGCCCGCATTGGACACGGCGGCCGCGAGTTCCGCCAGCCCGACAAAATGCATTCCGCCCTGAACGATCGGCCGCTCGATCCCGAACAATTCTGTGATCTTGGTTCGCATCTGCCCTTCGCCCTCCAAAAAAACGATGTTTCCAATGGTTACAATGTTTCCATACACCCGACAAGAGCCTGCGTGTTGATCGCGGCCCCAGCTGCGTGCTTGTCGCCAACCCTTTCTGCACCGGGGGAAGGCGACTGCAATGCCGACTGCAACCTGGCTTCAGGCCAGGCGGGCGATGAAGTCCTCTATATGATCTGCGAAGCTGTCATTCTGATCACCGACCAACATGTGCCCCGCGCCGGCGATAAGAGCGACGTCGAGTTGCGGGACGATGGCGCGGAAGGCTTCAACGCCGTCGTCTGTGACAATTGCACTGCGCTCCCCGCGAGCCAGCAATAATGGGACGTTAGTCCGCCGCGCAGCCTCTTCCATATAGGCAAGCGAGGAGACGGCGTCTGTGCCTTGCTCCTTCGCCCGCATGAAGGCGGGATCCCAGTGCCAATGCCAATGACCCTTTTCGTCCTGCCGCATACTGCGCCGCAGACGTTCGCCGGAACCCGGCACAAATCGCTCTTCCCCGCCCCTGGTGAGGGCCTTTGCGGCTGCATCGAGACTCTCATAGCCCTCCATCGGAGGCCGCATTCCGTCCAGCAGCCGATCCATGGCGGCGACGTTGGTGCGCGGCACGATGTCGATCAGCACCAGCGCCCTGGCTGGCAGATCACAATAGGCCGCCGCGCACATCGCGATCTTGCCGCCGATCGAAGCCCCAACGAGAATCACGGGTTTGGCGAAATGGCGGACAATCGTTTCGACATCCGCCACAAGGCGCGGGTAACCGTAATTACCGTCCAACGACCAGCCGCTCTGCCCATGACCGCGCATGTCCGCAGCGACAACACGCATGTCCTTCGCCACCAGCCGCTCAATCACACGGCGCCAGCTTTGGCGGGTTTGGCCGGCGCCATGGAGGAGCAGGACCAGCGGCCCATTGGCTGGTCCTGTAATCTCCATGACGATTTCCACGCCATCGTGGGCGTGAAGGCGCAATATCTCTGTCATCGTCCCGTGTAGCTGGGCTTGCGCTTTTCGATGACGGCTGCGACGGCTTCGTGCTGGTCGTCGGTCTGCTGGACGATAGCCTGCATGCCCGCCGCGATTTCGAGCGACGCCGGAAGATCAAGCCGGGCCGAATCGCGCAGCAGGCGCGTATTCAGCCGAATGGAATGAGCCGGATGGCAAGTGATGCGCCCCGCAAGGGCAAGCGCCTCGTCCATCAGCGCTTCGGGCGGCACGACCTTGAGGATCAGCCCCAATTCCAGCGCGCGCTGCGCATCGATCGTCTCGCCTGTCAACGCCATTTCAGCGGCCCGCTGCTGGCCGATGGCCCGCGTCAGGAACCATGCCCCGCCCGCTGCTGAGGTGAGGCCCAGCTTGATGAAGCTCTCCGCGAACTTCGCCTTTTCCGACGCGATGCGCAGCGTACACATGGCGGCAAAGTCCATGCCCGCGCCCATGGCAGGGCCGTTGACTGCGGCGATAATCGGCACTTCCAAGTCATGGAGCGCCCGCGCGATGGTCTGAACCCCCGTCAGATAGGTGCGACGAATCTCGGCGGCGTTGCCCGCGAAATGATTGACGCGGGCATACATGTCCTTGAGATTGCCGCCCGCACAGAACACATCGCCCGCCGCCGTCAAGATCGCGCAGCTCACCGACATATCGGCGTTGATCTGCTGGCAGGCCGCCACAAGCTGGCGCGTGAGCGCGGGACTGAGCGCATTGCGGGTCTTGGGGTCGTCGATGGTCAGGATGACGAGCGCGCCTTCCCGTTCGACGCGCAATACGGTCGGCTCCTGGCCGGTTTCAGTCGTCATGATCACTTACCCTTTCGAAGATGGCTGGTCCGGCTGGCCGACCTGTTCGCGGCTCTTGAGCTGGAGAATGGGTCCCGGAAACTGTTCGGGTGCGGCAAGGATGGCGCACACATGGCGGCCGACCTCGTCATCGGTCACCCATTCGGGCTGCGCCTTGTCGCGCTTGCTCGCGCCGTTGACCATGGAAACAATCATCAGTTCACGGATCTGCGCGCCCTCGCCCCGTTCCCGCGCAAAACCGCGATACATCATACGAATTCCCGCCTGCGCGATGGACACCGGCGTCATTTTGGGGATCACGAAATCCGCCGTGCCACCGCCTATGCCGATCAATATACCCTCTGCCGGGAGAAGCGACAGCATGACCTTGGCCGCGTTGAAATGGGTGAGGAGATTGGTAGCCAGCAGGCCCGCCAACTCCTCATCGGTCCATTGCGACAGCGGTGCGATCCTGTTCGGCGCATTGACGGCGACGGCCACCGCATCGACCCGGCCGGCCAGCGTCGCCGCTTCCTTCCACAATGCAAGGGCGCCTTCCTCCGAGCCTATATCCCCCGTACATGTCCGCAACCCCTCGTCCCGCGCCGTCCCAAAGACCGCCTCAAGCTTGCCGGCGTCCCGGCCGGACGCGATGACGCGCCATCCCTCGTCGCGGGCGGCGCGGACGATCCCCTGCCCGACGTCACCTGAAGCGCCTACCACCAACAGCGTCCTATCCGTCATGATCGCTCCTACTTTCTATTCATCGAGCTGGCTTCATGCTCATGCTGCAGCCTAGCCGCCTTCGTCAGACATATGCACTTTCATCTTGACTCGTCCTAGAGCTAACGGCAAAAAATATGTATATGTTTTGGAGCGTCAGGCATGAAAGTTACGTTTGAGTTTTCGGATTCTCCCGAAGTTGTCGCGGAGGTGAATGCTGGCGAAAGCCTGATGCGCGTCGCGCTCGATCACGGAATTCCTGGCATCTACGGGGATTGCGGGGGACAATGCGCTTGCGCGACATGCCATATTTATATCGACGCCGCCTGGATCGACCGCATCGGCACGCCAGAACCCGGTTCGACCGAGGAAGCCTTGCTCGAAGGCGCGCCCGCGGACGTGGAGTCCAATTCCCGCCTGGCCTGTCAGGTCGTGCTAACCGACGACCTGAATGGCCTTGTCGTCCGGGTTCCAGAAGGCCAATAAATTAGGAGAGCGTCAGATGGACGGAATTGCAGAAACCCCCGCCCCGGCCATTGACCCCTTTGATGTGGGTCGCCCGGAACTTTACCATAAAGATGCTTGGCGTCCGGTTTTTGAAAAACTGCGCGCTGACGATCCCGTCTATTATTGCGAAACGGGCCGCAGCGGCCCGTATTGGGCGATAACCCGATATGAGGATATCGTCCGGGTCGACTCCGATCCCGCGACCTTCTCTTCCTCCCATTTGCTGGGCGGCGTCACGCTGGAAGACAAGTCGAATGTTACTTTCATGCAGATGGATCCTCCGCAGCACACGGCAAAGCGCAAGAGCGTAACCCCTATCGTGGCGCCGAAGAGCCTTGCGCAGATGGAAGTCCTGATCCGCGACCGTGCGGCAAAGACGCTCGATGCCTTGCCGCGTGGCGAGGAGTTCGATTGGGTTGATCGGGTGTCCATCGAGCTGACCTCGATGATGCTCGCCACGCTATTCGGGCATCCCATTGAGGATCGGCGGACCCTCGTCCGTTGGTCCGATACCATTACCGCCGACCTCGATGATCCTGACAGTCCGATCCGCACAGAGGCGCAAAGAGGTGAGGTGATGCGCGAATTCTACCTCTCCATGCTCGATATATGGAAACGGCGAAGGGAGGAGGAACCAAGATTCGATATCGTGTCCATCCTTGCGCACGACCCCGACATGCGAAATGCGCCGGTCGAGGAAATCACAGGGCTGTTCGGGCTGTTTCTGGTTGGTGGCAATGACACTACGCGCAACTCCATGTCCGGCGGCATGTGGGGCTTTGCCCAGCATCCCGACGAGTGGCGTAAGCTGAAAGCCGATCCGAAGTTGCTGGGCAACGCCGTGTCGGAGATTATTCGATATCAGACGCCTGTCATCTACGAGCGGCGTACTGCTCTGCGCGATGTTGAAATCGCTGGCAAAACCATTGCCAAGGGCGACCGGGTTGGCATGTGGTACATCTCGGGCAACCGCGATGAGAGTGTTTTCGAAGATGCCGATTCTCTCAAAATCGACCGGCCCAATGCACGGCAGCATCTTTCCTTTGGAATGGGGCCGCACCGTTGCGTGGGATCACGGCTCGCGGAGATGCAGTTGCGCGTGCTTTGGGAAGAAGTGTTGAAGCGCGACCTCGAAATCGAAGTCCTCGAAAAGCCGAGCTATGCCTTCTCCAACCTCGTACGCAGCCCCACGCGACTGCCCGTCCGTATCAAAGCATAAAGCCACCACATACATTGAGGCCCCTATCCAGTTCATGATATTCGACGTGGATAGGGGCCTCAATATATCGCGTGCCAAGAAGCTTCCGATCATCAAAGGGCGCGGCGTCCAACCGGGGAATGCCCATCCTCACCCAAATCGAGCTTCGCTCATATGCGGATCATGAGGTTGGACGCCGATCCGCAGTTAGAACCACGGTCCAAACTCGTCTCCTGCGTCATATCCGCCTTTCAAGCGAGGCAGTGATCGGCCATCTTCTCAGCCATCATCAACACCGCCAGGTTCGTGTTTGCACTGGGTATCGCGGGAAACGCCGAGGCGTCCACCACGCGCAGCTGGCCTATTCCCTTAACGCGGCCATCCGAGTGCAAAACCGCCATATTGTCGTCATCCGCGCCCATTCGGCATGAACAACTTGCGTGCCACAAGCCTGCCACCGAAGATCGCACGAAACTTTCCAACTTGGCGTCGTCCAGCATCAAAGTCGTAAATTTTTCTCCCTCGCTCACGAAATGATCCAGGAAGGACCGACGAACCAAGGCCGGGCCATCCAGAAACAGAGCAGCGATGCGGGTGAGGACATAATTTTTGAGATTGATGGCTCCAATCTGGCGAACTTTCTCACTGTAGCTCGCGGGAAACGGATCGGAGGTGACATTGGCCATCAACGGCGACAATTGAATCGCAGCCATCTTTCGGAAGCCTGCCATCAGTCTGAAAACATCTCGATTGTCGGATAACAGGTTGAGGTCCACCTGCGCCGCAACCCGAGCATCGGGAGAAACCAGCTGCACGCGACCGTCTTCCGACGAGGGGCGATTGATCCAGAAGGCAAGCGTGCCCAGTCTTTCGCCAACCGGATGCCAAGCCGCCTTCGTCGAGACCAATCCGGACATATCACCGGCGGGAAAGGAAGACGTGTCGGTGGAAAACCGAAAGCCCAGCATGATATGACGTCGCTCCGCGCGAAGCCTTGCCTGGCGCGACACGAAAGAAGCAATCGCGAGAGAAGGATGATCGGAGAGCCCCCGTCCGACTCCGGGAGAATCGAGGCGCACGGGAATACCCAGCCGCATGAGATCCTCCGCCGGTCCAATGCCGTGCCTCAACAATATTTCCGGCGTAAACAGGGCGCCTGTCGAAACAATGATTTCGGCGCCCCTTATTTGCTCTTCGCCAATCCGAACCCCAACCGCCTTCAGATTGTCAAAGAGCAATCCGTCCACGCGTGTATCCGTCCGGATATGGAGATTGTCGCGCGCGCGCACCGCCGGAGTTAGCCACGCCATTGCCGCTGTTACGCGATGATCGTCGGTATTGGAAATCGGCAGGGGATAATGGCCGTCCGAAAACTCCGCGTTCTGGTCAGCCAGGAAGGGTAGACCAGCTTCCGCCAGGGCATTGGCGAAGGCTTTGGCATGTTCCGGCCACCGGGAATATGGAACGCGGCGAATGGGGAGCGGTCCCTCTCTCCCGTGCAGCGGTCCATCGAAATCGAGATCGGTCTCCAGCTTTTTGAAATAGGGGAGAACGTCTTCCCAGCCCCATCCAACTGCGCCCCTCGTCGCCCATTCGTCATAGTCCCACGGCAAGCCACGGTTAGCGAGCTGGCCGTTGACGGCCGAACTACCGCCAAGCACACGTCCCTGCTCATAGCGCTGTACGGGCAGATCCGCTCCGCTCGCCCTGTTGCCCAAGCGACCTACCGTGACACGGCGGTCATTCCACGTGAAGCGCGCATCCAGATAGGCGCTCCCCGGATAGCTATCGAGTATCGAAGCCGGTTCGGCTCCGGGAACGGTATCGGGTCCCGCTTCCAAAAGCAGCACTTTATTTGCCCGGCGCTCGGACAGTCGGCTTGCCATGACGCAGCCTGCCGAACCTCCGCCGATGACGATATGACTATATTGCACGGCTCAACTCCACGTTGATGCATTTGATTTCCCAGAAGCTTCGCAACCTTTCCAGGTCACGCTCCCGTCCTACACCGCCCATTTGCCGTAGCCGCCGTCCAAAGCATAGGCCCTCAGCGCGCTCCCGCCGACGTCTACAGTGCCGGGCACGCAGACAGGCCACGTTCACCGCTGCCAAAAATGTCGGTGACAACACCCATAGGTACGTAATGGCGAAACATTGAATGGTCTGCATTCTATGAACTGCTCGTCTAACGGGGATTATCTTGGCTAGCTTGAATTGCCAACATCACTGACCGCCCTGTCCGCATTCCCGAAATCCCGCTGACCCCGTATGCTTTGATCGATTCAGACATCTCCCTCCGTTACCTCCCCTTTTGACGCTAGCAGTGTCTAGCGCAATGTCCGCCTTAAAATATATATATATATGTTCAAGGCGCATGGTTCTGATGCTTGATGCGACCGTAATGACAGGGACCGAACGTGCCATGGCGAAGGAGACGATGTGGACCTGTTTCCCGGTCGCCATTCCTGCTCAGTGCCTATGTCTGGGCATTCTGATGGCCGCTGCTTCGGGCGGGTGGATGAAGAAGAAATCACGCATCGGTGTGGCCGCTCCAGGCGACAAGCCATTCCACCCATGTGCCCGCTGATCGAGCGATCTCGCAAAGAGAAGCATCATGGGCGCGGCGAGCGGGACAGACGCAGCCGCCGTGCAGACGCAGCACCGCGACCCTATCGGCAAATGCCAGAATCATTGAGGCCCGGTCCTGCTTGCGCAGTCCGGGCCTCATTCCCTCTCCAAACCGTTGAACGGATCAGCCGTCGTAGTCGCCGCCGATATTCTGGTTGCGCGGCGGCGCAGCGGCGGTCAGGCGCAGGGCCTCCGCCGACCGGGCGATCGAACCGATTTCATCCGGCGTGTCGTCATCGTCGATCTGCACCTTTTGCAGCGAACCGACGAGAGAATCCTGAAGATCCACGGGCAGGACGGTTTCTTCCGCGATCTCGCGCAGGGCGACGACCGGATTCTTGTCGCGGTCGCGATCAAGGGTCAGTTCCGCGCCCCCGGAAATCTCTCGCGCGCGCTGCGCCGCAAGAAGAACGAGATCGAAACGGTTGGTAACCTTGTCGACGCAATCTTCGACGGTAACTCGGGCCAACAGGGCCTCCTGAACAAGGAATGAGAGTCGTGAGACGGGCGCGTAACAGCCTGTTGTCGCCGAGTCAATGAAAAGGCCGCGCCCGCTATGGCCAAGCGGGGCAAACAGAGGCATTAACAGGACATGGCAACCCATCGGCCCGCCTCAGCCCCGCCGGAGACGGACGACATCCGCTTCACACTGGACGGCAATGCGCTGCATGTCATCGAAAATGGCCCTGCGCTGCGCGATGCGCTGGTCGAGCTGATCGACGGCGCGCGCGAAAGCCTCAAGCTCTATTATTATATCTTCGCCGCCGACGGGAGCGGGACGCTGGTGCGCGACCGCCTGGTCGCGGCGCGGCGGCGGGGCGTGGCCGTGACGCTGATGATCGACGCCTTCGGATCAAGCGGAACGCCGACGAGCTTCTTCGATCCGCTGGTGGAAGCGGGCGGGCATTTCGGCTGGTTCGGGGCACGGCGCTCCACCCGCTATCTGATCCGCAATCATCAGAAGATGGCGATCGCCGACGATCGGCGGCTGATGATCGGCGGCTTCAACGTGGAGGACAGTTATTTCGGCCTGCCGGAGGATGATTGCTGGCACGATCTGGGCCTGATGATCGACGGGCCGCAGGCCGAGGCGATGACCCTGTGGTATGGGCAGCTATGGCGCTGGGTGTCCACCCGCAAGCAGCGCTTCGGCCTGCTGCGCGCGCTGGTGCGGCATTGGCACAAGCGGTCGCGGTATCAGGACGGATCGCCGTTCCGCTGGCTGATCGGCGGGCCGACGCAGCGGCTCAGCCCCTGGGCCGCGGTGGTGAAGCACGACCTGGAAATGGCGGATCGGGTGGACATGGTCGAAGCCTATTTCTCGCCCGGCCGCGGCATGTTGAAGCGGATCGCCCGCGCCGCGCGGCGCAAGGGCGCGCGGATCGTCCTGCCCGCGCGATCGGACAACGGCGCGACCGTCGCGGCGGCGCGGCTGCTCTATGGGCCGCTGCTGAAGCGGGATGTCGAGATTTTCGAATATCAGCCGTGCAGACTGCACATGAAGCTGATCGTGATCGACGACGCGGTCTATATCGGATCGGCCAATTTCGACATGCGCAGCCTGTTCCTCAATCTGGAAGTCATGCTGAAGATCGAGCACGCCCCCTTCGCGCAGGCGATGCGCGGCTTCATCGCGCGCAGGGCGAAGGAGAGCCGCCGCATCGAACTGGAGAGCTACAAGGCCCAGCGCGGCCTGCTGGCGCTGGCGAAGCAATGGGTCAGCTATCTGCTGGTCGGCGTGCTCGACTATACCGTGACGCGGCGGCTCAATTTCCGCAACCCGGACGCCGATTGAGGATTTCAGGCCAGCGCCTCCCGCGCCGGCGTGTAGGGCAGGCCGAGATCTTCGGCGACCGCCTGATAGGTCACCTTGCCGTCCCAGACATTGAGGCCCGCCAGCAGATGCGGATCGCGGCGCATCGCTTCCTGCCAGCCCAGGTCCGCGATCCGCAGCGCATGGGGCAGCGTCACATTGTTGAGTGCATAGGTGCTGGTGCGCGCCACCGCGCCCGGCATGTTCGCGACGCAATAATGGACGATGCCGTCGACGATATAGGTCGGCGCGGCATGGGTGGTCGCGTGACTGGTTTCGAAGCAGCCGCCCTGGTCGATCGCGACATCGACCAGCACCGCGCCCTTCTTCATGGTTCCGAGCATTTCGGACGTCACCAGCTTGGGCGCGGCCGCGCCGGGGATCAGCACCGCACCGATCACGAGGTCCGCCTCCGCCACGCATTCGGCAAGGTTGGCGCGGTTGGAAAAGCGCGTCTTGGCCCGCGCCTCGAAATACATGCCCAGCCGTTCGAGCGCCTGCGGATCGCGATCGAGGATGGTGACGTCCGCGCCAAGGCCCGCCGCCATCTGCGCCGCGTTGAAGCCGACCACGCCGCCGCCGATCACCGCGACCTTTGCCGGCAGCACGCCGGGCACGCCGCCCAGCAACACGCCGCGCCCGCCATTGGCCTTTTCCAGCGCGGTCGCGCCCGCCTGGATCGACATGCGGCCGGCGACCTGGCTCATGGGCTTGAGCAGGGGAAGCCCGCCGCTGTCGTCGGTCACCGTTTCATAGGCGATGCAGGTCGCGCCGGATGCAATGAGATCGCGGGTCTGTTCGGGATCGGGAGCGAGGTGGAGATAGGTGTAAAGGATCTGGCCGGAGCGCAGCATGGCGCGCTCGTCGGTCTGCGGTTCCTTCACCTTCACGATCATCTCCGCCGTGGCGAAGATGTCGGCGGCGGCAGGGACGATGCGCGCGCCCGCCCGTTCGTACAACGCATCATGGGCGCCGATCCCTTCGCCGGCGCCGCTTTCCACCAGGACTTCATGCCCGTGGGCCGCCAGTTCATGCACGCTCTCCGGCGTGAGGCCGACGCGATATTCATGATTCTTGATTTCCCTGACGGTGCCGACGATCATAACCCTGCTCTCCCGATAGCCTCCCGCGCGCGCGAGGCGCGCCGGAACCATGATGATAGCGCGAAAATCATGGCGATTCTTCCTCATTCGCACGTTCTGCCTCAGCGGAGCGCCATCGCAATCCGCCGCCGGTTTCCATGATGCGTGCATAAGCGGCGGTGTTGATCCAGATCAGTATGAATCCAGGGAACGTCTCCCGCCTCCTGTCGTTCTAGACAGGACTCATTTCGCACTGCGGCAAATAAAGTGGACGGACGCCCCGGACATGCTTTTGCAGTGGGCGAAACGGGCCAGGAATTTCCATATGAGGATTTCTGGATGAAGATTGCCCAGATTGCGCCATTGGCTGAAAGCGTCCCTCCCAAGCTCTATGGGGGAACGGAAAGAATCGTGTCCTACCTTACCGAGGAACTGGTGCGGCAGGGCCATGACGTCACCCTGTTCGCCAGCGGGGATTCGCAGACCAGCGCGGAGCTTGTTCCCGTCACCGAAATGGCATTGCGGCTTAACCCCAAGATCATCGACCCGATCCCCTATCACATGATGCTGCTGGAATCGGTCATGCGGCGCGCCGATGAATTCGACGCGCTGCATTTCCATATCGACATCCTGCACATGCCCATGGTGCGCGATTGCCTGGACAGAACCGTCACGACGCTGCACGGACGGCTGGACCTGCCGGATCTTCCCGTTTTCTATCGAGCCTTCCCGCATCACCCGCTGGTTTCAATCTCCGATCATCAAAGAGCGCCGATGCCGCCGGTCAACTGGGCGCGCACCATCCATCATGGCCTGCCCGCGGACCTGCTGCCGCCGCGTCTGGGCGCGGGCGCGGGCGCGGGCTATCTGGCGTTCCTGGGCCGCATTTCCCCTGAAAAGCGCCCCGACCGGGCCATCCGCATCGCCGCCCGATCGGGCCTGCCGCTGCGTATCGCGGCCAAGATCGATACGGTCGACCGGCTTTACTGGGAGACGGAAATCGCCCCTCTCCTCGATCGTTATCCCAATGTCAGTTTCATCGGCGAGATCAACGAACGGCAGAAAGCGGAATTCCTGGGTCAGGCCAGCGCTCTTCTGTTCCCGATAGACTGGCCCGAGCCGTTCGGCCTGGTGATGATCGAGGCGATGGCCTGCGCCACGCCGGTCATCGCTTTCCGCTGCGGATCGGTTCCCGAAATTATCGACGAGGGCGTGTCGGGCTTCATCGTCGAGAGCGAGGATGAGGCGGTCGCGGCCATAGCAAGATTGAAGGACATCGACCGCCGACGGGTTCGTGCCGCATTTGATGCACGTTTCACTGCGGAACGCATGGCACGCGACTATATCTCGCTCTATCGTGGGTTGCCGGGGGCGCGAATGGAAGCGGCGCGCCTGCGCCGTCAGCGTGGAGCAGATGCTGACCTGCAAATCGTTGCATAAGGGACAGCCATGGCATCAACCACCCAGTCACAATCCGACATGGCGAAGGCGGGACTGGAGCGGTCCCTTTCGCAGATGAACACACAGTTTTTCATTCCCGCAACCGCTTCGCTGCACGAACGCCGGCCCCGTACGCTGAAACATGGCGACAGCTTCGCCGTTTTCGATCACAGCGGAGACGCCATTTCCGGCCCGGGCAGTCCTGAAGGGCTGTATTATCGGGACACTCGGCACCTTTCCCACCTGTTCCTGACAGTGGACGGGCAGCGTCCCATTCTTTTGAGTTCGGGCCTGCGGGACGACAATACGATGTTGACCTGCGATCTCGCCAATCCGGACTTCATAGGGGCGGACGGCCGCGTCGAGGTGGAACATGACATCATCCACCTTCGCCGGACGCGCTTTTTGTGGAACAGCGCTGTCTATGAACGCATAACCGTGCGCAATTTCGACAAGCAGGCGCGGCGGATGAGCATCGGGATCGGCTTTGACGCCGATTTCCGGGATCTGTTCGAAATCCGGGGATCAACCCGCCCGCGGCGCGGAACGATGATGCCGGCCGAAGTTCTGCCCGACGCCGTGACGCTGCGGTACAGGGGTCTGGACGACAGGGACCGCATAACCCAGATCGAATTCCACCCGATGCCCCAGGAACTGACGGCGACCCAGGCGCGGTTCGAAATCGCCATATCCCCCGGCGAGCGCTGCACGATCTTCATGCGGATCGGCTGCATGGCCGAACCGCCGGGCGACGATCTTCCCAAGCGGTTCCTGAAATCCCTTCGCGAGGCGATGCAGGGATCGCGGCTGGCGCTGGCGCGCGGCGCGACCATCGAATCGTCCAACCAGCTCTTCAACCAGGTGACCCGCCGCGCCGTCGCCGACATAGCCATGCTTTCGACGGAGACGGAATACGGGCCTTATCCCTATGCCGGGATTCCGTGGTTCAGCACGATTTTCGGCCGGGACGCGATCATCACCGCGATGCAGACTCTGTGGCTCGACCCGGCCATCAGCCGCGGCGTGCTGGGCTATCTGGCGGCGCATCAGGCAACGGATTTCGATCCGGCGGCCGATGCCGAACCGGGCAAGATCCTGCATGAGGTGCGCCATGGCGAAATGGCGGAATTGGGCGAGGTGCCCTTCCGCCATTATTATGGAAGCATCGATTCAACGCCGCTGTTCGTGATGCTGGCGGGCGCCTATGTCGAGCGGACGGACGACATCCCCTTTCTCGCGGGGATCAGGGATCATGTCGAGGCGGCGCTGAACTGGATCGACGTCTATGGCGACCGGGACGGCGACGGGTTCGTCGAATATGGCCGCCTGACGGACGCAGGGCTGGTCAACCAGGGATGGAAGGACAGCCACGATTCCGTCTTCCACGCGGATGGCACGATCGCGCGCGGCCCCATCGCGCTGGCCGAAGTGCAGGCTTATGTTTTCGGCGCATGGAACGCCGCCGCCACGATCTATGACCGATTGGGAGAGGAAGACCGGGCAAGACATTATCGGGAGCGCGCCAGCCAGTTGCGTGAGACGTTCGACGCGGCCTTCTTCGACGAGGAGCTGGGAACTTATGTGCTGGCGCTCGACGGGCACAAGCGACCGTGCCGCGTCCGGTCTTCCAACGCCGGCCATGTCCTTTTCGCCGGGCTGGCGCGCGAGGACCGCGCGGCGGCCGTCGTGCGCTCGCTCATGGCCCCGGCGTCCTTTTCCGGATGGGGCATTCGCACCGTCGCATCGACCGAAGCCCGTTACAATCCGATGAGCTATCATAATGGCTCGATCTGGCCGCACGACAATTCACTGATCGCCGCGGGCTTTTCGCGCTACGGCTACCGGAAGGAGGCGGCGCGGATTTTCGAGGGGCTTTTCGCCGCGGCCACCTATGTCGACCAGATGCGACTGCCGGAATTGTTCTGCGGCTTTCCCCGGAGGCGAGCGCAAGGGCCGACCTTCTATCCCGTCGCATGCAGCCCGCAGGCATGGGCGGCAGCGGCCCCGCTCTTTCTGATCCAGGCAAGCCTGGGGCTGAATTTCGATACCGACGCGCGGCAGGTCCAGTTGATCGAGCCGACCCTGCCCGGCTTTCTCGACACCCTCACCCTTCGCGGCCTTCCGATCGGTGAAGCGAAAATCGACATAGAACTGGCCAATCTGGCGGGCAATGTCGTCGTCAAATCCGCCCACGATTCCCAGGCGCGTGTGCTTATCCTGACGTGATTTGGGCTGCAAACGCCCCGGACGGAGCGGACATTTCCCCCAAATTCGTCATCCCTGTACCTCTAGGAGAGAGATGCCCGCTTTCGCCGGCATGACGAAAGGATGGCAGCAAACCGTCCTCCACCACCATCCAGCGCGGGTTTGCAAGCTACCCAATCCCTTAATATTCGGCGGTCGTCGCGGATTCGTCGTTTTCGGCGATCTTGCCCTGATTTATCGCCCAGATCGCGGCCTGCGTGCGGTTGTCGACCTGAAGCTTGCGCAGGATCGCCTTGACATGGGCCTTCACCGTCGCCTCCGCCACGGCCAGCCGGCTTGCAATATCCTTGTTGGCTTCCCCTGCCGCGAGGCAATGCAGGATCTGGATTTCCCGTTCGGACAATTCGGGCCGGGCATCGCGAGGGTTTTTGTCCCGAAGGATCGATGGAGGCGCATCGGCGACAAGATGCTGGATGATTTCGGACGGCATGACCTTCATTCCCGTCGCGACAAGGCGGACCGCGCATAATAACGGCTCCGCCGCCATGTGCGTGGAGAGCAGGCCGTCGATGCCCATGGAAAAGGCCTGTTTCGCCGTATCCATGTCGCAGGCGTCGCACAGCAGCACGACGCGCGCATTGGGCAAGGCGGCGCGCAGCGCACTGTAGCGCGGCAGGATGGGCGGCACCGAGGGGCTGTCGATAAGGATCAGCCGGTCGGGTCCGTCTTCCCACTCCGAAAAGCGCGCCTCGGCCTCTCCCGACAAGACGCGGTCGATGATGAAATCCGGCTCGGTGAGGATATGGCGCAAACCGAAACTGTCGATTTCGTTGCGCCCCCATATCGAAATGTGGAGTGGGCCGCTCATGACGGCCCTGGTGCGGAGACAGCATTGGGCGGATGTGTTGGCATCTGAGTGTATCAAGGCCGCTATGGTTGGTGGATAGATAGGGTAACCGACCCGGCCCCTCAGTCGTGAGAAGACTTCGGCATTACACCGAATGACAGGGGCTTCGCGGAACGGGAAGCGCGGGATTTTCCCGCCGCCCTCGACCGCGCGGCGCGCAAGGCCCCTTTGCGCGCGCGGGATAATGCCAAGGATGTAGCTCCTATGCGCCGGAGCGTCGGCCCCAATTGCTTTTGAAGCCGGTCCTGTCCCGGCCCACAATGCGCCCCGCAACCATTGCGCCACCCATCCGCCAGATCAGGGATAGATTATCGTGAGTTCAAGAGCAGACATGACGCTTGCCCTGCCTTCCCCCGACATCAATGCGGGCGCGCGGATACCCAATGGCGGTCCGTTGATGGGGCTGGAACAGATCGCCAACGTCTTTCGGAGACGCCACGCGCTGATATTGGGCATTATCGCGGTCGTGGTCGGGATGACGGCGCTCATCGTCTTCACCCAGACGCCCGTATATGAGGCGAAGGCGACATTGCGGATGGACGTGCCGATCGCAGCCGACGGGAGCGACCGGGTCCAACAGAGCGCGGAAAGCGAAATGCAGATCGAAACGGAAATCCGCGCCCTGGCGTCGCACGATCTGGCTGCCGCGATGGTGCGCGATCTGGAACTGCTCGACAATCCCGCCTTTTCCGGCCGGAAGATGAGCAAGGGCCGCACCGCCCGGGCATCCCAGGGGCGGATAGACAAGGCGGCCGAACAGCTTCAATCCATGGTGACGATCCAGCGGATCGCGCATACCCAGCTCATCACCGTGACCGTCCGGTCCCCCCATCCCAAATTCGCCGCCATGATCGCCAATCGTTATGTGCATGTCCGCCAGATGAACAGCATGGTGGACCGCCTGCAACGGCAGGAGGGCATCGTCGCGGCGCTCGCCAAGCGGACGAAGCGGGCCGGCGAAGAACTGCGCCAGGCGGAGCAGGCCGTCGCCGACTATCGCAACGAACATCGGATGCTGGCGGGGTCCGACGGGACGAGCGACGCGGGCGGTATTAATGCACTGACGGCCGAAGCCGTATCCGCCGCCAGCGCGCGGGCCGCCGCCGCCGCCAAGGCCGCTGGCGTCAGCGCCGCCGCCGCGATACGGCCGGGGCCGGAAAGCGCCACCTCTCCGCTGCTGTCCGCGCAGCAGCAGCGCTATGCCGACCTGATGCAGCGCAAGGCGGAACTATCGGGCTTCTACGGAAGCGGTCATCCCGCGCTCGCCAATGTGCTGGCCCAGATCGACGAAGTGAAGCGCATCATGGAAGCCGAACAGGCGCGGGTCCGGCAGCGGGCGGCCGCCGACGCGGCGGTGCAGGCGTCGCATGAAAGCACGCTGGCCCGCAGCGACGCGCAGGGCGCCGCCGCGCGCGAAGCCGTGCTTCAAAGCAATCTGGCGGCGCTCACCAGCAAAGCCTATCGCAACAACGAGGCCGGGGTGAAGCTCGCTGAACTGGAACGGGCGGCGGAAACGCAGCGCGGGCTGTATGTGGGCCTGTCCGGGCGGCTTAAGCAATTGGGGGCGGCGCTGGTGTCCGGCACCGGCCTGGTCCTGCAATCGACCGCGCCGATCCCGCAAAATCCGATCAGCCCGACCCCGCGCAAGACATTGATGGCGGCCCTCCTGGGGTCCACCGTCCTGGCGTTCGGCTGCGCCTTCGTGCTGGAGCTGACCGACCGGAAGCTGCGCAGCGCGGAACAGATCTGGCGGCTGTTCGGCCTCGACAGCTACGCCATGGTCCCGATGCTGCGCTCAGGCGTGGAGAAGGAAACGGCGGCAAGGCTCATCGCCGACCGGCCAAGCTCCCTGTTCGTGGAATCCGCCCGGATGCTGCTGGCCGAAGTGATGCGGCAGCGGCGCGGCGGCGGCGGGCAGGTGGTTCTCGTCACCTCTCCGCTGCCGGGGGACGGGAAGACATCGATCGCCTACAGCCTGGGCGCGGCCGCCATCGCGGCGGGCAGCAGGGCGGCGGTCGTGGAGCTGGACCTGTGGCAGCGCGCGGCGGCCGCCAATGACGAGGGCGGGGCGGCGGATCGGGACGGGACCATCGACCTCATCGGCTATCTGCAAGGCGAATCGCGCGTGCGCGGGCTGCTCACGCAGGCGTCCGTCTCAACGCAGAATGCGCTCACGGTCTTCGCTCCCCATGGACAGACGCGCGATCCCAGCATGGTGATCTCCTCGACCCAGCTTGCCTCCCTGTTCGAGGATCTGCGCGCGCGCATGGACCTGATCGTGATCGACGCGCCCCCGGTTCTGGCGGTGCGGGACGCATCCAACATGGCCTGTTTCGCGGATGTGACGCTGCTCGTGGTGCGCTGGGGCCATACCACCGTGGAGGAGGCGGCGGACAGTCTGGTCGCCTTGCGGTCGCCGGTGGACGGCGTCGTCCTGAACGCGGTCGACTATCCCCGCCATGCGCGCGGCCGCTATGGCGATCTGGTGCAATATTTCAACCGCGCCGGCGCTTATTATGAGCGGGATGACGAGCTGATCCAGAAGGGCTTTCTCGGCAAGCTGAGGGACATGATCCGCCGGCCCCGCGCCGCCTGACCCGCAGCCTTTTCGTCAGGCCGGCGCGGCGGGGCGTTCCTCCGCCCGCGCGTGGGAAAAGCGGCGGTGCAAGGTCCGCTCCATCGCGAGCGCGCTGCCGACCGCCAGCACGACATGCGCCACATTCGCGCCCATCGCCCCGATCATCGGCACGAACGTCAGCGCGACGATGTGAAAGGCGAGAGTCGCCCATAGGACGATGTGAAGCACCGCCCGCTGCTCGCCCATCGCCAGCAGCGCCGAGCGTAGGGGCGCGGCGTGCATGGTGAAGGCCAGCGCCACCATCTGCACCAGCAGCAGGGGATAGGTGTCGGCGAAGGCATGACCCATGGCCAGCCCGATCAGCCACCGTCCGCCGATCGCCAGCACCGCGATGGCGGCGATGGCGAAGATGTCGAGGATGACCTGCACCTGTACGACCGCGCCGCGAAACCGGGCCAGCGCCCCTTGCGCCCAGAGCCGCGCGACGTCGGGATAGAGCACCGCCTGCACCTGCGCGCAGACCTGCTGCACCACCTTCGCCACCTGTTTCGCGACGAAGTAGAGACCCGCCGAGCGATGGTCCGCAAGCGCGCCGACGATCAGCACGTCCAGCGACATGGAACTGGTGCGGATGCTGGTCGACAGGCTGGACGACCAGGCGAAGCCCATGATGCCGGGGAAACGCCGCGTGATGCCGCGGACCGGCACGCGATGGAGCGAAACAATGCCCTGACGCCTCAGTTCGACCAGGCTGACGAAGAGGAACAGCAGGGAGCTGACGATCTGGCTGATCGTCCAGGCGCAGATGAAGAAGATCAAGCCGCCGTGAAACCACAATCCGGCAGCGCACAGAGCGACGCGGACGATGCTGCCCGTCACCTGCACATAGGCGATGGTGCGGAACCGCCCCGCCAGCCGCAGCACGGCGGTCGGCGTGCCGCTGATGTTGAACAGCAATGTCACGGCGTTGATGCACACCAGCAGGATATGGGTATGATTCATCCCCAGCAGCGGCGCGAAAAGGACCGCGACCAGACTGGCCAGCAGCGCGGCGGCAAGACAGGCCCCGACATCCAGCCATAGGCCGAACGCGAACAGCGCGCGCAGCTGCTCCGCCTGATCCCCACCGTCCTGCGCGACCTGCGCGGCATATTTGATGAGCGGTTGCCAGCTTTCGAAACGCATCAGCCGGTCGAAGACGCGGATGTAGCTGATGACAAGGGCAAGGATACCATATTCGACCGGTCCCAGCGACCGCGCCGTCATGGCGACGCCGACAAGGGCGATCAGGCCGTTGATTCCGTTTCCGGAAAGCAGGTGGCCGATATTGATGAAGCGCCGCCTGAGCGCGGCATCGCCCCATAGCTGAAGCCGGCCCCGCTTCCGACTTTCAGCAGGGGTGACAGATTGCGCCTGCGCTTCATCGTCCATCATGGGAAAATTCCGCGAATGGCGCTTTTAGGTCAGCGCGAAGCCGGCATGTCAAGCAAAGGCCGCGGCGCGCGGCCGGGATTGCGCGGCGTGCATGTTCGCGATGGCGTGCGCCGCGTCATGAGACACGGGCCGCGCCTTGTCGTCATCATAGGCCACCAGTCCGCGCTGCACCGCCCAGATCGCCGCCTGCGTCCGGTTGGAGACGCGCAGCTTCCGCAAGGCGGCCTTCACATGCACCTTCACCGTGGCCTCGCATATGCCAAGGCGGCGGCCGATGACCTTGTTGGCCGCGCCTGAAATGAGAAGCTGCAGAACCTCTATCTCACGATCCGAAAGGTTGACGTCGGACAGATTGACCGACCATCCCATCGGATAGGGACGCTCCCCGAGACTCGTCGCCATTTCCGACGGCAGCACTTTCTCGCCCGATGCGACCAGCCGCAGCGCGCCGACGAGGGGTTCGGTCGAGATTTCCTTAATCATGTAGCCGTCGATCCCCCAGCGGAACGCCTGCACAACGGTATCGAAGTCGAAATGATCGGCCAGCAGGACTATCCTGGCGTCAGGATACATCGTCTTGACCTGCTCGCAAAAATCCATCCCTTCGCCGGCAATGCCGTCATCGATCATGACAATGTCATTGGCCTCTGCGCCCGGCAGCGCGAAGCTGATCTGACAAGGATCGCTGGCCGCACATGTCACGGTAAAGCCGTGATCCGTTAATATGTGATGTAGCCCTTCCCTAAGTATGCCGTTCTTGCTCAGAAGGACTACTTTTATCTCTTGAGGCATTTTAGCTCCCTTCGTCTGGACTTGGGTTTCACGGCCGCGTGGTGCGGTCCATGATCGGTGCGACCCAAATTCTTTTCGAGCAGGAGTATAGCTCTTTAGGACAGGCAATGTGCGCGCGGCGCAGGCATTTGGCTATAGCAAATAAGTGGTAGAGAAGGCGGATTCAGCAATCCTTTCGATTTTCCTCCCAATCGAGGTTAATTCGAAATCCATCGTCATTCGATCTGGCGAATCAACATGAAGGTTTCGGCTGCGGAACGATGAATAGTGGCGCCCCGGAAACAGGATAAAGCCCTGATGACTTCCGGCGATCGTTCGTCCGGCGCCTGTTTCACTTGCGACCGATAGCAGTTGAATGCCTGAACCTTGGCTTCCAGGGTATCGCTGATATCGACATAGACGTTGGGAATGAAGGCAGGCGTGATGCCGGGCGCATACCAGTTCGTTTCGGAGAGTGTTTCATAGCTGTAGATCCGCAGCGGCCCCTTTCCCCCCCTGGGGCGGGCCGCGACCATGGCCGACAGGAATGTGAGCTGATGATCCAGATGCACGTCGCCAATGAAGGGCACGAACAGCGTGTCGGGCGCGACGTTCGACACCAGCGCACCGATCGCGGCGTTCATGTCGGCATGGACCACGCGGTCCAGCTCGGCGGCGGGAAGGTCGATGAAGTGCGTCTGTGCGACTTGGAGCACGGCATGGGCTTCGCGCGCTTCGCTGCGCCCCGTCGCGGCTGCGTCGGGTCCGAACCGGTCGGCTCCGGCCTTGGTGACGATGGCGACATGCACTTGCGCGCCCGCTTGCGCCAGCCGCATCATCGTGCCGCCGCATCCCAATACTTCATCGTCCGGATGCGGCGCGATCACCAGCGCGCACGCGATACAGTCGAGCATCGAAGTCATGCCTCATCCTCCCAGGCGCGCGTGCAGTTTCGGCAGGACTCCCCCGCCCCCTTCCCATTCGGTGACTTCGAGCGCGGCGCCGTCGCCGCAGCAGACGGTGAAGCGCCCTTCGGAGCGGCCGATCACCTGTCCCGGCAGGGCGAGATGGCGGCCGCCTTCGGGAGATAGCCGGGCCTGCCACAGGACAAGATCGTCATCCGAAGCGGGACTGCGAGTGCGGGCGCCCGGATAAGGACGGCCCACCGCGCGGACCAGCCGCTCCACGTCGTCCGCGCAGGCCGACCAGTCGATCCGGCCGCTTTCGATCGTCCGCGCCGCCGCCCAGGTGGCGAAGCGTTCGTCCTGCGGTTCGCGCCGCGGCGTTCCAGCGGCGAGCGCCCGCAAGGCGTCGGCCAGCATGAGGTCCAGCAATTCCATGTGACGGCGATAAAGCGAGCCGGCCGTTTCATCGGGCGCGACATGCAGGAAGCGCTGTTCCAATATCGGGCCGCTGTCCACCCCGGCGTCGATCCAGAACAGTGTCCCGCCGGTGATCGGCTCATCCTTCAGGATCGTCCAGGGTATCACCGCCCTGCCCCGCATCCGGGGAAGGGGGGCGGGATGATAGCCGACAAGCCCCTTCCCCGCCGCCGCCATGAAGGGTTCGCGGCAGATCTGCGACCAGCCGATGACGAAGACGGCGTCCGGGGCGGCATCCCGAATCGCTGCGCAGACGTCTGGCGCATTTACGTTCCGCGCATGGAGCAGGCCCGCGCCGGCCGCCTGGGCGGCGGGGCGCAGGTCGACATAGTCGGAATGACGGTGCGCCAGCTCGACGGGCAGGGTGACGACTAGCGGAAGGGACCAGCCCGGCGCGCGCGCCACGGCTTCGATCGCGACCCGGCTGCTTTCAACGCTGCCGACGATGACCGCCCGCATGGGCTTTCTCCAGCAGGCCGGAATCGATCCTCTCGCCCCGGATCATCATCAACGGCGTCTGGACCATGATCCACAGGTCGAGAGCAACGCTCCACTCGCGGACATAATGCAGGTCCAGGGCCAGCTTTTCCTCGATGGCGAGCAGCGTATTGCCGCTGACCTGGGCAAGGCCGGTGATGCCCGGCCGCACCGACGAGCGCAGCAGGCCCGCCGTGCCGAGGGCCGCTATCGTGTCCGGAAGCAGCGGCCGCGGGCCCACCAGCGCCATGTCGCCGCGCAGGATGTTCCAAAGCTCAGGCAGTTCATCCAGACGCGAGCGGCGAAGGAGGCGCCCCATGGCGGGCGTGCGGGCATGGTCCGGCAGCGCCTGCCCGGACGCATCGCACGCGTCATGCATCGTCCGGAACTTGACCAGATCGAACGGCCGCCCGCCAAGGCCCGCGCGCGCCTGCCGGAACAGCACCGGCCGTCCCAGGAAGAGGAGGACGAGCAGGCCGATCAGCGCCATCGGCAGCGCCATCGCCGCAAGCGCGGCAAAGGCCAAGACACAGGTGACGCCCCGCCCCATCAACCCGCGCTCCACGACATGGCGGGGGACGGTTCCGTAACCTCCGACTCCCCGCCGCCGATGTCCATCACGCGCAGGAGTTGCCGGTTGACCTTGTCCACGTCGAAGCGCTCTTCCGCATAGGCGCGCGACCGTGCGCCCATGGCGGCGGCAAGGGCGGGATCGTCGAGGAAATGTTCCATCGCTTCGCACAGCGCATCGACGTCGCGGGGCGGCACGAGGAAGCCGTTGACCCCCGGCATGACCGGCTCCCGGCAACCCGGCAGATCCGTGGTGACGAGCGGGCGTCCGACCGACATCGCCTCCAGCAATGTGCGCGGCAGTCCCTCGCGATAATAAGATGGCAGGACGAACACCGTCGATCCGGTCAGCAGCGGCCTGACGTCGCGCGTTTCCGGCACATAATCGATGATCCCCTGCCGGACCCAGAGGTCCAGCTCCGCCTCCGGCAGGCCGGTCGGGTTGTCCCTGTCCAGACGGCCCAGAAGCTGGAACCGCGCCTGGGGATAGCGCGCCTTGAGGCGGCGCGCGGCCTCGGCATATTCGAACACGCCCTTGTCGCGCATCAGGCGCGAGATCATCAGGAAGACGGGCGGCCCTTTCGGCAAAGACGCATGAGCGAAATGGGCGAGATCCACGCCCGAACCAGGCACCTCCATGACCGGCGCGGACATGTCGACGATGCCCTGCGCGATGAGTTCGTCGCGATCGTCGCCGTTGAAGACGAATATGGCGCGCGCCCTGGCGACCGCCAGCCGGTAAAGCCGCGCGACGACGGCCCGCAACAGCCGCCGGTGGTCCGCTGCCGGGCTGAACACATAGCCAAGGCCGCTCATCAGCGCATAGAAGCGGACGCCCCGGAACAGGCGCGCGGCGATGCCGCCATAGATGATCGGCTTTTGCGTATAGGCGAGCACGACGTCCGGCCGCTCGCGGGCGATCAGCCGCACATAACGCAGCAGCAGCAGCAGGTCGGCCAGCGGATTGCTGCCGGTGCGCGCCATGGCGATCCGGCGATAACTCGCGCCCAGCGCGGCGAGTTGAGCTTCGACCGCCATATCGCTGTCCGGCGCGCAAGTGACGACCTGATGCCCTTCGCGCACCATCGCTTCGATCAGCCGGCCGCGAAAGTTGACCAGCGAAAAGGCGAAGCTGGACAGGACAAGGATCTTCATTCGACCAGACTCGCATCGCTGGAGGACAGCACGGATTGCCAGTGCCGAAGCCAGTTCTGGAACATCAGCAGCGTCCAGAGCTGGAACGACCAGTTCCGATGACCGGACAGATGTTCCGCCCACATCCGGCCGATCGGCTCGGGTTCCAGCAAGCCCTGCGACCGGATGAGATCGGCGTCCAGCAGTTCGTCCGCCCAGTTGCGGAGCGGCCCGCGCAGCCATTGTTCGATCGGAACGGAAAAGCCGCGCTTGGGCCGGTCGGCCAGCGCGGGGGGCAGGTGTCGCTTGAACAGCGCATGGAGCGGCCATTTGCCCTTCCCTTCCCGCAACAGCGCCGCCGTGGGAAGGCGCCAGGCCAGTTCGATCAACCTGTGGTCCAGCAGCGGCGCGCGCGCCTCCAGCCCCACCGCCATGGTGGCACGGTCGACCTTCACCAATATGTCGTCGGGGAGATAGCGGGCGCTGTCGATCAGCATCATCTGGCGCAGGGGATCGTCCAGCACGCCCGCGAGCGGCGTCTGCGGCTCCGTCCCGCCGATCACCAGCGCTTGCGGATCGGGATGGACGCTGGTGAGCCTGTTATAGAGCGCCTCTACATTCTCGCTGCGGAACAGCGCCGCCAGCTTGTGCAGGCGGTCGCCCGACATGTCGCCGCGCAGGGCGCTGCCCGCGCCGACCGGCACATAGCGGAAGATCCTGTCCCATGTGGCGGGCGACAGCGCATCGATGCCCCCGGCGATCGACCCGCGCAGCCAGGGCGGGAGAAAGGCGATCCCGCGCCCCAGCTTGCCCGCGATCCGATAGCGCCCATAGCCGCCGAAGCTTTCATCGCCCCCGTCGCCCGAAAGGCATACCGTCACCGTCTCCCGCGCGAAACGGGCAATGTGGAACATGGGAATGGCGGACGGGTCGGCAAAAGGCTCGTCGTAGATCCGCGGCAGATCCGGCACGGTATCGAGAAATCCGGCCGCGCTCATGCGGACCATGTGGTGACGCGACCCGATCGCCTTCGCCACCTGTTCGGCATGGGCGGACTCGTCATATTCCGGTTCCTCGAAACCGATGGTGAAGGTGCTGATCGGCTCGCGCGATTCCTGCTGCATCAGCGCGCTGGTCAGCGACGAATCGATGCCGCCCGACAGAAAGGCGCCCACCGGAACGTCCGCGACCATCCGTTCCCGCACGGCCCGCCGCAGCACTTCCTCCACGCGCCCCAGCATGGCCTCATCATCGCCCGCGACGGGATCGTCCTGACCGGCCAGGGCGGTTTGCGCGATCGACCAATAGGGCCGGGGCTGCGCCGCTCCCTCCGCCGTCACCAGCAGGTGTGCGCCCGCCGGCAGTTTCGAAATGCCGCGCAGGATGGATTGCGGCGCGGGGACATATTGGTGCCGCAGATAGGCGGTCAGGGCGGCGCGGTCGATCTCCATGCCGCCCCGGCAAGCGGCCATGATCGCCTTCAATTCGGACGCGAAGAGGAAATCTCCGCCATTCCAGCCATAATAAAGCGGCTTCTTGCCGATCCTGTCGCGAAACAGGTGAAGTTCGCGCCTGTTCCGGTCCCACAGGGCGAAGGCGAACATGCCCGCGCAGGCGCGCACCGCCGGGACGACGCCATATTGCTCTATCGCGGCCAACAGCACCTCGGTGTCGCTGCCGCCGTGGAAGCGGTGGCAACGCGCGATCAGATCTTCCCGCAACGCCCGGTAGTTGTATATTTCGCCGTTGAAGCTGATGACATAGCGCCCGCTGGACGAAACCATCGGCTGACGCCCTTCGGGCGAAAGGTCGAGGATGGACAGACGCCGATGCGCCAAGGCGATTCCCGCTTCCGCGTCGATCCATTCGCCCGCCATGTCCGGGCCGCGATGGCGCAGGCTCTCGTTCATCCGGCAGACCGTGGCGCGCAGTGCTGCGGACGGCCGGTCGGCGATCAGGCCGCTTATCCCGCACATCGCGGCATCCCCGCTTTGTCCGGCAGAGAGGGGGACCGGCGAAGGACGGTGTCGTAGAGTTCGGCATAGCGGGCCGCGACAGCGGGCAGGGAAAATTCCTTTATGACGCGCTGGCGTCCCAGTTCGCCTTTCCGGCGGCGGCCCTGCGTCCCTATGTCGCTCAGCAGGACGATGGCCTTTGCGATCGCGGCCGGATCGCCCGGCGGAACGCAATAGCCGCCCTCGCCGATGATCGACCGGCTGTCGCCGACATCGGTGGCGACACAGGGAACGCCGCACGCCATCGCTTCCCCCAATATGTTGGGGAAACTTTCCCCCCAGGCGGAGGAAAGCGCCACGATGTCGCAACCCGGCAGCCAGTCGGCCACATCCGAGCGATCGCCCAGAAGGCTGAGGCGGTTGCGGGGCAACCAGTAATCGCAGGTGCTTTGCAGGTCCGGGGGAAGCGCATCGGTCCCCGCGCCGGCGAGCAGCAGATGCACGTCATGCCCCATCCGCCGCGCGCGGCCCACGGCTTCGATCGCGGTGGCATGATCCTTCATCGGATGCCGCCGCGCGATCACGGCGACAAGGGTTGGACCGGGTTCGATGCCGAACCGTTCCCGCATCCTGAAGCGGCAGTTTCCCGCAGGCCCGTCGGGTTTGAAATATCGCGGATCGAAGCCGTTGGGGATGACGATCGCGCCCTCCGGCGCGTAGCCGTGGGCCACATGCTGCCGCACGGACGCAGCGGAGTTGTAGATCGTCGCCCTCGGCCGCCGGGAAAGCAGCGCACCGGCCCGGATAACGAGACGGCTGGTTCGCTTTTCAGCGCGGATATCGTGAAGCGAATGCCGGATGTTCCAGAGCATCGGCACATTTCCGCGCGCCACCCTGGCCGCCCAGGCGGCGGCGATGTTGCCATGATACATCCACCCCTGAATCAGATCGGGTTCATAGCGCCTGACGACATGCGTCAGCCGCGCCATCGCTTCGGGCAGGCGGCGGATGGTGTTCAGGCCCAGGGTTTCGACGGCGACGCCGCGCGCAGCCATTTCCTGCCCCACCCGCCCGAGCGGAAGAAGCGACAGGATGACCGGATCGGGATAGGCGGAATGCGCTCCATGCTGGCCGGCGAGCTTGGCCAGCATGGCTTCGGCGCCGCCATAGTTCAGGGCGGTTATGACATGCAGCACCCTCACGTATATTCCGCCGCGCCGCCGGCGACGCCATCAACGGGAGCCATCAGGACCATATATGCTCACTCCGGTCGGAGAGATCGCCTCAAAAGCGGGAAAGAGGCGCGTTCGTAAGTCGGTGGCCCCAGATTAGTCATTACGCGCCCCATTCGGAGTGACGAAAAGGGTTGATAGCCTTTGGGCGCAGAGGAAGGCATGGAAGGCATGCTCTATGCGCTTCGATCCCGATGGGACGGATGCTCATCCCGCGCCCCGATCCGGGCTGAAACGACTCGCGCGCGCCGTCTCGGCTTTCACCGAAGCAGCGTTCCGCCCGGTCGAGACAGGCTCCGGCGCGAAAGGATAGGAGGGACTGCCCCCTTCGAAGCGCCTGCGGTCTTAAGGGATAGTCTCCCACCGGCCAGCTTATCAAGACGTGCCGTCCAATGGCACGCTGCGCCGCGACAATGGACGCATGGCGCGAAGCATCCGCGCAGCCAGTCCGTTCAACAGGAGGCGACATGAGCTACGTTCATCGGTCCGCGGGCCGAATCCGGCCGCGTTATCTCGCTGCCATTCTCCTCGACGCCAGCGTCGCCGCATTGTCCCTCTTCCTGGCGCTGGAGCTTCGGCTTCAGGCCACCCCGTCGCAGGCGACCGTCTCCGCTGCCTCCGGCAGCGCCCTCTGCACAGCCGTCATCACAGTCCTGGTTTTCCAGGGGCTGGGCATTTACCGCCATGCGTGGCGCTATATATCGGTGAAGGAGCTGCTGTTCCTGGCGCAGGCCACGACCCTTACGGTCGTGCTGTCGACCGGGGCGACATGGATGTTCTTTTCCGATCCGCCCTGGCTGCCCCGGTCTGTGCCCATCATCCAGTGGTTCGTCCTGCTGGTGATGCTGGGCAGCCTGCGCGTGGTGCGGCGGGTCATGCGCGAATTGCTGCGTCCCGCCCAGGTATCGGGCGCGCATTCGTTGCAGAAGCCGTCGGAGCGCAATGGGGAGCGCGAGGACGTGCTGCTGCTGGGCGACCCGGATTGGGCCGAATCCATCCTGCGGACCTTGCAAGGCCCGCGCAACCGTCAGGTCCGCGCCGCCGGCATCCTTACGCATGACGACGATGGCGAGCGCAACCTCAGCATCCGCGGCGTCCCCATATTGGGCACAATGGACGAGCTGGAAAATATCGTCGGCGAACTGGCGCGCGGCAGGCATCGGCCCAGCTACATCATCGTCAACCAGCATGACGCCTGCCTGACGGGACCCCGCATGGCCAAGCTCGCCACCAGGGCGGCGCAGCTTGGCCTGGAGGTTGCGCGGGCGCAGGAGCCGGGCCGCCTCCAGCGGTCGGGAGACGGCAATCTGGACCTGCGTTTCGTCAATCTGACCGATCTGCTCGGCCGGCCCGAACTGCGGCTGGACGGAACCGTGGTCCGCAACGCCATCAAGGGACGGCGCATCCTGGTCACCGGCGCGGGCGGCACCATCGGCAGCGAACTCGTCCGGCAGATCGCCTCCTTCGAAGCGGCCGAAATCCTGCTGCTCGATCATGGCGAATATAATCTCTACGCCATAGACATGGAACTGCGCGAGCGGTTTCCCGACGTCAAGGGCACGCCGCTGCTCTGCTCCGTCCGCCAGCGTGACTCGCTCGTCAAGCTGTTCGTCCAGCACCGGCCGGACCTGGTTTTCCACGCCGCCGCGCTCAAGCATGTGCCGCTTGTGGAAAGCAACCTGTCGGCGGGCGTGCTCACCAACGTCATCGGCACGCGCAACGTGGCCGACGCCGTGCTGGCCAGCGGCGCGAAGGCGATGATCCAGATATCCACCGACAAGGCGGTCAATCCGGTCGGCATGATGGGCGCGACCAAACGGCTGGGCGAACTTTATTGTCAGGCGCTGGACCTTGCCGCGCCATGCGATTCGGGGACATGCCGTTTCCTGACCGTCCGCTTCGGCAATGTGCTGGGGTCCAGCGGATCGCTGATCCCCCTGTTCTTGCGGCAGCTCAGCCGCCGCGGGCCGCTGACCGTCACCCATCCTGATATCGAACGCTATTTCATGACGGTGCATGAGGCGGTGCAGCTGATCCTCCACAGCACGGCGGCCACGCTGCGCGGCGGAATCAGCCGGGGGCGGGTCTTCGTGCTCGACATGGGCGATCCCATCAAGATCGTCGACATCGCCCGCCGCATGATCCGCGCCGCGGGCCTCGTACCCGACATCGACGTGAAGATCGACTTCGTCGGCCTTCGTCCAGGCGAAAAGCTGTTTGAGGAACTGTTCGACGAAAGCGAGGAACGGCTGCCGTCGACCCTACCCGGCATATTCGAGGCGAAGCCGGTTTCCATCCCGCTGCCCGAATTGCAGGCCGTCTTCCAGCGGCTGGAAAAGCTGGCGCATCAGGGCGACGCCGAATCGATCCGGCTCATCATGCACAGCGTCATCCATATGTATGGCGACGATGCCGAACCCGCGCGTGCGCCGATCAATAACGCCGCGCCGGTCGCCGCCGGATCGGCCGGCCTGCGGGCGGCGCGGCTGTGACCGGCTCCGCGACGCAGGTGGCGCCTTTGGCCCGGCGGATCGCCATGCCGCCCGACGACGACGAGCCGATACGGTCGCGCTGGCCGTTCCATGGAGAAGATGAAATCGCCGCGGTCGCGGAGATATTGCGATCCGGGCGGGTGAATGCGCTGGTGCATGGCGATCACCGGCAACGCTTCGAACAGCGCTTCGCCGATTATGTCGGGGCGCCTCATGCCATGGCGGTGGCGAACGGCACGCTTGCGCTCGAACTCGCCTTTCGGGCGCTGGGGATAGGGACCGGCGATGAAGTGATCGTCAGCCCGCGCAGCTATTTCGCTTCCGCCAGCGCCATCGTCGCCGTCGGCGCGAAGCCGGTGTTCGCGGATATCGATCCGATCAGCCAGAATATCGACCCGGACAGCATCGCGGACAGGGTGACGTCCCGGACCCGCGCCATACTGTGCGTCCATCTGGCCGGATGGCCGTGCGACATGGGACCCGTCCAGGCGTTATGCAATCGCCATGGGCTGAAACTGATCGAGGATTGCGCGCAGGCGCTGGGTGCGGCCTGGCATGGCCGGATGGCGGGTTCCTTCGGCGACGCCGCCGCCTTTTCCTTCTGCACCGACAAGATCATGTCCACCGGCGGCGAAGGGGGGATGCTGGTCCTGCGCGACCCGGCGGTCTGGGAACGCGCCTGGTCCTACAAGGATCACGGCAAGAGCCGCGCCGCGCTGGCGGCGGCGGCGGCAACGGCGGACGGCTGCTTCCGGTGGCTGCACGAGGGCTTCGGCAGCAATTACCGCCTCACCGAAATGCAGGCCGCGATCGGCGCGATACAGCTTGCGAAGCTGCCCGGGTGGCTGGCGGCCCGGCAAGGCAACGCCGCCATTCTCGACGAAGCGCTGGGCGACATCCCCGCGCTGCGGCTCGCTCGCCCGCCCGCGCACGTCCGCCACGCCTATTACAAATATTATTGCTTCCTGCGGCCCGATCCGTCCGACGACGGCGCGGCGCGCGATGCGTTCGTCCGCGATCTTCAGAAAAGGGGCGTGCCGTGCGGCACCGGCTCCTGTCCCGAAATCTATCGGGAACGGGCCTTTGCGGATAGCGACTCGCGTCCTGTCCGGCCGCTGCCGATGGCGCGGCTGGTCGGGAACAGCAGCATCATGCTGCCGGTCGACCCGTCGCTGAGCGCGGCGGACATGCGGCGGATCGCGGACCGGATCAGATCATGCGCGATGCGCCGCGAGGGATGAGGCCGCCCCCGACCGGCGACCGCCCGCGCGAAGCCTTTCCCGAAGGGTTCGCGCCGCCGGACGCGGACGGGGGCATCCGTGACATGGGCAAGACCATGGTGACGCCCCTGCTGACGATCGCCGTGCTCTTCTCCTGCTTTCACCTGTGGCGCATAGGCAATGTGAACCTGACGCTCAGCGACGCGCTCTTCATGGGCGTGGTCCTGATCGAGCTGGGGCTGGGGCGGCTCAACGGAACGCCGTTCGGGACACTGACGCCGATCTGGCTGGGTAGCCTGGTGCTGATGCTGACCGGCCTGTTCATCGGCAGCTATGTCAACGGCGACCTTCTGCGCTGGATCATCGTCGCCGGGCAATATCTGTTCAGCTACATGCTGCTGCCCATGGTGCTGATCCGCGATATCGGCACGATACGCAGGCTGATCGTCACGCTCATCATCGGTATAGTGGCGATGGAAAGCATGGGCGTGCTGGTCTACTACACGATGGACGGGTTCACGCAGGCCAACGCCATATTCGGCCCGGATTTCATCACCGGCGGCAGGCGGCTGGGCGCGATGGTGGGGGACGCGAACTGGAACTCCGCCGTCATCGCCATGACCCTGCCCTTCGTGGTCTATGCGGGCAACCGGCGGCTGATCCCCGCCGCGGCGGCTCTGGCGGCTGCGACGATGCTGATGTGGGCGCTGATGCTCGCGGCGTCCTTCACCGGCTTTTGCGCCGCCCTGCTGGCCATGGGCATGATGGTCTTCGTCGGTCGCCTGCGCCCTTCGCCCCGGATACTGATCCTGGCGGGCCTGTTGGCGGCGGGGCTTTATGCGTCGGGATACCAGATGCCCGAGATATTCGCGAAGCGCGTCGCGCCCGCCTTCCAGAACGGCGACCTGGAAGAGGCCGGCACCTATGACGACCGCGCCGAACTGATCGCCGAAGCGTGGGGCAATGCCGAAAATACCGTGATCATCGGCATGGGCGTGGACAAATTCCGCGAATTCAGCCCGTCGGGACAGCCCGTCCACAACATGTATATGCTCGAACTGGCCGAAGGCGGCGTCATGGCGCTGGCGGGATGGCTGGGCGTGGTCATCACCCTGACCCTGATCCCGCTGACCCGGCTGCGATCCCACCGGCTCGAAGCGTCGCTGGCGCTGGCGGTGATCGTTGTGTTCCAGGTGTTCACCATGGCGAGCCCGCATATGTATGCCCGGCTGTGGATGGTGCCGGTGCTGCTGTCGCTGGGCGTCGTCCTGAAAACGGACGCCTCCTCCTTTTGGGCAGGCCGTTCCCCCCGAAGCGTAATCCCTTCGCGCGCCACATGGAATAAAATCCATCGCACCCAAGTTGCGCGGAGGCGATGATGACAAAAGACAAGCGGCATCACTGGCTGGGGCTTTTCGCCTGCATGGCGATGGCAGCCTGTTCCCCCACTTCGGGCCTGACGGACCTGCCGCCCGCCCCGTCGAGCGAATATGCGCTGGGCGCGGGCGACGAATTGCGGATCAGCGTCTATGGGCTGGACGGGCTGGCGAACAATTATGTGATTACCGATGCGGGCGTGGTCTCCCTTCCCTTCATCGGCGACGTCGCAGCCAGCAACAAGACCGCCGACCAGATCAAGCAATCCATCGCCCAGGCGCTGGTCGCAAAGCAGATCGTGAACAACCCGATCGTCAATGTTCAGGTCAACCAATACCGCCCCTTCTTCATCATCGGGGAGGTCAAGAAGCCGGGCGAATATCCGTTCCGGCCGGGAACGTCCGTGCTGACGGCGATCGCCATGGCGGGCGGCTACACCTTCCGGGCCAATACGTCCAAATTCTCCATAACCCGGCGCAACGGCAACGGAAACATCACCGCCGCCGCCACGGAAAAGGCGTATGTACAGCCCGGCGATACGATCCGGGTCTATGAAAGCTGGTTCTAGACCGTGCGCCGGCCGACACAGTCGCCCCGAGGGGGATCGCATGTCCTGCTTTGCGGCATCGCCCTGTGGGGGTCGGTGCTGGCTCAAACCGCCCGCGCGCAGACGATCGAGGAGGACAGGCGGCAGAATCAGTCCGTGCTCGATCTGGAACGGCCGGGCTATGAGCCGCGTACGCTGAAGTTGGGCGACGTCATGCTTTTGCCCGAACTGGACGTCGGCGCGACCTACAACAGCAACATCTATGCCGCGCATGTGGATCGGCGGGACGATATCGTCACCAGCATCCAGCCGCGCGTGAGCATCCGGAAGGACGAAGGCCGGTTCCAATGGCTGGGCGAGCTGTCCGGCGACATCCGCCGCTACGCTTCGAACAGCCGCGAGAACAGCGAAAGCTATGGCGCCGCCGGGACGTTCAAGGCGCTGCTCAGCCAGGAGCTGACGATCAGCGGGACGGCGGGCTACCAACGGGCCGTCGAGAACCGGGCGGACCCCGAAGTGCGGCAGAATCCCACGCTGGGTCCGCCGCTGTTCGACATGTTGACGGGAAAACTCGAAATGAAGCTCACGGGCAGCAGGATCGGCTTTTCGCTCAAGGGCGAAGCGGAAAAATATGATTTCGTCTCGCGCATCAACGACGACCGCGCCTTCACCAGTTACCGGGGCACGGCAAGGCTGTCCTATCGGCTGTCGCCCATGCTGGATGGATATGCGCAGGTCTATGTCAACCAGCGCGATTTTCGCCTGCGGGCGCCGACAACGGACGCGAGCCGCGACGGCCGCACGATCGGCGGCCTTGTCGGCGTGCAGGTCAATCCGGGCGGAAAGCTGCGCGGCGAGATCGGGGCGGGCGTGTTCCGCTACAAACCGGAATCCTCGCTGTTCCGCAGCTTTTCCGGCTTCGCACTGGAAGGCGCGCTGATCTATTCGCTCCGGCCGCGCACCGCCCTGATCCTCGACGTCTTCAGCGGCGACGTCGCCACGGTGCGCAACGGCGCGAGCGGACGCATCGACCGCAGCGCGCGCCTGACGGTGCAGCAGGAAATCCGCCACAACCTGATCGCCAGCGCGGCCCTTCGCTACCGCCAGACCCGCTATCGCGGAATCGACAGCAGGCTGAACACGTTCAGCGGCGATCTGGACGTGGAATATCTTCTCAACCGCCATCTCGCGCTGGCCCTGACAGGGCAATATTCCAAGCGGACGGGCGGAAGCGCCCCGGACCGATTCGACCGGACCCGCATCGGCGTTGCCCTGCGGATGCGGTATTGAAAGGGCGATGATGGGTAAAGCCGTGCTGCTGACGCTGATCGCCGCAAGCGCGCTTCCCGTGGCGGCGCTTCTGTCGACCAGCGGCGTCGACCGCACCGACGATGCGCGCGGAGCACCCGGCGGGCCCGAGGCGTTTCCGGGCGCGGAAGGCTATGGCGCGCTGTCGGCCGGCGGGCGCGGCGGCAAGATCATCGCCGTCACCACATTGGCGGACGGTGGCCCCGGATCGCTCCGGGAATGCATCGACCATCAAGGCCCGCGCGTCTGCATATTCCGCGTGGCGGGCGTCATCCGCTTCACGCAGCGGCCGCCGATCATCACGCATCCCTTCATCACCATCGCGGGCCAGACCGCGCCTGGCGGCGGCATCACGCTGGCGCATGGCGGCGGCCCATGGGGCGTCACGCCGCTGCTCATCAAGAACACGCATGACGTGGTGATTCGGGACATAAGGGTCAGGCCGGACCTGCGCGGCGACGTACGCGGCGGGAACGACGCCATCACCTTCGAGAACAGCCGCAACGTCATCATCGATCATGTGAGCGGCAGCTGGGCGCTGGACGAGAATATCAACGGCCAGGGCGACAATGACAATGTGACGATAAGCTGGTCGATCTTCGCGGAAGGGATACCCAAGCACGACAAATGCGCGCTGCTGGGCAGCGACCCGACCAAGCCGCAGCGCATGAGCTTCATCTACAACGCCTGCGCCCATAATGGCGACCGCAACCCGGACATGAACTTCACGCCCGAATCCTGCATCGATATCGTCAACAACATCTTCTATGACGCCGGTTCTCAGTTCGCCGAACTGTGGGAAAGCTATGGCGGCACATGGGCGAATGTCGTGGGCAACGTCTTCCGCGCGGGGCCGAGCACGTCGCCGCAGGCCATCGGCATAGACCGTCAGCAGATCGGCAGCCGCGGCGCGGGACGCCTGTTCCTGAAGGATAATCTGTTCGAAGGGACGTTCACGCAACTGGCACCGTCCCTCTCCGAGATCACCGTGGACAGCCCGGTCTGCCCGCTTTCGATCAAGCCAATAACGCCGCAGGCCGCCTATGACACCGTCCTGCGGCAGGCGGGCGCCTTTCCCCGCGATGAAGTCGATCGGCGCGTCGTCGCGGACATACGCAACCGCACCGGCCATATCCGCAAGCAGCCGGGAACCATTCCGCCGATCGCCCCCGCGCAGGCGGAGCCGGACAGCGACGGCGATGGAATGCCCGATGCGTGGGAACGCGCCCACGGCACCCAACCCGATGTCAGCGATCCCTGGCAGGACGCGGACGGCGACGGCATCGCCAACCTGGACGAATATCTGGACGACGCCCATCGCCGGTTGGTTGCGGCGTCCGATTGAATCTTCTCTTCAGCGTCCGCCCCAGCGCGCCGCTATCGTCCGGTAGATTTCCTCGACCACGCCCGCCGCGCCCTGCCGCGTCAGGTGATTGTCGTCCCGATAGAAGATCGCGCCGCCGTCATGGCTGAGGCAGCGCTCGCCCCGGCACAGGGCCTGTTCGGGATAGACGCGCGCCAGATCGGGGTCTTCGCCCAGGGAATCGAGCAGGGCATAGGTCCGGCGGCTGCGATCATGGAACAGCGGAAGAGGAACGGATGCCTGCATCGGCAACTGCCACGCGCCGGGCGGCTGAGTGCGGGCGATTTCCAGCAGCTTGCGGGGGATGTTCCAGCCCATCTCCGGCACGGGATAGACCAGAACGACCTTCACGCCGTTGTCGATCAGCCGGCGAACCATGGCCGTCAGCGCCGCCTGCACGGCGGCATCGCCGACCGCTTTGTCATAGGGACCGGCGGCTCTGGAGATATGGGGCGGCTCGCCCGGTTCGACGCCGCCGCCGCCATTGTCGAACCGGCTTCTTTCCACCACTACGGGAAGGCGCATCATCAGCACGGCAATCGCGCGGGGCTGGGCGATCAGATAGCGCATCCTGGCGGCATTATAGCTGTCGGGGCAGCCGGGTTGCATGGCGTCGACGCGGACGAGGCCGGGCAGCATCAGGCATCCGCCCCGGTTGAGTAGGGTGAGGCTGGCGAGATCCGTCGCGCCAGGCAATCGGTCGATCAGCGCGTTGCTGAGCGTGCGGGCATGGGAATCGCCCGCGATTATGAGATCATAGCCATCGGGATTGACGCCCCGGAACCGACACGGTCCCGTCTCCACGACATAGTTTAGGCATCCCTTCCCGTTTTGGAAAATGGCGGCTTCCTCAATCCGTTCCGCCTTCGCTATGGCGTCGAGCGGCGGAGGGAAGCGCCCTGGCACGCCGTTGGCCGCGAAAAAGGCCGTTCCGGCGCCGCCAAGCAGGGCGGCTCCGCCCAGGGCGATCGACCAGATGGTCCGGCTGGACATCCGCCGCCGATTGCGCGTCGGCCGCTCGACCCACAGGAACGTGCCGATCGCCAACAGGACCGAAAGCGCGATCCAGCTCATCTTGACGGTCAGCGTCGGCGCATCAGCGCGCATGAGGCGGCCGAAGGCGAACACCGGCTGATGCCACAGATACAACGAATAAGATATGAGGCCGACCGCCACCATCGGCCGGGACGAAAGCCATCGGCCAACGGCATCGCCGCGTCCCGAATAGCGGATAAGAAGCACGGTTCCCAGCACCGGAACGGCCGTCGCAAAGCCGGGATGATGCCAACGAACCCCCATGAAGGGAACGGAACACAGGATCGCGCCCAGACCCAGGAACGGCATGAAGGAAAAAGTCTGCGCTGGTGGACCTTTACGCGTGCGTTCGCCGAGCGCGAGCAAGGCCCCCGCGCCCAGTTCCCACATGCGCGAGGGCAGGAGGAAGAAGGATGCGTCCGGCGACCGCGCGGTCATGAATTCCGCCAGCAGGAGCGATGCGACGCAGAGGCCGCAAAGCAGATGGGGCATCCATCGCGGGGCGTAGCGGTGCATCGCCAGCAGCAACGCGGGGAATAACAGATAGAACTGCTCCTCCAGCCCGAGGCTCCATGTATGGATCAGCGGATTGGTGAGGTTGTCGCTCGCGTCATAGCTGACCTCATGCCAGAACAGGATATTGGACGCGGACAGGACCGCGCTCGTCAGCGCCGCGCCGTAATTCTTCATGGCCTCGGGCAGCATGAACGCCCATGCGGCGGGCACCGTGATCAGCAGCACGGCATAAAGAGCAGGCAATATCCGGCGCGCGCGGCGTTCGTAGAAACGCAGCAGGCTGAACCGTCCCTCGCCCATCTCGCGCAGCAGGATCGAACCGATCAGATAGCCGCTGATGACGAGGAAGATGTCGACCCCGATGAAGCCGCCGGCGAAGGGATCGATACCGCCGATCCGGAACTGCGCGTGGTAGAGCAGGACGAGCACGACCGCGACCGCGCGCAGCCCATCGATCTCCGGACGGTAATGCCCCTCGATCGCCCCGGCCGCGCCCGCCTTCCCGGCGGAGGATGACGAAATGCGTTCCCCGCCGTCAAGGCGCGGCAGCAATCTTTCGCGGGGGACGGCCGACACATCCTTGACGCTCATCGCGCGACGGCCCTTGCGGCAGGCGGCTCATGAAAACGGGCGGAACCTGCCAGCCCCTCCATCATCGCTTCCCATTGCCGGGCGACCACGTCCAGTCTGAACCGGCGCGCGGATATGGCGGCGTTTTCCCCAAGCGCGCGGCGCGTGGCGGCATCCTTCATCAGGTGATCGAGCGCTCTTGTCAGCGCAACGACATTGCCGTTGGCGACGAGCAGGCCGTCATGACCGTTCTGGATCATCTCGCGCGGCCCATAGGGACAGTCGAAGGCAAGGACCGGCAAGCCGCCCGCCATGGCCTCCCCCAGTACATTGGGAAAACCTTCATAGCGGGACGACAGCACGAAGGCGGATGCGCCCTCCGCCCATCCGCCCTGGATCGTGCTGACGCCGCGCAGATGGATGCGACCGGCCATGCCGAGCGTCCGCGCTCTTTCCTCCAGCGCTTCGCGTTCCGCGCCCTCCCCCCAGATGTCGAGCGACCAGCGGGGATTGTCCGGCGCCACCCTGGCGAAGGCGTCGATCAGCAGGTCGAACCCCTTCTGCGCCGTCAGGCGGCCGACCGCCACGCATTGCAGCGGTCCTTCGGCGTCATAGGAGGCCGGACGCCCGGGCGGCATTTCGATGGGATTGGGGATGACGCGCGTCCGGCTGCGGGCCGATGGCGGGACATGGTCGGCGACGCGCTTCGTCTGGACGACGATGGCGTCGGCGCGACGGATCAGGACTTTGAGCAGCAGGGTCCAGATCGGATGCGCCTGCTGCCGGGCCGGGTTGTTCCGCTCGCTCACCACGATCTTCAGCCGCGTGCCGATGGCCGCCGCCAGGGTCAGGATATTGATCTTGGTGAGGAAGCTCAGAACCACATCGGGCTGTTCCCCCAGCAGCAGCCTGCGCAGCCGAATGATGCGGCGCAGCAGGGCCGCAAAGCGCATCAGGCCGCCTTGCTCCGCCGCTTCATCGCCCAGCCGCAGAAGCCGGACGCGGGAATCGAGCGGGTGGTAGATTCTGTCGCGCGCGCAATCGAATGTGCAGATCGCGACGTCCCATCCCGCCTCCGCCCATCGGGTCGCCAGCAGACTGATGACGCGTTCCGCCCCGCCCGGTCCCAGCGCTTCGACGACAAAGCAGACCCGGCGGGGGCAAGCGGGCGGACGCCCCGGACGATCGGCAGATCCATGCATAAGGCGATGCTACATCGCCGGCCCGGCCCATGCCGCCGGTTCTTTAAGTCTGATACTTTAGGATAGATGTGCCGTGCCCGGTCGCGCCGATGCTGTCCATAAGCCCACATCCCTCGTCCTTCTGGTGTATTTAGACAGCGGCCCTCTTCTTTTAGCCTGCACCTGCCGCCTATTTCGCCGGAGGAACAGATGCAGGTCGTTGTCGCGGACCGGAAGGAGCCGATATCCGTCACCCATCAGCATTTGCTGACGGGCATCGGCACCTTGCTGGCGCAAGGCCGCGTCCAGCCGTCGCAAGGGCGGCTGCGAATCCTCGATATCGGCTGCGGCGACGGTCAGCTCATCGGCTTCCTGCACGATCGGCTGACACGCGCCCATCCCGATCTGGAGATCGAGCTGCACGGCTTCGATATCGGGGAACAGGGATATAATGACGGCGGCCAGTTCGACATCGCCACGCAGATGCTGGCGTCGGGCCATCCCGGCATCCCCTGGCGGGAGAGGATCAGCATGATCTCCGACACCGACCCATGGCGCTATCCGTCCGGCTATTTCGACATCGCGCTGTCCAATCAGGTTCTGGAACATGTCGCGGATCTGCCCGCCTTCCTGTCCGAACTGCGCCGCTGCCTTTCCCCCGCCGGGGTTTCGCTGCATGTCTTCCCGCTGGCGCAGAGCATCGTGGAGGCGCATTGCCAGACGCCCTTCGCGCACTGGATCCGCGACTTCGACCGGCGCGTGGAGTGGATTTCCCTGCTCAGTCATCTGGGCATCGGGGCCTATCGCCGTCATCGCACGGTGCTGGGCCATGCCACGCCGCGCCGACACGCCCTTGAAACCGCCAAATATATCCAGTGCTGGACGCGCTATCGCAGTTTCGGCGCCATCGCCGACCAATGCAGGGACGCGGGCCTGGCGGCGTCGGGCGGCCTCACCAAGGGCCTCTTCATCGCCAAGCTGCGTTCGGTGCTGAAGCGCCATCCGCTCGACCGCTACCGGCCATCGCGCTTGCCCGGCGGCGACTGGCTCGGCTTCATGATCGGGCGCTATCTGTCTTCATCGACGCTGGTGATCGCGCCGGTAAGCTATGACATCGGGCGGCGCATAGCGGCGGAAAAGGCGGCAAGCCCGCTGCGGAGGGCGGCATGAAGGGGGCGGCGGAGCACCGGACCGCCCTGCCCGTCTGCTTCCCCTTCACCGGCGATGTCGTGGGCGGCAGTCATTTCTCGGTGCTGGGCCTCGTCGAAAATCTCGACCCGGCCCGTTATGTCCCGGTGATCGTGCCGCAGTTCCGCGACGGCGCGGTGGCGAGCCTGTTCCGCGACCATGGCATCAGGACGGAAACGCCGCTGCGCTGGACCGAACTGCCCTACGACCGCAGCGTCACTCCCTGGAAGATCGCGCAGGTAGCGAAGGACATACCGGGCCAGATGCGCTATCTGCGCTCCCGCCCTTACCCCATCGTCCATACCAATGACGGGCGCACCCATGCCACATGGGCGCTGGCGGCGCGATTGTCCGGGGCAAGGCTGTTGTGGCATCAGCGCGGCGATCCGGGCGCCGCCGGGCTGCGGCTGGCCGCGCCGCTGCTCGCCAATCAGGTCGTGGCCGTGTCGCAATTCGCCTCGCCAAGGCCGGGCCTCTGGTCGGCGGCGCGAAAGGCGCGGGTGGTCCACAGCGCCTTTGCCACCGATGTGGAAGAGGACCGCGCCGGCGCGCGGGCGCATCTCATCGACGAACTGGGCTGCGATCCGCGCACCGTCTTCATCGGCTTTTTCGGCGCGTTCATTCCCCGCAAGCGGCCCACATTGTTCATCGACGCCATCGCCGAACTGGCCGCGCGCGACCTGCCGCGCCCGGTGATGGGCCTCCTGTTCGGGGAAGCCTATGACGGCGGCCGGACCGAGCGGGAGCTGGAAGACCACGCCCGCCGGCGCGGCGCGGGCCATATCGTCCGGCAGATGGGATTCCGCACGCCGGGGACGCGCTGGCTCGCGGCTTGCGACTTGCTGCTGGTGTCGGCCCATGGCGAGCCTTTCGGCCGCACGCTGATAGAGGCGATGCTGGTGGGAACGCCCGTGGTCGCCACGGCGTCGGGCGGCAATATCGAGGCGCTGTGCGAAGGGCGGATCGGCGTCCTCGTCCCGCCGGAGGATGCGGGGGCACTCGCCAACGGAGCGCAAGCCCTCATCAAGCGGCCCGAAATGGCGCGGACCCTGGCGGCGACCGCCATGGCCAGCGCGAAATCGCGCTTCGGGGACAGGGTCCATGCCGAACGCATCATGGCCGTCTATGACGAAATGCTGCGCATTCCGCTGCCCGACCCCGCGACCCGATCCGTCACGCCGCCAGTCCCTGCCAAAGCCCGAAGCCTGAGAAGCGAGGCGACATCATGATCCGTTTTATCAATCACGCATCCTTCGTCGTGGAATCCAATGGCGTGTCCCTGCTGTGCGATCCCTGGATATCGGGATCGGTGTTCCACAATGGCTGGAGCCTGATCGCCGAACAGGAGCATGAAGGGTTGGACGAGGTGGACTATATCTGGTTCAGCCACGAACATCCGGACCATTTCTCGATCGCGTTCCTGCGTTCCATCCCCGAGCACCGGCGTCCGCATATCACCATCCTCTACCAGAAGATGCCCGACGGGCGCGTTGTATCCTTCTGCCGCCAACTGGGTTTCGCGGTCAGGGAACTGAACCATGCCAAGGCAGAGGATCTGGGCGGCGGCATCCGTATCGTCTGCGGGAAGATTCCTTTCTACGATAGCTGGCTCTATGTCGAAACGCCCGACTACCGCATCCTCAACACCAACGACTGCATCCTGGAAAGCCCCGCGCGCCTGAAGCTGATCCAGCCGCATGTCGACCGGTGCGACATATTGTTCACGCAATTCTCCTATGCCAACTGGCAGGACAGCCGCGACAATCGCAAGGCGCGGCAGGACCTGGCCCGCGAGAAGCTGCACCGGATCGCGTTGCAGAGCGAAATGTTCCGTCCCCGCTTCATCGTTCCCTTCGCCAGCTTCTGCTATTTCAGCCATGTCGAAAACGAGTTCATGAACGCCGACATCAACATGCCGGTCGACGCGGTGAACTATATCGCCGAACATTGCGATGCGGACCCCGTGCTGCTCATCCCGGACGAGCGGTGGGACGGGCTGACGCCCAAGGACAACGGACCGGCGCAGCAATGGTGGGCGATCCGCTATTCGCAGGCGCTGTCGCGCGAAAAGACGATGCCGGGAAAAAGCATATCGTTCATGGACCTGTGCCTCAAGGCCGATGGCGCCATGCGCCGCGTGAGGCAGCGCAACAATTATGCGATCGTCACGGCGCTGCAACGGCTGGGCATCACCCGCCGCCTGGAATTCCACCTGACGGACACGGGACAGGCGGTGTCGTTCGACTGGATCGGCGGTCTGCAATTGCTGGGCGCGCCGTCCCTGCACGCGATCGAGATCCATTCGGAATCGCTGGCGTTCATATTCGACAATGATTTCGGCATCGACACGGTCAATGTGAACGCGCGCTTCGAAGGGTCGATGCGCGACAAGAAGCGGATGATCGCCCTCTTTTCCGTTCTGGAACTCAACAATACCGGCCGGTGCCTGAAATTCTCCGACGGCCTGAAGCTGGTCAACCCAACGCTGGTCCAGCAGGGACTGCGCACCGTCGGCCTGTCCCGCGCGTAAGGACATGGCGGAAGGGGCGCCCCTGCTGATCCTTGGGGCGGGCGCCCATGGCGGGGTGGTGCGGGACTGCGTGGACGAGCGCCGTTTCCGGTTCATCGGCTATCTGGACGACCGGCCCCCCGATCCGCTTTCCTCCGCCCGAAGCGAATTGCTGCTGGGAAAGGTGGACGATCTTCCCGCGCTGCTCCGCGACTATCCGGGGACCATGGCCGTGATCGCGATCGGCGACAACATGACGCGGCTGCGCATGGCGGAACGGGCGGAAAGACTGGTTCCGTCCCTGACATGGGCGACCATCGTGCATCCCGCGGCGATTCTGTCCGCGCGGGCCGAAATCGGCCCCGGCACGGTCGTCGTCGCCGGATCGATCATCAATTGCGGCAGCCGTCTGGGGCGGCACATATTGATCAACACGGGCACGATCATCGACCATGACAACAGCATGGACGATTTCGCCTCCACCGGTCCGGGCGTCGTGACGGGCGGCAATGTCCGCATCGGCGGCCTCAGCCATGTCGGCATCGGCGCGAGCGTCCGGCATGGCATCAGGATCGGCAGGAACTGCGTCATCGGCGGGCAGGCCTATGTCGAGCGCGACGTGGATGACGACTGGGTCAGCTTCGGGATTCCCGCCCGGCCGCGATATCGAAGAACGCCGGGGCAACCCTATCTGTGACCGGGACCTGACTATTCCGGACTATGGCGGCAGTTTCATTGCCATTCGTCCCCTTCCTCCTCCATTCTGTCCAGCGCCCGAGGAGAACGGATCCATGAAAATCGCGGTGCTGGCCGTTGCGACGAATATCCATACGATCCGATGGGTCAACGCGCTGGCGGAGCGCGGTCTGGACGTGCTCCTCATCACGCAGCAGCCGCCGCGCCCCAGCGATTACCATCCCGCCATCGCCTTTCGGATACTGCCCTTCCGCGGCCCCCTTGCCTATGCGCTCAATGCCCCCGTCCTGCGCTATGTCTTCGACCGTTCGGGCGCGGACCTGCTCCATGTCCATTATGCGGGCGGCTATGGGGCGATGGCCTGGCTTTCGGGCATCAGGCGGCGGCTCGTCTCCGTATGGGGCGGCGATGTCTACGACGTGCCCCACCGCAGCTTCCTGCATCGCGGGCTTGTGCTCGGCGCGCTGCGGGGCGCGCTGCGGGTGACTTCGACAAGTCATGTCATGGCCGATGAAGTCCGCCGGCTGGGGATCACCGAACGGATCGACGTCATTCCATTCGGCGTCGACACCGGCAGGTTCCGGGCCGCGCCGGAAAGATCGCCCGACAGACCCTTCATCGTCGGGACCGTGAAATCGCTTCAGCGCAAATATGGCATAGATACGTTGATCCGGGGATTTGCGGCCGCGCTTGCCGATCCCGCCTTCGCGGCCATGGACCCCTTTCTCCACATCGCGGGCGAAGGGGAGGCGCGCGCCGAATATGAACGGCTCGCGCGCGAGCTGGGACAGGGGCGCATCCGGTTCGAGGGCCATATCGACCATGGCGACGTTCCCGACATGCTGCGCCGGTTCCACGTTTATGTGGCGGTGAGCCGCGACGACAGCGAAAGCTTCGGCGTCGCCATCATCGAGGCGAGCGCCTGCGAATTGCCCGTGATCGTATCGGACGCCGGAGGATTGCCCGAAGTGGTGGATCATGGATCGACCGGGCTGGTGATCCCGCGCGACTCCCCGGCGGAGCTTGCCCGGGCGATCGGGCGCCTGGCGGCCGACGCGCATCTGCGCCGGCGGATGGGCGAGGCGGGCCGGGAGCGCGTGCAGCGCAAATATGAATGGAGCGCCTGCGTGGAGCGCATGATCGCGCTCTATCGGGAACTGTGCGCCACCCCCTTGGGAGTAAGCATTCGGACGCACGGCCCACCCTCCGAACGCACCGGCCCCTTCCGCCGGAATAGCGCCTGCAAGGCGGCGGCAGCGGAGTAATGTTCTGGGCGAAAGCGGCCAGTCATGCGTTGCGCGGCATCCCTGGCGGGAGGATGGATTATGGCTGAAGGAAACGCCGCCGCGTGGGCCGCAGGAGAGTCAAGGGAACCGCCGCAAGAGGCCGGGACCATGTCCCGCCGGAAGGCGCGCGGCTCCGACTTCAACATCGCCGCCCACGGCCTGCGCGGCATTGCGGCCCTGATGGTGTTCTGGGGGCACCTGCTGGGCGGGACCGCCCGCCATATCTACGACAGCGATCCGTCCTATGCCCGGACCGTCGAGGCGATGTGGCATCTGGGGACGGCCGGAGTCGTGTTGTTCTTCGTCATCAGCGGCTTCGTGATATGGCCCAGCGTGATCCGCTATTCGCCCGGACAGTTCGCGCTCCGCCGGTTCGTGCGGCTTTATCCGCTCTTCTTCGTCCTGACGCTGCTGTTCCTTGCGCTGAACCTTGCCACCCACAGCTATCCCCATCTGAACGATCCCAGGACGGTAGCGGCCGCCTTCACCTTCACCAACATCTTCGTGGGGACCGAACAACTGACGCCCAACGCCTGGAGTCTCAGTTTCGAGGTCATGTTCTACGCGCTGACATGCGCCGCGGTCTATTACGCCGTTCATCGCCCCAGCCGCATCGGCATGGCCGTGACCGGGGCGATATGCATCGGCTTCCTGCTGGTCTTCCCCATCGCCGCTTTCTTCCTTGGCGGCATCGCGGTCCGGCTGCTCCATGACCGGGGCATCGCGCCGCCCTCCTTGCTGGCGCCCTTCCTGGAACTGGCCGCGCTGGCCTGCTTCGCGCTTTATGCGTCGATGTCGTGGTTCGCCTATGTGCCGGCCGACTTCGCCAATCCCATCGCGCTGATGATCCTATCGTCCAGCCTGATCTATTTCTATCTGGCGGTCCTGCCGAACAGCCTGACCACGCTTTGCCTGCGTTCGAGCCAGGCCCTGTATATCGGGACGATCAGCTACAGCCTCTATCTGGTCCATCCCTATACCTACTATCTTTGCCGGATGGCGTTCGACCGGCTGGGGCTGTTCACCGATCATCAGTTCGCCTCCATGGCGCTGTTCTTCGCCATCACGACGCCGGTCACAGTGGCGGCGACCCATTTCGTGCACAAGACGATAGAGATGATGCCCTATCGCTGGGCATTCGGACAGAAAATCTATCGCGCGCCCTCCTCCGCCTCCGATGGGCAGGAGGCGGGCGAGCAGGACCCGGATCGAACCACGCCGGGCGCGGCGGAAAGCTAGCCGTCATGCCTTCTGTGGACCGGGCTTCTTCGGCTAAAATGCCGCCCATCGCGCATGTGAACGCCGCCGACCTCGCGCCCGGAGCATTGGGCGCGTGCTTTCATGATGGCGCGGCAGCGGTCGTGATGACGGGCGATCCGGGTGTCGCTTCCCTATGGCGGTCGTTCGCGAGGCAGAATGTCGACTTGCCGTGGCAAGCCCCCCTCTATGAACTGTCGGCCAATCTGCGGGCGCATGACGACCTGACCGAAACCCTGGGCGACGTCTTCTATTTCAAGCCGGGCCGCCACGCCTATATCGCGCGCAAGATCGAAATCTGCGCGGAAGGGCTGGACCTGGTCGCCCGGCCGACGACATTTCACGGTGTGCATGGCGACTGGACCATGGCCACGGAGCTTCGCGAGGCATGCTGGCGGTTCGCCGCTGCCGTCATGACGGCCATCGCACCGCGCGAAGAAAAGCACCCGCCATTCCGCGCCGTGGTGCAGCAGCTGAAATATCATGAGTCGGTGGCGGGGCATGAAGCGCTGTTCCGCATGGTCCACAACTCGCTGGGGTCATGGGGGCGCATCGGCTACCGCCTCGACCAGCGCAGAGAGGAAATGCGCGGACCGCTGGGCCGGCGGGGTGTCTGCGACGCACTGGCGCTGATGTCCCTGATCCCCCTCCTGCGCGGCGCGATCGACGGATTGAACGGCGCGGCGGCGCATCTCGACCCGCGCGGCAATGTCCCGGCGGGGTATAAGCTGATCATCAAGCCCCATATCGACACGCGCTATTTCTCTGCCCTGTGCGGATCGCGCCACAATCTGCGCACCGAGATTTTCGTCGACGGGCAGTGGCTGCCGTTGCCCATAAGCCAGGACGACGTCGTGATTTTCCCCGGTTCCCAGGCGCACAAAGCCTATGGCATCGCGCCGACGCTGCATCGCGTGATCCAGGCCAGGGACGCGGGCGACATGGACGATGCCGAGCCGTCCAACATCACCCTGCTGCTGGGGGCCAAATGACAGGGCCTGTGCAAAGGGGGCCTGTGCAAAGGGGG
>Ga0182735_1000281_pt1 | contig 47899 bp, 44 predicted proteins | sample eDN5th30CKraftMG_FD_128524 | JGI IMG/M metagenome (GOLD analysis project Ga0182735, IMG submission 128524) | Enriched Miracle-Growth compost microbial communities from Emeryville, California, USA - eDNA 5th pass 30_C Kraft MG (version 2) (version 2) ...
CCCAGGATCGCGGTGCCGTTCGATATGACGGCGACCAGATTGCCCTTGGCGGTATAGTCATAGGCGGTGGCGGGATCGTCGGCGATCGCCTTCACCGGCACCGCGACGCCGGGCGAATAGGCGAGGGAGAGGTCGCGCTGCGTCGCCATCGGCTTCGACGCTATGATCTCGATTTTCCCGGGGCGGCCATAGCTGTGATAAAGCAGCGCCTCGCGGTCGGAAAATTGCACCTTGCTGCCGCTGTCCATTCTTTGTCCTCTCGAAATATCCACAAGATGCGCGCCCGAGTGTTTCCCCTAGCGCCGCCTCGCGAAAATGTAACCGGCAATGTTGGGGGATGGACGGTGCGGGTGTTCCCCGGCAAATGGCCGACAATGGTCGACGTCAAGGGATTGCCACGCCGCCTCCAATCACTAAGCAGGGGCGGATGCCCGCCACCGCTCCGAAACCCGCGAATAGCAACGCCGCGCCGGCCGCGACGCCGATGATGGCGCAATATTGGACGCTCAAGGAAAAGGCGGGCGACTGCCTGCTCTTCTATCGCATGGGCGATTTCTTCGAGCTGTTCTTCGACGATGCGAAGGCGGCCGCCTCGACGCTCGATATCGCGCTAACGTCGCGCGGCGAGCATGGCGGGCAGCCGGTGCCGATGTGCGGAGTACCCGTCCATTCGGCCGAATCCTATCTCGCGCGGCTGATCAAGGCAGGGCACCGCGTCGCGATCGCCGAACAGGTCGAGACCCCGGCGGAGGCGAAGGCGCGCGGCGGATCGAAGGCGCTCGTCGCGCGCGACATCGTCCGCTTCGTGACCGCGGGCACGCTGACCGAGGAGGCGCTGCTCGAAGGGCGCAGCGCCAACCGGCTCGCGGCGCTCGCCGCGGTGGGCAGCGAAAGCGAGGTCGCGATTGCCGCCGCCGACATCTCGACCGGGCGGTTCGAGGTCGTCGCAGTGCGTCCCGATCAGGTCGATGCCGAACTGGCGCGGCTCGCGCCCTCCGAACTGCTGGTCAGCGAGACGGCGGACGATCTTCCCGCTTCGACCGCGCGGCAGGTAGTGCGCCGCCCGCAGGGCGATTTTTCGAGCGGCGCCGGACAGAAACGGCTCGAAACGCTGTTCGGCGTCCGCACGCTCGACGGCTTTGGCCAGTTCAGCCGCGGCGAGGTGGCGGCGATGGGGGCGATCGCCGCCTATCTCGATCATGTCGGTACCGGCGGCGCGGTGTTCCTCCAGCCGCCGCTACGCGTCTCGGCCTCGGGACGGATGACGATCGACGCCGCAACGCGCGAAAGCCTCGAACTCGTCCGCACCATGGCGGGGACGCGCGACGGCAGCCTGCTCGCCACGATCGACCGCACGGTGACCGCGGCCGGCGCACGGCTGCTCGCCGACGACCTCGCAAGTCCGCTCACCGACAAGGCTGCAATCCTCGACCGGCTCGATTTCGTCGACGCGCTCGCGCGCGACGCGCTGTGGCGCGCCGAACTGCGCGCCGAATTGCGCGCGCTTCCCGATGCGGGCCGCGCGCTCGGCCGCCTCGTCGCGGGGCGCGGCGGGCCGCGTGACCTGGCGCAGCTTCGCGACGCGCTCGGCGGAGCGCGGCTGCTGCGCGAGCGGCTCGCGCGCCGCGCCGACCTGCCCCCCCTGCTTGCGCACCTGCTTCCCGGTCTCGACGGCCATGGCGCGCTCGTCGACGAGCTCACGCGCGCGCTGATCGAGACACCGCCGGTCGACGCGGCGCAGGGCGGCTATATCGCCGAGGGCTATGACGCCGCGCTCGACGCGCTGCGCGAAACCGCGCGCGACGGGCGCAAGGCGATCGCGGCGCTCGAAGCCGACTATCGCGCACGCACCGGCATCGCCTCGCTCAAGATCCGCCACAATGGCGTGCTCGGCTATCATGTCGAGGTGCCCGCGAAACATGCCGATGCGCTGATGGCGCCCGAATCGGGCTTCACACACCGCCAGACGCTGGCCGGGGTGGTGCGCTTCAATTCGTCCGACCTGCACGACGCCGCGAGCCGGGTGACGCAGGCGGGCGTCCACGCGCTCGCGGCGGAGGCGGCGCATCTCGAAACGCTGACCGACCAGGCGGTGGCGCGCCGCGAGGCGATCGCCGCAAGCTGCGACGTGCTCGCGCGCATCGATGTCGCCGCGGCGCTCGCCGACCATGCGATGAGCCATAACTGGTGCCGCCCCGACCTTGCCGACGAGCCGTGCCTCGACGTCAGCGGCGGCCGGCACCCGGTGGTCGAGGCGGCGCTGGCGAAGAGCGGCGAACGCTTCGTGCCCAATGATGTGTCGCTGTCGCCGGACGACCGGCTGTGGCTCGTCACGGGCCCGAACATGGGCGGCAAATCGACCTTCCTGCGCCAGAATGCGCTGATCGTCGTGCTCGCGCAGGCGGGCGCCTTCGTGCCCGCCGCGTCGGCGAAGCTCGGGCTTGTCGACCGCCTGTTCAGCCGCGTCGGCGCCAGCGACAATCTCGCGCGTGGGCGCTCGACCTTCATGGTCGAGATGGTCGAGACCGCGGCGATCCTTGCGCAGGCAACGCCGGACAGCTTCGTGATTCTCGACGAGGTCGGGCGCGGCACCTCGACCTACGACGGGCTCGCGCTCGCCTGGTCGGTGGTCGAGGCGGTGCATGAGGTGAACAAGTGCCGCTGCCTGTTCGCGACCCATTATCACGAACTGACCCGCCTCGCCGAAACGCTGGGCGCGCTGTCGCTCCACCATGTCCGCGCGCGCGAATGGCAGGGCGATCTGGTGCTGCTGCACGAGCTTGCCGAGGGGCCCGCCGACCGCAGCTACGGCCTCGCGGTTGCGCGGCTCGCCGGAGTTCCTGCCGCCGTCGTCCAGCGCGCCGAGGCGGTGCTTGCCAAGCTGGAGGCGGGGCGCGAGGCGACCGGCGGGCTCGCCGCGGGGCTCGACGACCTGCCGCTGTTCGCCGCGACGCTCGCCGCCGCGCCCGAAGCCGCGAAGGACGCGCTGCGCGAGGCGCTCGCCGGAATCGAGCCCGATGCGCTGGCGCCGCGCGAGGCGCTCGACGCGCTCTATCGGCTCAAGCAGATATTGACCGAAGAGCGATGAGCGACCTCTTCGACCATCTCGACCATCGCCGCGCGATCATCGACCGCCGCGCGCTGTCGGGCCGGCTCGACGAGATCGCGGCCGAAACGAGCGACACGGGAAAGCGGCGGCGCGCGATGGTGACGCTGCTCAAGGAGGCGCTCGATGCAGGGCGCGCCGAGATCGAGCGCCGCCTTCTCGATCATCCCTCCGCGGGCCGGCTCGCGGCCAATGCGACCGCCTTCCTGATCGACCAGATCGTCCGCCTTTCCTATGATTTCACCACCCATCACCTCTATCCTGCCGGCAATCGCTCGGCGGGCGAGCGGATCACGGTGATCGCTGTCGGCGGCTACGGCCGCGGCGAGATGGCGCCGCACAGCGACGTCGACATCGGCTTCGTGACGCCGTTCAAACAGACGAGCTGGACCGAACAGGTGATCGAGGCGCAGCTCTATACCTTGTGGGATCTCGGGCTGAAGGTCGGCCATTCGTCGCGCTCGGTCGACGAGATGATCCGCGCCGCGAAGGACGACCTCACCATCCGCACCGCGCTGGTCGAGGCGCGCTTCATCTGGGGGGATCGCGCGCTCTATGACCAGGCGGCGGCGCGCTTCGATGCCGAGGTGGTCGCGGGCAATGCGCGCGCCTTCGTGGCCGAAAAGCTCGCCGAGCGCGACGAGCGGCACAAACGGATGGGCGATTCGCGCTATGTCGTCGAACCCAATGTGAAGGAAGGGAAGGGGGGTCTTCGCGATCTTCACACCCTGTTCTGGATCGGCAAGTTCATCCACCGCGTCCGCACCGTCCCCGAGCTTGTCGATGCGGGGCTCCTCACAACGCGCGAGCTTCGGCAGTTCGCGCGCGCCGAGAATTTCCTGCTCGCCGTGCGCTGCCACCTCCACACCCTTGCAGGACGCGCCGAGGACCGGCTGACCTTCGATTTCCAGCGCGAGATCGCGCAGCGCATGCAGTTCGCCGAGCGGCCGGGGAAGAGCGCGGTCGAGCGCTTCATGCAGCTCTATTTCCTCCACGCGAAGAGCGTCGGCGACCTGACCGGCACCTTCCTCGCGCATCTCGACGAACAGATGGCGAAGCGCGGGCGGCGCTTCCTGCCGACGCTGCGCCGCCGGCCGGGTAAGCTCAACGGCTTCGTGCTCGACAGGGGCCGGCTCGCGCTCCCCGCCGACGATTTTTTTCAGCAGGATCCGGTGCGCCTGCTCGAAATCTTCGCGCTCGCCGACCGGCACGGGCTGGAGATTCATCCGCAGGCGATGCGCCAGGCGCGCCACGATGCAAAGCTGATCGACGGTGGAGTCCGCCGCATCGCGCGCGCGAATCAGCTGTTCCTCGACGTGCTGACCAGCCCGCGCGATCCCGAAACGGTGCTGCGCTGGATGAACGAGGCCGGCGTCTTCGGCCGCTTCGTGCCCGATTTCGGCCGCGTCGTCGCGCAGATGCAGTTCGACATGTATCATCATTATACCGTCGACGAGCATACGATCCGCGCGATCGGACTGCTCTCCGATATCGAGCAGAACCGACTGGGGGACGATCATCCGCTGTCGACCGCGATCATGCGGAACCTCCATTCGCGTCGCACCATCTATGTCGCGGTGCTGCTTCACGACATCGCCAAGGGGCGCGGAGGCGACCACAGCGTCCTCGGCGCCGAGCTGGCGCTGCGCGTCTGCCCGCGCCTCGGCCTCAGCGAGGCGGAGACCGAGACGGTGTCGTGGCTGGTGCGCCATCACCTGCTGATGTCGGCGACCGCCTTCAAGCGCGACCTCGCCGATTTCAAGACGATCCTCGATTTCGCGCAGATCGTGCAGAGCGCCGAGCGGCTGCGGCTGCTGCTCGTCCTCACCGTCGTCGATATCCGCGCGGTCGGTCCCGGCGTGTGGAACGGCTGGAAGCGCCAGTTGCTGACCGAGCTGTTCGACGCCGCCGAAGAGGTGCTGCGCCTCGGCCACAAGCAAAAGGGGCGCGAGGCGCGGATCGCGAGCAAGAAGGAAGCGGTCGCGGCGCAGTTCGGCTTCGGCGATGCGGTATTCCAGGCGCTCGCGAAGCGCCTGCCCGAAAGCTACTGGATCGCCGAGTCGGTCGAGGTGATTGCGGCGAACCTGCTCCACATGCGGCAGGCGGGCGATGCGCCGCTCCACATCGCCGCGGTGCCCGACGACGATCGTGGCGCGACGCTGGTGATGGTGCTTGCCGCCGACCATCCGGGGCTCTTCTATCGCATCGCGGGCGGCATCCATCTCGCCGGCGGCAACATCATCGACGCGCGCATCCACACGACGCGCGACGGATTGGCGCTCGACAATTTCCTCGTCCAGGACCCGCTGGGCCGCCCCTTCGCGGAAGCCGGGCAGATCCAGCGCCTGACCCGCGCGATCGAGGACGCGCTCGCCAACCGTCAGAAACTGCTGCCGAAACTCGAAGCCCGCGCCCTGCCGCGCGCGCGCGCCGAGGCGTTTCGGGTGGCACCTAGTGTATTCGTCGACAACAATGCTTCGAATCGCTTCACGGTGGTCGAGGTCAATGCGCAGGACCGGCCGGCGCTGCTGAACCAGCTTGCCTATGCGCTGTTCCAGTCGAAGGTCACGGTGCATAGCGCGCATGTCGCCACCTATGGCGAGCGCGCGGTGGATACCTTCTACGTCACCGATCTGATCGGCGACAAGATCGACGGCGCGGCGCGGGTCAAGGGGCTGGAAAAGCGCCTGCTCGAAGCTGCGGCCAGCCGCAGCGAGGACGCAGTCGCGGCATAGGACGCCGCCCCCGTTCCACCGGTCATCGCCGAAAAGCCACCGTTTGCCGCTATCGGCCGCGGCCGCCGGAAACATGCGGCGCGCCCCGCGGGTTTGGCCCACGCCCGCTTTCGTCCGGGCGGTTTTCCAAGGGAGTGAGTGATGCGTTTCCAACCCCTCATGCTGGCGGGCGCCACCGCGCTGCTGCTCGCCGCCTGCTCGAACAAGGAAGAGGTCGCCGCCGCGCCCCCGCCGCCGCCCGGCGCCGTGCCCGGCAGCGTCGCCGCCGACCGTGACGGCGACGGCATCATCGACGGCTATTACACCGCCGACGGCATCTATCATCCCAATGCGCCGATGACGCCGCCGCCCCCGCCGCCGCCGACCCAGGTCGGAGAGAGGGGCTGATCGCTCGCAAGGGGGAAAGGCGGCGCCGCTGCCTTCCCCTTGCGTTCCTGATTCTCGCGGGCGCACCGGCTTTCGGCGCGCCCGCGGTGGCCGCTGCAAAGGCGGCGCAGAATGCGGCGATTCCCATCGACGACGCGGTGGCGCTGATCCTGCGCGACGAGACCGGGGGCGATATCAAGCGCTTCTACGCCGAACGCGGCTATCGCCCGCTGTGGGTACGTTCGGGTCGGGTCGGCGAGGCAGCGCAAAGCCTGCTCGGCTGGCTCGATTCGGCGCGGCTCGACGGCCTCAAGCCCTCCTCCTACGATCCCGATGACCTGCGCGCGGCACTCGCCGCGGCGAAGGGCGGCGACGCCGGGGCGCTGGCGCGCGCCGAACTGGCGCTGTCCAAAAGCTTCGCGCGCTATGTCCGCGACCAGCGCCGCCCGCGCGACGTCGGCATGATCTGGGCCGACAAGACGTTGAAGGCAAAGCGGCCCGACACCGGAAGCGTGCTGCGCGCCGCCGCCTTCCCCAAGGATTTCGCCGCCTATGTGAAGAACATGGGCTGGATGAGCGAACATTATGTCCGCCTCCGCCGCCTGACGGGTCATGCGCGCGATCGCGGCGCCCCCGAAGAAGCGCTCGACCGACTCGCGCTCAACCTCGACCGGGCGCGCATCCTGCCCGGGCCCTGGACCCACCATATCGTCGTCGATGCCTCGTCGGGGCAGCTCACCTATTATGGCGGCGGCAAGCGCGAAGGATCGATGCGCGTGGTCGTCGGTGCGGCCGAAACCCAGACGCCGATGCTCGCCGGCACGATCCAGTGGGTAATCCTCAACCCCTATTGGAACGTCCCCGACTATCTGGCCCAGCGCAGCATCGCGCCCAAGGTGCTCGCGGGACGCAGCCTCCAGTCGCTGCATATGGAGGCGCTGTCCGACTGGGGACCGAACCCGCGCAAGCTGTCGTCGTCCGAAATCGACTGGCAGGCGGTCGCTGCGGGGCGGCAGCTACTGCGCCTGCGCGAACTGCCCGGAAGCCATAATTCGATGGGCAAGGTCAAATTCCTGTTTCCGAACCAGGAAGGCATCTACCTTCACGACACCCCCGACCGCGCGCTGCTCCAGAAGGACGACCGCCATTTCAGCAACGGCTGCATCCGGCTGGAAAAGGCATCCGAACTCGGCCGCTGGCTGTTCCAGAAGCCGCTGCGCGCCAAGGGCAAGGCCCCCGAACAGGCGGTGCCGCTGCCGGTCGGTGTGCCCGTCTACCTGACCTATTTCACCGCCGTCGCGGTGGACGGCGGCGTGGCGTTCCGGAAGGATGTCTATGGGCGCGATGGGTAGTGGTGGTTGTATGTCAGGGCACGAGCTAGCGCAGCGTGGAGAGGGAAAAGCGCCTGCTGCCCCTCTCAACTTCGGCTAAGCCAGTCCTTCGACACGCTCAGGACTGGCAAGCTTCCGTATCTCTCCCCCTGAAGGGGAGAGAGCGTCGCTCGCTCCCTAACCCCGCAGCACCGCCCCCAGCTTCACCGCTGCGGCGACGATTTTATCGGCGATTGCTTTCAGCTCGGCGTCGGTGAAGCTTTGCGCATGCGGCTGCAATTCGACCTCGACCGCAAGGCTCAGCTGCCCGTCGGGGACGCCGGCCCCCGCGAAGCGGTCGAACAGGCGGGCGTCAACGATGCTCGCCTTGTCGGCGCCGCGGATCGCGCGGACGAGGTCGGCGGCGGCGAGGCCTTCGGGGGCGAGGAAGGCGAAGTCGCGGCGCACCGATTGCAGCGCCGGCGGCGCGAAGGCCGCGCGGGCCGGGCCGCTCGCGCGCTTCGCGGGAATCGCGTCGAGGAAGATCTGCACCGCCATCGCCGGGCCGTCGACGTCGAAATGCCGCGTCAGCGCCGGATGCAACGCACCGAACTCGGCGAGCACCGCCTTGGGGCCGAGCCGCAGGGTCGCCGACTGGCCGGGATGCCAGATCGCGCCTTCGCCCACTGCCTCCATCACCTGCAGCCGGTCGACGGGCGCGCCCGCGGCGTCGAGCAAGGCAAGCGCCGCCGTCTTGGCGTCGAAGGCGTCGAACGGCGCCGCCTTGCCCGCCTGCCAGCCGCGCGCGCTTTTGTCGCCCGCCATCAGCAGCGTCAGCGTCGGACGCTCGGCATCGGCCAGATAGCGGCGGCCGATCTCGAACAGGCGGATGCTGTCCGCACCGCGATTGGCGTTGCGCGCCGCCGCCGACAACAGGCCGGGCAGCAGCGAGGGACGCATGACCTTCAGCTCCTCGCTGATCGGGTTGGCAAGGCTCCACGCGCCGCCGCCAAAGGGTGCGGCCTCGCGCTCGGACACGAAGCTCCACGTCACCGCTTCGTGAAAGCCCGCCGCTGCGGCGGCGCGGCGCAGCCGGCGTTCGAGAAGCTGCTCGGCGGTGGCGGTCGGCTTCGCGACCCCGTCGGTGCGCGGTAGCGGGGTCGAGGGTATCGCGTCGAAGCCGTGGATACGCGCGACCTCCTCGACCACATCGGCCGGGCCGTCCATGTCGCGGCGCCAGCTCGGCACCGCGACGCGCCACGGCGTCCCGGTCTCGACCGCGAAGCCGAGGGATTCGAGAATGGCCTGCTGGCGCTCGGCCGGAATCGCGATGCCGCCGAGCGTTTCGGCGAGCGCCGGATCGTAGGCGATCGAACGCGCCTCGACCGGCGGGGTGCCGGCGCGCGCGACGACGGAGGGCGTGCCGCCGCAGATCGACAGGATATGGCTGGTGACGATCGCGGTCGCCGCGTCGAGGAAGGCCGGATCGACCCCGCGCTCGAAGCGGCTGCGCGCATCGCTGGCGAGGCCCAGTGCCTGCCCGGTCAGCGCGATCCGCTCGGGGGTGAAATAAGCGATTTCGAGGACGACGTCCGTGGTCGTCTCGCTGCACCCGCTATGCTCTCCGCCCATGATGCCGGCAATGTCGTGGACGCCGGCGTCGTCGGCGATCACCGTCATCGCGTCGGTCAGCGTGTAATCCTTGCCGTTGAGCGCGGTGACCGTCTCGCCGTCGACTGCGCGCCGCGCGACGAGCGCGCCGGTCAATTGGGCGCGGTCGTAGATATGGCTCGGGCGGCCGAGGTCGAACATCACATAATTGCTGATGTCGACGAGGGCGGAGATCGACCGCTGCCCGATCGCTTCCAGCCGGCGGCGCATCCATTCGGGCGCGCTGCCGTTGGTCACGCCCGAAATCGTGCGGCCGTAGAAGGCCGGGCAGCCCTCTGGATCGTCGGTGCGGATTTCGGTCGCGGAGGCGCCTTCGCCCTCGATCGCGGGCACGGCGAGCGGCTTCAGCGTGCCGAGCCCGGCGGCGGCCAGGTCGCGCGCGATCCCGCGCACGCCCATGCAGTCCTGCCGGTTCGGGGTGATCGAAATGTCGATCACCGGGTCGCCGCGCCCGGCATAGTCGGCGAAGGTCATGCCGATCGGCGCGTCCGCAGGCAGTTCGATGATGCCGTCATGCTCGTCGCCGAGTTCGAGCTCGCGCACCGAGCACATCATGCCGTTCGAGGTCACGCCGCGGATCGCGGAGACCTTGAGCTCCATCCCGTTCGCCGGCACCACCGCGCCGGGCAGGCCGAGCACGCCGACGAGGCCGGCGCGCGCATTGGGGGCGCCGCACACGACCTGCAGCGGCTCGCCGCCGTCGCCCGCGTCGACGGTCAGCACCTGCAGCTTGTCGGCCTGCGGATGCCGCTCGGCGGTCAGCACTTTCGCGACGCGGAAACCGGCCAGCCGCTCGGCCGGATTCTCGACGCCTTCGACCTCGTGGCCGATGCGATTGAGGGTCGCGACGACGTCGGCGACCGAATAGTCGCCATCGAGATGCTCGCGCAACCAGTCGAGGGTGATCTTCATGCCGAAATCCCCCCGCTCAGCGTCGGCTGCGACAGCGCGCCGAACCCGTAATGGGCGATCCAGCGCAGATCGCCGTCGAAGAAGGCGCGCAGATCGTCCATGCCATATTTCAGCATCGCGAGCCGGTCGACCCCGACCCCGAAGGCGAAGCCCTGCCATTCGGCGGGGTCGAGCCCGCAGTTCGCGATGACGCGCGGGTGGACCATGCCGCTGCCGAGCAGTTCCATCCACGCATGGCCCTCGTCATCGCCATGGCCGCCGACGATGCGCCGTCCCTTTTCCTGGGCATAGCCGACATCGACCTCCGCCGACGGCTCGGTGAAGGGGAAATAGCTGGGGCGCAGCCGCAGCACGATGTCGTCGCGCTCGAAATAGGCCTTGAGGAAGGTCTCCAGCGTCCACTTGAGATGCCCCATGTGGATGCCGCGGTCGATGACCAGCCCTTCGATCTGGTGGAACATCGGCGTGTGCGTCGCGTCGCTGTCGCTGCGGTAGACGCGCCCCGGCGCGATGATGCGGATCGGCGGCGCCTCGCTCATCATCGTGCGGATCTGGACCGGCGAGGTGTGCGTGCGCAGCAGCATCTTCTGCTCCCTCTCCCCTTCAGGGGAGAGGGGGCCGCCGCTCCCTGCTGTCTTCCCCTCTCCTTCCGCCGCTTCGCGGCTCCCTCCTCTCCCCTGAAGGGGCGAGGGTGGAAAATAGAAGGTGTCGTGCATCGCCCGCGCCGGATGCGTCTCCGGAATGTTGAGCGCGGTGAAATTGTGCCAGTCGTCCTCGATCTCCGGCCCGGTCGCGACCGCGAAGCCCATGTCGGCGAAGATTTCGGCGAGTTCGTCCATGACCTGGCTGACCGGGTGGATGCTGCCCCTGGGCGCCGTCTCGGCGGGCAGCGTCATGTCGAGCCGCTCGGCGGCGAGCTTCGCCTCCAACGCCGCGGCTTCGAGTGCCGCCTTGCGCGCCGCGAGCGCCGCGGTCACCGCTTCGCGCAGCGCGTGGATGCGCGGCCCTTCGACCTGCCGCTCCTCGGGGCTCATGCCGCCGAGCGTCTTGAGCAGCGCCGACACGCTGCCCGCCTTGCCGAGCGCGGCGACGCGCAGTGCCTCGAGCGCATCGAGATCGGCGGCGCTGTCTATGTCGGCCAACAGCCGGGCCTGCATGGCCGGATAATCGCTCATCGTCGTTCGTCCTGCGGCGGCGGGTCGCCGGGGCGCCGCCGCTGTCTGTGTTCCTTGCCTGTCAGGCTGCCGGCGGCGGAAAACCCGCGTCTGCCCCGCCGCCGCTTGCACCGAAGCGGCGGCGCGGGTCAACCCCGTCCTTGCCGCCGGAACCGCGGCCGCCCACCGCCATTGTCATCAAGATGACGGCATATGTCACCGCCGCCCGTCGCCGTCCTGTGCCACATTGCGCGGGCACTTCCGCCGGCCGTCAGCCTTCTGCGACCCACGGCTAACCGGTTCGGAGGGAGGGGGGCGGTGGCCTTCGGATCATCGTCGGGACGGCATCGGAGGCCTGGCCTTCGGTGCCGTTTCTCTTTGGGGCCCGGCGACCACGAAAAAGGGCGGCACTCCTTGCGGGAGGCCGCCCTCTTTTGTCGATGCCGGAGGCGTCTAGGCGGCCTTGGGCAGCGCCTTCTTGGCCTGCTCGATGATCGCGGCGAACACGGCGCCCTCGTTCATCGCGAGGTCGGCCATCACCTTGCGGTCGAGCTCGATGCCGGCGAGCTTCGCGCCGTGCATGAACTGCGAATAGGTGAGGCCCTCGGCGCGGACCGCGGCGTTGATGCGCTGGATCCACAGGGCGCGGAAGTTCCGCTTCTTCACCTTGCGGTCGCGATAGGCGTATTGGCCGGCCTTTTCGACCGCCTGCTTGGCGATGCGGATGGTGTTCTTGCGGCGGCCGTAATAGCCCTTCGCCGCATCGAGAATGCGGTTGTGCTTGGCGCGCGTGGTCGTGCCGCGTTTGATACGGGACATGGGTCAGGCGCTCCTTACTTCAGGCCATAGGGCGCCCAGAGGCGCACATGGGCCGCGTCCGAATCGCTGAGCACGCTGGTGCCGCGGTTGGTGCGGATATATTTGGCGTTATGCGAAATCAGGCGGTGGCGCTTGCCGGCGACGCCGTGCTTCACCTTGCCCGAGGCGGTGAATTTGAAGCGTTTCTTCACACCGCTCTTGGTCTTGAGCTTGGGCATTTTGGTCTCCTATCATGTTGAGATCCGGCACCGGCCCGCTCCCCCACCCGGCCACCCAGAGATGCTACCCTAGTGGGTGGCCGGGTGGGGGAGCGGGCCGGTGCCGCACCGAATCCAGAGTCCGCTTTGGTATCGGCCTGGCAGCCCTTTCAGCCAGCCGACACAATCGGAAGGCGCGCGCCTAGCGGGATTCGCCGGGAAAAGCAAGCCTGTCGGACGCTCGGCGGTGACTCAGTTTGGATTTGGAAGGTGGATTCCCTGTCTCGTCACCCCGGACTTGATCCGGGGTCCCGCTTTCCACGTCGCTAAGCGGGACCCCGGATCAAGTCCGGGGTGACGAAGAGAGCAAAAGCATACGCCTGCTTTCAAACTGCGTCACCACCGGACCCTCTACGCGGACAATCAGAAACTCGCGCCGTCGACTTTCTGGATATTCAGCGCATCGAGGTCGGCTTCGGGCACGCAGCGCAGGTTGACCGCCGCCATCTTCGATCCGTCGGGCCCGGTGCCGACCGAAAAGCTCTGGCACCCGCATGCGTCGCAGAATTGATGGTCGATATTGTGCTTGTTGAACATGTACGACGTCAGCCGGTCGGCGCCGCCCGTCAGCCGGAACCGGTCGATCGGCACGAAGGTCAGCAGGAACCCCTTGCGCCGGCAGTGCGAGCAGTTGCAGCTCATCGCCGTGTCGGGAATGTCGCCTTCGACCGTATAGGTCACCGCGCCGCAATGGCAGCTTCCTTCATAGGCCATGATTCGCTCCTTCATCCATGGTGGCAGGCCAGCCCCTCGATCACATCCTCGAGCCGCGCGGGATCGCCCAGGGCGATGACATGGCCGTCACTCTCGGCGTTCAGCGGCTCGCCGTTCCAGTCGCACATCGTCCCGCCCGCGCCCTCGACGACGGGGACGAGCGCGGCGAAATCATGGAGCTTCAGCCCCGCCTCGACCACCAGGTCGAGGTGTCCGCTCGCCAGCAGGCCGTAATTATAGCAGTCGCCGCCGAAGACCATGCGCTTGTGCGACGTCTGCGCCGCGAGCGCCATGAAATGCGTCCCGTCGTGATCGCTGAAATATTGCGGGCCCGTCGTCGCCAGCGTCGCGTCGGCAAGGCTGCGGCACGCGCGCGTCGTCGCCGGCCGTCCATTGAACAGCGTCGGCTCGCCCGCCGCGCCGACCCAGCGCTCGCCGCCGATCGGCTGGTCGATGATGCCGAGCAGCGGCCAGCCGTCCTGCAGCAGCGCGATCAGCGTGCCGAAGATCGGGCGGCCGGCCATGAAACTGACCGTGCCGTCGATCGGATCGAGCACCCATTGCCGCGATGCGTCGGGGCGCTCGGCGCCATATTCCTCGCCGATGATGCCGTCGCGCGGCGCCTCGGCATCGAGCAGGCGGCGCATCGCCGCCTCGGCGGCGCGGTCGGCCTCGGTCACCGGCGAGGCGTCGGCCTTGGCCTCGTGCGAAAAGGCGGCGCGGAAAAAGGGGCGGATGGCGGCGCCCGCCGCCTCGGCAAGGCGATTGGCAAGGGCGAGATCGGATTCGAGCGACATAGGGGCAGCGCTAGCGCAGCGCGGCGGCCCCCGCCAGCCTCGACCGCCGATTCCTGCTGTCGGATCGCCGGTTTTACGACTTTTACAAATCTCGAACAAATTGTAAAAGACAGGCCGCATGGCCGATATTTTCGCCCTTGATCCGATCGTCGCGACCTTTGCGCGCTATGGGCTGCGCCGGACATCGATGAACGATGTCGCGCGGGCGCTCGGCGTGTCGCGGCAGTCGCTCTACAACCGCTTCGGGTCGAAGGAGGCGCTTGCGGACTGGGCGGTGCAGGCGCTGATCGACCGCTCGCTGGCCGAGGCGCTGCGCGCGATCGAACAGCCGACGCGCACCCTGCCCGACCGGCTGGCCGACGCGCTCGATGCCTGGGTCGGGCGCCACCGCGACGCGCTGCATGCCTCGCCGCACGGGGTCGAGATCGTGGCGGCGATGCAGCTCCGTCCGACCGAGGCGGTGCGCGCGGCCGAACGGCGGCTCGTCGCGGCGATGGCGGAGGCGATCCGGCTCAGCGGACCCGGCTCGGCGGTGCCGCGCGCGGGCAGCATGGCGCAGGCGCTGTGCTGGACGGCGCGCGGCCTCGTCCATGCGGTGCCCGACCATGCGACCTTCCGCCGCCAGCTCGACCATATCGCGGGCGCGCTGGTAGCGCGCTGATCAGTCGAACAGCGACGACACGCTGGTTTCGTCGGCGATGCGCTTGATCGCTTCGCCGAGCAGCGGTGCGACGGTCAGGGCGCGGACCCTGGCGCTGTCGTTGACGGCGTCGGTGGGCTGGATCGAATCGGTGATGACCAGCTCGGTCAGCTCGCTCGCCTCGACCCGCGCGACCGCGCCGCCCGACAGCACGCCATGGGTGCAATAGGCGACGACCCCCTCGGCCCCCGCGGCCTTCAGCGCCGAGGCGGCGTTGCAGAGGGTGCCCGCCGAATCGACGATATCGTCGATCAGGATGCAGAACCGGCCGGCGACGTCGCCGATGATGTTCATCACCTCCGATTCGCCGGCGCGCTCGCGGCGCTTGTCGACGATGGCCAGCGGCGCGTTGTCGAGCCGCTTGGCGAGCGCGCGGGCGCGCACCACGCCGCCGACGTCGGGCGACACGACCATCAGATTCTTGCCGCCGAAGCGCGCCTGGATGTCGGCGCTCATCACCGGCGCGGCATAGAGATTGTCGGTCGGGATGTCGAAGAAGCCCTGGATCTGCCCGGCGTGCAGGTCGATCGCGAGGACGCGGTCGGCGCCCGAGGTGGTGATGAGGTTGGCGACCAGCTTGGCGGAGATCGGGGTGCGCGGACCGGGCTTGCGGTCCTGCCGGGCATAGCCGAAATAGGGGACCACCGCGGTGATCCGCTTCGCCGAGGCGCGGCGCAGCGCATCGGTGATGATGAGCAGCTCCATCAGATTGTCATTCGCCGGGAAATTGGTCGGCTGGATGACGAACACGTCCTGGCCGCGGACATTCTCATGAATCTCGACGAACACTTCCTCGTCGGCGAAGCGGCGCACGCTGGTGTCGGCAAGCGGCAGTTCCAGATAGTCGGCGATCGCGCGGGCCAGCGGCAGGTTGCTGTTGCCGGAGATGAGTTTCATGGGGTGCGAAGCCCTTTCGCGCGGGGTGGGATTGCGGGTCCCTTAGCCAGCGGGGGCGTGCAGGGGAAGGGGGTAAAGTCCTCGCGGCTTTCGGAGCCTGTCCTTTGGTTTCGCGCAAAGACGCGAAGGCGCGAAGCGGGACTGCCGAGGGAAGTCGGTTCGCGCCCGACCGGCGACGACCGGCATTTCATAACAAGGGTGGGGGAATGGCCGCTTGCTCCTCCCACCCCAAGGCCGACCGCATTTCGGTCTTCGGTTGAATTCGGGCCGGTTGCGCCTAAACCGCAAGACATGACCGAAACGCTCACCATCGTCCTCGCCCAGATGACGCAGGCGGTCGGCGACCTCGCCGCCAATGCCGACGCGATGCGCCGCATCCGGGGACGGCACGGCGACGCCGACCTGATCCTCTATCCCGAACTCCAGCTCGTCGGTTATCCGCCCGAGGATCTGGTGCTCAAGCCCGCGCTGGCGGAGCGCGCCGCGGCGCTGCTCGCCGAGCTCGCCGCCGAGACCGGCGACGGCGGGCCGGCGATGCTCGTCGGGTCGGTCGAGCGCGACGCGGAGGGGCGGCTCTACAATATCGTCGCGCTGCTCGACGGCGGACGGGTGGTCGCGACGCGCCGCAAGCACGAACTGCCCAATTACGGCACCTTCGACGAAAAGCGCGTCTTCGCCCCCGGCCCGCTGCCCGAGCCGGTCGAATGGCGCGGGGTCAGGCTGGGCCTGCCGATCTGCGAGGACGGGTGGTATCCCCATGTCTGCGCACATCTGGCGGCGCAGGGGGCCGAGATGCTGCTGTCGGTCAATGGCAGCCCCTATGAGATCGACAAGGACGACCGGCGGCTGGGCCGGGTGTTCGCCGACCGGGTCGCCGAGACTCGGCTGCCGCTCGTCTATCTGAACCGCATCGGCGGGCAGGACGAGCTGGTGTTCGACGGCTGCTCCTTCATTCTCGACGGCGACGGACGCACCCTGCACCGGCTGGTCGACTGGGAGGAGGAGGAGCGCGTCACGCGCTGGTCGAAGGGCGCCGGCGGCCGCTGGACCTGCGCGCCGGGGGCAATCGCCGAATGGGATGCGCACCCCGCCGACCTCTATCACGCGATGATGGTGGGTCTGCGCGACTATGTGGAGCGCAACCGCTTTCCCGGCGTCGTGCTGGGGCTGTCGGGGGGGATCGATTCGGCGATCTGCGCCGCAGTCGCCGCCGACGCGCTGGGCGCCGACAAGGTCAGGTGCGTGATGCTGCCGAGCCGCTTCACCAGCGACGAAAGCCTCGATGACGCGCGCGGCTGCGCCGAGATGATCGGCTGCCGGCTCGACACCATCCCGATCGTTCCGGCGGTCGAGGCGTTCGACGCGATGCTGTCGGACAGTTTCGCCGACAAGGGCGTCGACCTGACCGAGGAGAATATCCAGTCGCGTATCCGCGGCGTGACGCTGATGGCGCTCAGCAACAAATTCGGGCCGATGCTGCTGACCACCGGCAACAAGAGCGAGATGAGCGTCGGCTATGCGACCATCTATGGCGACATGGCGGGCGGCTATAATCCGCTCAAGGACGCCTACAAGACGACGGTGTTCGCGCTGGCGCGGTGGCGCAACGCCCATGTGCCGCGCCTGTCGCGCAACCCGCAAGCGCCGGTGATGCCCGAACGCGTCATCGCCAAGCCGCCGAGCGCCGAGCTGCGTCCCGACCAGAAGGACGAGGACAGCCTGCCACCATACGAGGATCTCGACCGCATGCTGCACATGCTGGTCGAGGAGGAAGCGAGCGTCGACGACGTCGTCGCGCGCTACGGCTTCGACCGCGACACGGTGGCGCGGATCGAACGCCTGCTGATGCTCGCCGAATACAAACGCCGCCAGGCGCCGCCGGGGGTCAAGCTGTCGACCCGCAACTTCGGTCGCGACCGGCGCTATCCGATCACGCATGGGTTCCGGACGGGGTGACTCGCCTTCGCCGCGAATCGGATTATAGGCGCGCCATGACCGTCACCACCCGTTTCGCCCCTTCGCCGACCGGCCATCTTCATGTCGGCAATGTCCGTACCGCGCTCCACAACTGGCTGTGGGCGCGCAAGCATGGCGGGCGCTTCCTGCTGCGGATCGACGACACCGACCGCGAGCGGTCGAAGGAGGCGCATGTCGCGGCCATTCGCGCCGATCTCGCGTGGCTGGGGCTCGATATCGACGGCGAGGCGCGGCAGTCGGAGCGGTTCGCGCTCTACGAGGCCGAGTTCGCGCGGCTGAAGGCGGCGGGGTGCGTCTATGCCTGTTACGAGACGCCCGAGGAGTTGGAGATCCGCCGCAAGATCCTGCTCTCGCGCGGGCTGCCGCCGGTCTATGAGCGCAAGGCGGAGGGCGCGCCGGTGCCCGCGGGCGTCGCGCCGCACTGGCGTTTCCGGCTCGACCATGACGCGCCGATCGCCTGGACCGACCTGATCCGCGGTCCGCAGCACTTCGATCCCCGGTCGCTGTCCGATCCCGTGGTGCGGCGCGCCGACGGCAGCTGGCTCTATCTGCTGCCCAGCGTGATCGACGATATCGCGATGGGGATCAGCCATGTCGTGCGCGGCGAGGATCATGTGTCGAACACCGCGGCGCAGATCCAGATGTTCGCCGCGCTCGGCGCGAAGCCGCCGGAATTCGCGCATGAGGCGCTGCTGGTCGGGACCGAGGGCAAATTGTCGAAGCGGCTCGGCTCGCTCGGCATGGCGGACCTGCGCGCAGCGGGGATCGAGCCGATCGCGCTCGCGGCGCTGCTCGCGCGGCTTGGGACCAGCGATCCGGTCGAGCCGGTGACCGGCCTCGCGCCGCTGATCGCGGGCGTCGATTTCGCGCGCTTCGGCCGCGCCCCGGCGCGCTTCGACGAGGCCGAACTGGCGCTGCTCAATCAGAAAATCCTGCACCATACCGATTATCATGCGGTCGCGCCGCGTCTGCCCGCTGCGATCGACGAGGCGCGCTGGACCGCGATTCGCCCGAATCTGGCAACCGTTGCCGAAGCGGCCGAGTGGGTAGCGGTGTTCGACGGGCCGTTCATGCCCCCCGAACCCGAAGCGGCCGACCGGCCGGTGCTCGCCGCGGCGGCCGCGGCGGTGGAATCGCTCGACTGGGGCGCCGATCCGTGGGGAGCGCTGACCGACGCCGTGAAGGCCGCGACGGGGGCCAAGGGCCGCGCGCTGTTCCTGCCGCTCCGCCGCGCGCTGACCGGGCGCGATCACGGCCCCGACATGCGCGAGCTGCTGCCGCTGATCGCGAAGGACGAAGCCGCCGCGCGCCTGTCCGGGGGCTGATTTTTTGCGGGCCCTCCGGGTTGCCGGTAATAACGCCGCTGGGTTTCGGAAGATTCGCATACTTTCCCCGTCACCCCGGACTTGATCCGGGGTCCCGCTCGGCAACGCGGAGAAGCGGGACCCCGGATCAAGTCCGGGGTGACGATGCAGGAAAGGTCGCGCCTCCCCGATTGACAATTCGAGTAATGTTATACTATTACAATAACCGGCCCGACATCACGTTGCTCGGCACTTTCGCCAACTTCCGCGCGGCCGACAGCGACGGGGCGGGTCGCCACAGGCAAGGAGAGAGGCCATGACGCTGATACCCCTGATTTCCGCCCTCGCCGCGGCACCCGAGCGGGCTCCGGCCCGCGCGGGCGGTAGCTATGACCCCGGCGCCGGGCACCGGCCGGTCGCCGCGCTGTTCGCGGTCGGCCTGCCCGCGGCGCTGGTCGTCGCAGTCGCGCTGTCGCCGATGGTCGTCAAGGACCCGCCGCAGATCGAATCGGCGCCATGGACCTCGATCCTGCTGCCAAAACCCGAGCCGGTCGAGCTCGAGCCGAAGCCGCGCACGGAACCGCAGCCGAGCAGCGCGCAGCCGACCGAGACGGTCGATACGCTCGTTCCCGTGCCTCCGATCAGCGACAGCGTCGTCGCCAAGGGGCCGGTGGTGCTCGATCCGCCGCGTCTGCCGCCGGGACCGGCCGTGGAGATCGAGCGGCCCGCGCCGCCGAAGCTGGTCACGGCGCAGGTCGACCCGCGCTATGCCGGCCAGTTCCAGCCCGACTATCCGCTGCGCGAACAGCGCGCGGGGATCGAGGGGAGCGTGACGGTGCGCGTGCTGATCGGCCCCGACGGGCGGGTCAAGGCGGTCGAGCTGGTGCGCGGCGACAGCCCCGCCTTCTTCGAGGCGACGAAGAAGCGCGCGCTGTCGAAATGGCGCTTCAAACCGGCAACGCGCGGCGGCGTGGCCGAGGAAAGCTGGCGCGAAATGACGGTGCGCTTCCAGATTCGCGACGCCTGAGCGGGGGATGGGCGGGGCGCCCGCCGGCGCCTCGCCCTGGCGGCCGGGTCGCGGCTTTCGCTTGACAGAAGCGCCGAATCCCGCCAAGGGCGCCCGGATACAGGAGGGCGGCGACCTGCGCGCGGCCCTCTTCCTTTTTCACACCAACCGCCGGGGCCGAACCGCTCCGCCGCATCGGTCGGGCGCCCGGCGATGTGTTCATATTTCGAGGAACAGGGCCATGGCCAAGCCGACGACCGTCAAGATCAAGCTGGTGAGCACCGCCGACACGGGCTTTTTCTATGTCACCAAGAAGAACCCGCGCACGATGACCGAGAAGATGTCGGTGCGGAAATACGACCCGCGCGCGCGCAAGCATGTCGAGTTCAAGGAAGCCAAGATCAAGTGACGCCTGTCGCCCGCGGCGCGGCCGCGCGGCTTTGACGGACGGTCATTCCGGCGATAGGCCGGAATCGAGGGGGCGGTCATCGGGCCGCCCTTTTTCGTGGGCGGCGGACCGCGGCTTCCCCTTGCGATGACCGCGCTTCGGGCCGATATTGGGGCAAGACCGGCGGCGCCGTGCGCCCCGCATCCCCAGGAGCCCACCGTCATGACCGATACCAGGATCCCCGAAACCGGCCCCGCGCTCGACCCGATGACCCATCATGTGCTGCGCGAAGGCGGCACCGAACGCGCCTTCACCGGCAAATATGTCGACCACAAGGGCGACGGCGTCTATCGCTGCGCCGGCTGCGGCGCGCCGCTGTTCGACAGCCGCACCAAATATGACAGCGGCTCGGGCTGGCCGAGCTATACCGCGCCCGCGAGTGAAGCGGCGGTTCGCGAATATCGCGACGCCAGCCACGGCATGATGCGCACCGAAGTGCGCTGCGCCGCCTGCGAAGGCCACCTCGGCCACGTCTTTCCCGACGGGCCGGGACCGGCGGGGCTGCGCTATTGCATCAACAGCGCGGCGCTTGACTTCGCCGGGCGCGGGCCGGAAGAGGGCTGACCGGTCTTCGGGGCTGACGCAGACAGGGGCGCAGCGAGGGAAGGGAAACGGCATTGCGCCGCGAACGCAAGCAATCTTCGGGTAAATCATCATCGGGCAAAAAGAGCGGCAGCGCGAGCGAAGCATCGCGCGTGCGCGTCTGGCTGCGCCGGATCGTCCGCTGGGGCCTCGGCCTCGCGCTGGTCGGCGCGGTGGCGGTCGCGGTGGCGGTCGGCATCGCGGTGCAGCGCATCCCGAGCTTCGAGGCGCTCAAGAAGTCGCCCGCGGGACAGACGATCCGCATCCACGCCGCCGACGGCACCATCTTCCTGTCGCTCGGCCCCAATTACGGGCGCTGGCTGACCCTGCGCGAAACGCCGCAGGTGATGCAGGACGCAATGGTCGCGGTCGAGGACCGGCGGTTCCGCTATCATCCCGGCGTCGATCCGGTCGGCCTGGCGCGTGCCGGCGTGTTCGCGGTCGAGCATTATGGCACCGGGCGGCGCATGCAGGGCGCCTCGACGATCACGCAGCAGCTCGCGCGCAACATCTTCCTGTCGAACAGCTACACCTGGTCGCGCAAGCTGCGCGAGATGGTGCTGTCGCTGGCCCTCGAATGGAAATTCTCGAAGGACGAGATTCTCGAGCTCTATCTGAACAAGGTCTATTTCGGCGGCGGCAGCTATGGCATCGACGCCGCCTCGCGGCGCTTTTTCGGGCATAGCGCGACCGAGATGTCGCTGTCGGAGGCGGCGGTGGTCGCCGGGCTGGTCAAGGCGCCGTCGCGCTATTCGCCGACCGCCGACGCGCAGGCGGCGCTGGGTCGCGCCGGCGTGGTGCTGAACACGATGGTCGACGCGGGCGTCATCACCCGCTCGCAGGCCGACGCCGCCAAGCCCGCCGACGTCGAGCTGGCATCGGAAACGGGGCAGAACAGCGCGCGCTATTTCACCGACTGGGCGCTGCCGCAACTCGACATGCTGATCGACGAGGGCAATGAGCCGATCGACGTCTATACGACCCTCGACCTCGGCATGCAGCGCGCCGCGACCGCCGCGATCCAGGCCGACACGCCGGGTGGCGTGCAGGGCGCGCTGGTATCGCTCGACCGCGACGGCGCAGTGCGCGCGATGGTCGGCGGCACCGACTATGTCACGTCGAACTACAACCGCGCGACGCAGGCGGTGCGCCAGCCGGGGTCGGCGTGGAAGCTGTTCGTCTACATGGCTGCACTCGAGGCTGGCTATAAGGTCGACGACGAGGTGATCGACGAGCCGGTGACGATCGGCGGCTGGTCGCCGCGCAACTCGTCGGGCCGCTTCGCCGGGGCGATGAGCGTTCGCACCGCCTTCGCCTATTCGGTGAACACAATCGCCGCGAAGCTGGGCAGCGAGATCGGCTTTTCCTCGGTCGCCAACATGGCGCGCCGCTTCGGCATCACGACGCCGATCAACACCCACCCCTCTATGGTACTCGGCAGCGCCGAGGTGCGCGTGATCGACATGACCGCCGCCTTCGCCGCGGTCGCGCGCAAGGGCGTGTCGGTCCATCCCTATGGCATCACCAAGGTGACGACCGCCGAAGGACGACTGCTCTATCAGCGCGAGCCCGACCGCGGACAAGTGCTGGTCGACGACTGGGTCGCCGCCGGCATCACCGATCTGCTCCAGACCGCGGTCAACACCGGCACCGGGCGCGCGGCGCAGATCGGGCGTCCGGTCGCGGGCAAGACCGGCACGACGTCGAGCAACAAGGACGGCTGGTTCCTCGGCTTTTCGAGCGGGCTGACGACGGGCGTGTGGATGGGCCGCGACGATGCGAAGCCGGTGGGCGGCCTGCAGGGCGGCCGTGCGCCGGCGCGCGCCTTCGCCGATTATATGCGCATCGCCGTCGCGCGCCGCCCGGTCGAACCCTTCGATACCGAGGTCGTGCTGCCCGAATGGCAGCTCGAAGGCGATGACGACGCTTATTTCGGCGCGCCCGACGATAGCGGACTGGTCGACGAGAACGGCATGCCGATCGAACTGCCCGGCGCGGCGCCGCCGCCCGAAGGCGGCGAGCCGGCGCCGCCGCCGGCCGACGAGGGACCGGTGCTCGACCAGCAGTGGATCGAGGAGCAGACCGGCCGCCGTGCGCCCGCCGCGCCCGGTGCGGCACCGAAGCAGACGGCCCCCGTCCCGCCGGTGATCCGCATCCCGCCCGCCCGGTCGCCGCGCGATGGGGCGGGCGAGGGGAATTAGAGCATCGAGCCTTAAATCTGATCCATCATCCCGTTCGTGTCGAGCGAAGTCGAGACACCCATCGAGATAGCGCAAGGCCGATGGGAGAAGCGGCGCCGGCCTGAACGCGCGCCGCCCTAGCCGTCGAACCGGTAGCGGTGCAGGCCGCGCCCCTCGGCGCGCAGCCAGGCGCGCGCGGCGGCGACGTCGCCGTCGTGCAGATCGTCGACGAGCGCGTGGAAGGCGGGACCGTGGTCCATGTGGCGCAGATGCGCGACCTCATGCGCGACGGTGGCGCGGCGGACATGATCGGGCGCCATGATCAGCCGCCAGCTATAGCGCAGATCGCCGCCCGCGGTGCAGCTCCCCCAGCGGCTGCGCGGGTCGCCGACTCCGACGCGCCCGACGTTCAGGCCCGCCATTAAGGCGATCGCCCGGCTTTCGCGGTCCAGCCGCTCGAGCGCCTGCGCCTTCAGCCAGCGCTCGATCCGGCGCCCGACCGTTTCGGCCGGTCCGCCGAGCCGCAGCGCATCGCCCTCGATCCGGACCGCGCGCGAGCACGCGGGGTGCCAGTCGATCCGGCGCTCGATGCCGAACAGGGGAATATGCGCACCCGGGCCGACGACGACCGGCACCGCCGCCTTGCCGAGTTGCGCGCGCAGCCACTCCTGCTGTCCGGCCGCCCATTGCAGCGCCTTGTCGCGGCTGCCGCGACGGGGCAGCGTCAGCCGCAGCTCGGCGCGCGCGGCGTCGAAGACGAGGCGGTAGCGGCGCGCGCGCGCATGATGGACGAGCCGCACCGGCCATGCTTCCTCGCCGATCAGAATCCGCGGCGGCTCCGCCGTCCGATCAGACGATGCGCCGAACAAGGTGATTCTCCAGCGGCCCGGCGAAATCCTCGCCGATCGTCCAGCCGACGATCGATTCGTCCGCGCGGTGCACCGCCTCGCGGTCGCCGCAGACCAGATAATGCCAGGCGGGCAGCGGCCGCCCCTCGGCGCGCAGGCGATAGGCGCAGCTTTGCGGCAGCCATTCGATATCGGCGACCTTGCCTTTGGTCAGCGTCAGACAGTCGGGAACGTGGCGGCGGCGATGCTTGTAATCGCCGCAGCGCGCGGTTTTCAGGTCGAGCAAACGGCAGGCGACGTTGGTCGGATAGATGCGGCCCGTGTCCTCATCCTCCAGCTTGTGCAGGCAGCATTTGCCGCAGCCGTCGCACAGTGCCTCCCACTGCCCGGCGTCGAGGCTGGCGAGCGGTGCTTCCCAGAAGGGGCGCGGGGCCGCTATTTCACCCATTTCGCCAGCTCGGCCGCGACCTTGTCGGGCGCACCTTCGTCGACGTCGGTCGTCGGATCGTCGACCGGCAGCATCGCGAGCGGCTTGTCGTCGGGGCCCATCAGGAAGGCGATCTGGGTGTGCGCCATCAGATAGCGGTCGGGCGCCGAGCCCTCGACCTTGTTGTAGACGACGACATAGTCCTTCGCGACCGCCGCGATCTGTTCGGGGGTGCCGGTCAGGCCGAGCAGGCGCGGATGATAGCGGGCGACGAAGGGGCCCAGCGCCGCGGGCGTGTCGCGCGCGGGGTCGATGGTAATGAAGAGCGGCTGCACCCTGGCGCCGCGATCCGGCGCCTTTTTTTCGAAAAGCGACAGGCCGCGCATCAGCTTTTGCAGGTCGACCGGGCAGATGTCGGGGCAGAAGCTGTAGCCGAAATAGACGATCCGGTATGTCCCGGCGAAGTCGGAGTCGCGGACGGTGCGGCCATTCTGGTCGGTCAGCGTGAAGGGGCCGCCGATGCGCGCGCCCTCGAGCGGCGGCCGGCTGTCGGCGACGGACGCGGCGTCGCAGCCGCCGAGCGCGGCGGCAGCAGCGAGGAGCAGGCTTGCGCCCACGACGTTTCGGGCCATAATCGCGATATTCATCATCGGTCCAGCCTTGGTCGGGCAGGGGCCGAAAATCAACCTTTGTCGTCGCGAACCGCGGCGCATCTGACCGGGGGTCTCCAGCCATGTCTCGCCGCGCGGAATTTCGCCTCGCATCCCTCTCGCTGCTCGCCGCCGCGGCGGTCCTCGCCGTGCCGCCCGCCGCCGCGCAGTTCAGCGATTCCTACAGCTTCCTGCAGGCGGTCGAGAAACGCGACGGCGACAAGGCGACATCGCTGCTGACCAGCAGCGACACGCGCGTCATCAACACGCGCAATCCCGACACCGGCGAGACCGCGCTGGCGATCGTCGTCAAGCGGCGCGACCTGACCTGGCTCAAATTCCTGCTCGGCAAGGATGCCGATCCGTCGATCGCCGACCGTCAGGGCGTGACGCCGCTGATGCACGCCGCGATGATCGGCTTTGCCGATGGTGCCGACGTGCTGCTCGACCATGGCGCGCCGGTCGACCAGGCCAACCGGCGAGGCGAAACCGCGCTGATCCTGGCGGTGCAGGCCCGCAACGGCGCGATGGTGCGGCTGCTCGTCAAGCGCGGCGCCAATCCCGACGTCGCCGATCATATCGCCGGCCTGTCGGCGCGCGACTATGCGAAGCGCAACGACCGCACCGGCCAGCTGGCCGCGCTGCTCGACGCCAAGCCCGACCGGGCGCGCGATACGGGGGCGGTCTTTGGTCCCCAATGAGCATTCGGATGTGATTCCTGTATTGACTATCACATTATGATGTGAAAATGAGGCTGCATGTCCACGCAGCTCATCGATCGCATCCGCGCCATCGTCGACGACGGAAGCATGTCCCGCTCGGGCCTCGCGCGCGCCGCGGGCCTTCACGCCAACAGCCTTCGCGACCTCGATTCGCCCGGCTGGAATCCCACCGCCGAAACGCTGCGCAAGCTGGAAGGCTGGCTCGCGCACGGCAGCGACCTGTCGCCGATGGCGAGTGCCGAGGAGATCATCGCCGAGGCGCGCAACGGCCGCATGGTCATTCTGGTCGACGACGAGGATCGCGAGAATGAGGGCGACCTGATCATTCCGGCGCAGATGGCGACTCCCGACGCGATCAACTTCATGGCGACCCACGGCCGCGGCCTGATCTGTCTGACGCTGACCCGGAGCCGCGTCGAGCAACTCGGGCTCGAACTGATGAGCCGCAACAACGGCACCCGGCACGGCACCGCCTTCACCACATCGATCGAGGCGCGCGAGGGGGTCGACACCGGCATTTCGGCCGCCGACCGCGCGCGCACCGTGTCGGTCGCGATCGACGCGGCGAAGGGCCGCGACGACATCGTGACGCCAGGCCACGTCTTTCCGCTGATCGCGGTCGACGGCGGCGTGCTCGTTCGCGCCGGCCACACCGAGGCGGCGGTCGACATCGCGCGGCTCGCCGGGCTCAACCCCTCGGGTGTGATCTGCGAAGTGATGAACGACGACGGGACGATGGCGCGACTCGACGACCTCATCCCCTTCGCGCGGCGCCACGGGCTGAAGATCGGCACGATCGCCGACCTGATCGCCTATCGCCACCGCAACGACCGGCTGGTCGAATGCGTGGCGGACGAGCCGTTCGAATCGGACTATGGCGGCGACTGGCGGCTCAAATCCTATCGCAACAAGATCGACGGCAGCGTCAATCTGGTGCTCCAGAAGGGCGCCGTCGATCCCAAGGGCGTGACGCTGGTACGGATGCACGCGGTGTCGCTGTTCGACGATCTGATGGGGCGGCCGGGGCCGAAGAAGCGCCGCCTGCAACGCTCGATGGCGGCGATCGGCGAAGCCGGCGCGGGCGTCATCGTGATGCTGATGCGTCCGCTGCCCGGCTCGGCCGCGGCCGATGCGGTCCCGCCGCCCGCGAAGGGCGGCATGGACCTGCGTACGTACGGCATCGGCGCCCAGATCCTCGCCGACCTGGGGGTTCATGCGATGGAATTGCTGACCCCGACGCACAGCAATATCGTCGGGCTCGAAGGCTATGGCCTGTCGATCGTCGGCGAGCGCGCGATCCCGGGCGAGGCGGCGTAATGGCGCATGTCCTGATCGTCGAAGCGCGCTTCTATTCGCATCTCAACGACATGCTGCTGGACGGCGTGCGCCACGCGCTCGATGCCGGGGGGCACAGCCACGAGACGGTGACGGTGCCCGGCGCGCTGGAGGTGCCGGCGGCGATCGCGCTTGCGGCCGACACCGGGCGCTATGACGCCTATGTCGCGCTCGGCGTGGTGATCCGCGGTGAAACCTATCATTTCGAGGTGGTGTCGAACGAAAGCGCGCGCGGCATCATGGCGCTGACTCTCGACGGACTCGCGATCGGCAACGGCATATTGACCGTCGAGGACGAGCAACAGGCGCTGGCGCGCGCCGACCGGACGCGGGGGGACAAGGGCGGCGGGGCGGCGAAGGCGGCGCTCGCGATGCTGGCGCTCAAGGAAAAATTCGGCGTTGCCTGACCGCCCGCCGCCCAGCCGTTTCGTCGTGATCGAACGCGGCGGCCGGCTGGTGATCGTCGACCGGACCACCGGCAAGACTCCGCCATCGGCGGCCGAGCGCATGGCGGAGCATGATCGCCGCATGGGGCTGGCGGCGCCGAACCGGCCGGAACCGTCCACACCGGCACCCGCTGCCAAGATTCCCGATAATCCAACACCGGCTCCGGCCCCCGCCACGGCGCGCCGGGCCTCTGCCGGTGCGGCGAAGCGGCCGTGGGGAAGCGGCCAGCGAATGCCGGTGTCCCCGCCGACTCCGTCGCTCAATCCTGCGCCTGCTCGTATCCGCGAGCGGCCGCAGCCACGTGCCAGCGGGGACCGCAAGAGCTTCACCACCCGCAAATGGTGGGATGCGAAAGGCCCGCGCACGGTCGCGGTCGGCCCCGCCGGCCAGGCCGAGCTGACCGGCGGCTTCATGATGCTTGTCTTCGGGCTGGCGATCGCGGCGATCGTCGCCGCCTTCGTCGCGTTGCCATTGCTGTTCGTCGGCGGCTTCCTGCTGATCCGCTTCGGCGACCGGATCGTGGCGCCGATCGGGGCGCGGATCATCGACAAGGCGCTCGCGGCGCGGAGTTGACCCTCTCGTCGTCCCTGCGAAAGCAGGGGTCGCTGCCGGTTCAGGCTGTTGCCCGCTTTCGCAGGGGCGACGGATTACATCAGGCTGCGACCAGCACCGGATAGTCGGTGTAACCCTCGGGGCCTGACGAATACCAGGTCTTCGGATTGTCGGCCGACCAGGCGGCGCCGGTGCGGATGCGCTCGACCAGGTCGGGGTTGCCGATGAAAGGGCGGCCGAAGCTGATCGCGTCGGCGACGCCGCTCGCTAGGTCGGCCTCGGCGCGAGCGACGTCATAGTCGCTGTTGAGGATCAGCGGCCCCCCGAAGGCGGCGCGGATCGCGGGCGACTGTTTCGGCACGTCGGTGCGCCCGAAGGTGCCGTCGGGACCGGGCTCGCGCAGTTCGAGGAAGGCGATGCCGAGCGCATCGAGCGCCGCGGCGGCGGCGGGGAACAGCGTTTCGGGCGCGCTGTCGTCGACGCCCTGGGTGTCGCCGTTGGGTGACAGGCGCACGCTGACGCGGTCCCTGCCCCAGACGCCGATCAATGCCTCGGTCACCTCGCGCAGCAGGCGGATACGGTTTTCGACCGGCCCGCCATAGGCGTCGTCGCGCAAATTGCTGCCGTCGCGCAGGAACTGGTCGATCAGATAGCCATTGGCGCCGTGGAGCTGCACCCCGTCGAACCCGGCCTTCTTCGCATTTTCGGCGGCTTGCGCATAATCGGCAATCACCCGGGGAATCTCGCCGAGCTCCAGCGGCCGCGCCACTTCATAGTCGAGCCGGCCGACCGGCGTATGCGCCTTGCCGGGCGCCTGCGTCGCCGAAGCGGATACGGGCGGCTTGCCGTCGTTGAACACCGAATGGACGACGCGGCCCATGTGCCAGAGCTGCGCGACGATGCGGCCGCCCGCTTCGTGGACCGCGTCGGTGACCGGCTTCCAGCCCTCGACCTGCGCGTCGGTCCACAGGCCCGGCGCCGACGGCCAGCCGAGTCCTTCCTGCGAAATGCCGGTCGCTTCCGAGATGATCAGCCCCGCCGAGGCGCGCTGGCGGTAATAGTCGCGGGCCAGTTCGTTCGGCACGAAGCCGGGGCCGGCGCGGCCGCGCGTCAGCGGCGCCATGACAATGCGGTTCGGCGCCTCGATAGCGCCCAGCGTGATCGGATCGAAAAGCGATGCGGTCATAAATCCTCCAGCTTTCACTTTCCCCGCGACGCCCCGGCGGGCCGCCGCTATGGGCCCATCGAGCTATGGACGCGCGACGCCCGGAACAATAGTGGGTAGCAAAAGAAAATCTATATGACGGCGAAGACGGACGGCACGGGCGGCATCGACGGAGCGGCGGCGCATCGCGGCCGCTGGGCCTTCGCCGCGCTGCTCGGCGGCAATATGGTGCTGGCGGTGGGGGCGCCGCTGGTGCGGCTCGCCGATACGGGGCCGATCGCGACGGGTTTCTGGCGCATGGCGATCGCCCTGCCCTTCCTCGCACTGCTCGGCTGGCGCGAGACGGGCGGGCGGATGCCGCCGCGTGCCACGATCGGCGTGGCGATGGCGGCGGGCCTGTTTTTCGCGCTCGACCTTGCCGCATGGCACCTGGGCATCGTGCGGACCAAGGTCGCCAACGCGACGCTGTTCGGCAATTGCGCCAGCCTGTTGCTGGTGCTGTGGGGCATCTTCCTCGCCCGCACCCTGCCGCGGGGGTGGCAGGCGATTGCGGTGCTGCTCGCCTTCGCGGGGGCGGCGCTGTTGATGGGGCAGAGTTATGAACTGGCGCCCGCCTATCTCGCCGGCGACCTGTTCAGCCTGCTCGCGGGGGTCTTCTATACCTTTTACGTGATCCTGATGCATCGGGTGCGCGGCGGATCGGGGGCGTGGACGACGCTCGGCCTGTCCTCGGCGGCGACGCTGCCGGTCCTGCTCGGCACGGCCGTCGCGCTGGGCGAGGCGGTGATGCCGGGCGACTGGACCCCGCTCGTCGCGCTCGCCCTGTCGAGCCAGGTCGTCGGCCAGGGGTTGCTGATCTGGGCGCTGCCGCGCTTCTCGCCGCTCGTCATCGGGCTGGCTCTGCTCGTCCAGCCCGCCATCGCCGCGCTCGCAGGCTGGCTGATGTTCGGCGAGCGGCTGAGCGCGATCGACGTGGTCGGCGGCCTGATGGTCGGCGCGGCGCTGGTGCTGATCCGGTTGCCGAGCCGGCGATAACGGCCTATCTGACGGCCATGGCTTCGATCCTGCCCGCCGATCCGACGCTCGACGAGATTCGCGCCGCGCTCGCGCCGCTGATCGCCGAAAATGCTGCCTTCGACGGGTTCGGCGACGCCGCGCTCGCCGATGCGGCGACGCGGCTCGGTATCGACGCCGATGTCGCGCGGCTCGCCTTTCCGGGCGGCGGACGCGATATGGTCGACGCCTGGTTCGCCGATATCGACGCGGCGATGGCGGGACGCTGGCCCGCCGAAAAGCTCGCTGCGCTCAAGATCCGCGAGCGGATCACGACGCTGGTCGAGACGCGGCTCGACCTGCTCGCGCGTCATCGCGAATCGCTCCGCCGCGCGTTGGCGCTGCTCGCGCTGCCGACGAACCTTCCCCTCGCGGCCAGACTCGGCTGGCGCAGCGCCGATTGCATGTGGCGGCTCGCGGGCGATACCGCGACCGACTATAATCATTACAGCAAGCGCGTGATCCTTGGCACCGTCTATGGATCGACCATCGCGGTGTTCCTCGACGATGAGAGTCCGGATTTCGCCGATACGCGGGCCTTCCTCGCACGGCGGATCGACGCGGTGATGCGCTTCGAAGGCTGGAAGCACCGCCGCGCTGCGCGCCGCACAGAACGCCCGAGCGTCGCACGCTTCGTCGGGCGGCTGCGCTATCCGGGGCGCTGACGCCTTCCCTTTCAGGAAACGGCTCCGCGAAAACTAGGGCTGGCCTTCTCGCGCTGTTATTGATAATCGCTCGCAAATGACTGCGAAGCTCGATTCCGCCCCGCTCGGCATGGCCGTGCGTATCGCCCGCATCGATTGGGAGATTCTCTCGCATGACGAGGGACGGCGGCTGCGCGAATTCGGGCTGATGGAGGGGGTCGAGGTGAAACCGCTCCATCGCGGCAGCCTTTTCTCGCGCGAGCCGCTGGCGCTCGGCATCGGGCGGATGCAGGTGATCATCCGCGGACGCCAGGCGGCCGCGATCGCGATCGAGCCCGTCGAGACGGAGCCCGCGGCAGCAGCATGACCGGCGCCATCCCGACCATCGCGCTCGTCGGCAATCCCAATGCCGGCAAATCGAGCCTGTTCAACGCGCTGACCGGCGCGCGGCAGAAGATCGCCAATTATCCGGGCGTCACCGTCGAGCGCAAGGCGGGTCACGCCAGCTTCGCCGACGGGCGGCCGGCGGCGCTGATCGACCTGCCCGGCAGCTACAGCCTCAGTCCGGCGAGCCCCGACGAGGCGGTGACGCGCGACGTCGTGCTTGGCCGGCAAGTGGGCGAGCGGCGCCCCGACGCGCTCGTCGTCGTCGTCGACGCCGCCAACCTCGACAATCATCTCTGCTTCGCGCTCGAACTGATCGCGCTCGGCCTGCCGACGGTGATCGCGCTCAACATGATCGACCTTGCCGAGCGCGACGGGCTGACGCTCGATCCCGAGCGCCTTGCCGCCGAGCTCGGCGTACCGGTCGTGCCGACCGTCGCGGTGCGCCGGCGCGGGCTGACTGAACTGCTCGCCGCGATCGATGGCGCGATCCTGTCGCATCAGACCCAGGCCGATGCGATTCCGGCTTCCCCGCCGACCGACGTCGCGCTGCACCAGCGCGCCCGCGCGATCGCGCGCGCGGCGACGTTGGCCGAGACGCCGGTGCGCCGCTGGACCCAGCGCGTCGATGCGGTCGTGCTGCATCCGGTCGCGGGCTTCCTGATCCTGCTCGCGCTGATGTTCGTGATGTTCCAGGCGGTCTATGCCTGGTCGGAAGCGCCGATCGGCTGGATCGAGGACGGCATCGCGGCACTGCAGGGCGTCGCGACCGACGCGCTGCCCGACGGCTTTCTGCGCGGGCTGATCGTCGAGGGCCTGCTGGCGGGCGTCGGTGCGGTCGTCGTCTTCCTGCCGCAGATATTGATCCTGTTTCTCTTCATCCTGCTGCTCGAGGCGTCGGGCTATATGACCCGCGCCGCCTTCCTGATGGACGGTCTGATGGCGAAGGTCGGACTGTCGGGACGCGGCTTCATCCCGCTCCTGTCGAGCTTTGCCTGCGCGGTGCCGGGCATCATGGCGACGCGCGCGATCCCCGACCCGAAGGACCGGCTGACGACGATCCTGATCGCGCCGCTGATGACCTGTTCGGCGCGGCTGCCCGTCTATACGCTGATCATCGGGGTCTTCATCCCCAATCGCGCCGTCGGCGGCCTGCCGGTCGGACTTCAGGGGCTGGTGCTCTTCGGCCTCTATGTCGCGGGGATCGTCGGCGCGCTGGTCGTCGCCTTCGTGCTGCGCCGGTCGGTGACCAAGGGAAATGCCGCGGGCTTCATGATGGAAATGCCGCGCTATCAATGGCCACGGCTGCGCGACGTCGCGATCAGCCTGTGGCAGCGCGCGTGGATCTTCCTGCGCCGCGCCGGCACGATCATCGCCTTCACCACCGTCATCCTGTGGCTGCTGCTGAGCTTTCCCAAGGCGCCGGCCGACAGCGACCTGCGCCAGGTCGATTACAGCGTCGCCGGCCGCATCGCGAGCGGACTGGAGACGGTGGTGCGGCCGATCGGCTTCAACCACGACATCGCGCTCGCGCTGATCCCGGCGATGGCGGCGCGCGAGGTCGCGGTATCGGCGCTCGCGACCGCCAATGCGATCGACGCCGGCGATGACGAGGATCAGGTGGCGATGTCGCTCGGCGAGCGGCTGCAAGGGCGCTGGAGCCTCGCCACCGCGCTCGCTTTCCTCGCCTGGTTCGTCTTCGCGCCACAGTGCATTTCGACCATTGCGATCACCCGGCGCGAGACCAACGGGTGGAAATGGCCAATGTTCATGGTTGGCTATTTGTTCCTGCTCGCCTATGCCGCTGCTGGTATCACCTATTGGACGGCCGTCGCCTTCGGACTCGGCTGATCCCGGCAACATTCTAGCGGAGCGGAGCGGCGATGGCTGGCAGCGTCAACAAGGTTATTCTCATCGGCAATCTGGGCGCCGATCCCGAAATCAAATCCTTCCAGAATGGCGGCCGGATCGCGAACATTCGCATCGCAACGTCGGAAAGCTGGAAGGACCGGATGACCGGCGAGCGCAAGGAGCGCACCGAATGGCATAATGTCGTCATCAACGGCGACGGGCTGGTCGGCGTCGTCGAGCGCTATCTGAAAAAGGGCAGCAAGGTTTACATCGAAGGCTCGCTGCGTACCCGCAAGTGGCAGGACCGCGACGGCAACGACCGCTACACGACCGAGGTTGTGATCGCGGGCATGGGCGGTAATCTGACCATGCTCGACGGTGCGCCCGGCGGCGGTGGCGGTTCGCGCGGCGGCGGCGACTGGGGCGGCGGTTCGGGCTCGGGCGGCGGCTGGGATCAGGGCGGCGGTTCGGGCGGAAGCGCGGCCGGCGGCTGGAACCAGGGCGGTGGCGGTTCGGGCGGCGGCAGTCGTCCGCCCTTCGACGACGATCTGGACGACGACGTTCCCTTCTGAGGCTCCGACCCATGGCGAGTGACCTGCTGACCGCCGCCGATGTCGCGCGCGGGGTATGCCGGCTGTTCGCGCAGGCAGGGCTGGTCGCGATTCCGGAGGTGCCGCTGCCCAACGGGCGGCGCACCGACCTGACCGCGATCGATGCCAGGGGCAACATCACCATCGTCGAGATCAAGGTCAGCCGCGCCGACCTGCACGGCGACGGCAAATGGCCCGATTATTGCGACTGGTGCGACCGCTTCTACTGGGCGCTCGCCGCGGGGCTCGATCCGGCGATTCTGGAGACCGAGGGCTATCGTCCCGAAACCTCGGGGCTGATCGTCGCCGACCGCTATGGCGCCGCGGTGGTGCGCGAAGCCGCAAGCTGCAACCTCGCCCCGGCGCGGCGCAAAGCCGAACTGCTCCGCATCGGACGGCTGGCGATGCGGCGGTCGATGCTGGCGGCGGACCCCGAACTGGCGGCGGGGTGGGGCGAGGGCGCTTGAGACGTTCGCATGAAGGCGCAAAGACACGAAGATGTCGCGCTTACCTCTTCGTCACCCCGGATCAAGTCGGCAATTATCCCCTTCCGACATGTAAAGGGTGATCCCCGGCGAAAGCCGGGGTCCAGATGGCGCGCACCTGCCCCGCATGGACCCCGGCTTTCGCCGGGGATCGCTCACCTGTCTCAAGGGTATAAGCGCCGATCAAGTCCGGGGTGACGACGTGAGCAAGATCAGGCGCCGGCCTTCAAGCAGCGTCACCGCCCTCGGGCGGCCCTAATTATCCCTGCACCTGCTGCATCCGTGCCAGATAGCGCGCGAGCACGTCGATCTCCAGATTCACCGGCCGCCCCGGCGCCGCTTCGTCGAGCGTCGTCACCGCCTGGGTGTGCGGGATGATGTTCAGGGTGAAATGGGCGCTGCCGTCGGGCTGGTCGGTCACCTCGTTGACTGTCAGCGACACGCCGTCGAGGGTGATCGAGCCCTTGGGCGCGATGTGCGGGGCGAGGACGGGGGGCGCTTCGACGGTTACCGTCAGGCTGTCGCCGGCGGGTTCGACCGACACGATGCGCCCGACCGCGTCGACATGGCCGGTGACGATATGCCCGCCGAGCTCGTCGCCGACCCGCAGCGCGCGTTCGAGGTTGAGCCGCCGGCCGACGTCCCACATGCCCGGCGCGGTGCGCGCCAGCGTCTCGGCGCTCGCATCGACCGCGAACCAGCCCGCGGGGCCGTTGCTGCCTTCGTCGACGCCCCCAAAGACGCCTTTATCGACGACGGTCAGGCAGGCGCCCGAACAGGCGATCGAGGCGCCGAGGTCGATGCCGTCCACATCATAGGCGGTGCCGATGACGAGCCGCGTGTCGCCGCGATCCTCGCGCGCGCGGACGGTGCCGATGTCGGTGACGATTCCGGTGAACATGTTTCGTTAGTCCCTTCGCACCCGCTCGTAGACGTCGAGCCGGTCGCTGCCAAGCAGGCGGCTGTCGGCGAGGTGCCAGCGGCCGTGGGCATCGGCGAGATCGGTGAGGCCGATGTTGCCGAGCGCGGGCTTTCCGCTGCCGATCAGCATCGGCGCGCGGTAGAGCAGCAGCCGGTCGACGCGGTCGGCGGCGAGAAAGGCGGCAGCCGTACCCGCGCCGCCTTCGACGAGCAGCGAATCGACGCCCGCGACCGCTTCGGGCGCCGCTGCGGCGGTCCAGCCTTCGGGTGCCGCGCCGCGCGTGAGCAGAAAGCGGCGCGGTCCGCGGTCTGCGAGGCCGGGCAGTCGCACGTCGAGGCGCGGCGAATCGGCCGCGAGCGTTCCGCGCCCGACGAGAATCCCCTCGTGCAGCGCGCGTTCGAGATGCGCGTGGGCGCGCGCGCGCGCGCCGGTGATCCAGCGGCTCGACCCGTCGGCCAGCGCGATGCAGCCGTCGAGCGAGGTCGCGAGCTTGAGCGTCACGAAGGGCGTCTCGCGCGTCACGCGCGACCACCAGGGTGCCATCGCCGCGCGCGCGGCGTCGGCGCATAGGCCGGTCTCGACCGCGATTCCCGCATCGCGCAGCCGCGCGAGGCCGCGCCCGTCGGTGCGCGGATCGGGATCCTGCACCGCGACGACGACGCGCGAGACCCCCGCCTCGATCAGCGTTTCGGTGCAGCATGGGCCGCGCGGGCTGGCGTGGGCGCAGGGTTCGAGCGTGACATAGGCGGTCGCGCCGCGCGCCGCCGGACCCGCGGCGGCGAGCGCCATCGCCTCGGCATGGGGGCGCCCCCCGGGCTGGGTCCAGCCGCGGCCGACGACCCGGCCCTCCGCCTTCGCGGGGGCAGGCTGCACGATCACGCAGCCGACATTGGGGTTGGGGGCGCTTCGGCCGCGACCGCGCCACGCCAGCGCGACGGCGGCGGCCATCCAGTCGGCATCGGCGGGCGGGCGCCGCATCAGGGGCGGCTGGGTCTTTCGGCGGCGGGCTGCGGCCCGCGCGCCGCGCGTTCGGCGAGGGTCGAGTGCTTCGGCGGCGCGGGCTTTTTCGCCATCAGCGTGTCGGCTTCCTTGCCAAGCGTTTCGCGCGTCACCTTGTCGGCCTCGCGCGAATCATAGGGAACGCCCATCATGTCGGCGAGCTTCTGATATTCGGCGCGGCGGCGCGCATTCTCGCGCGTCGTTTCCTTGGCGCGCGCGACCCAGTCGGCGCGCACCTCGGCCTCGCTGCGATCCGCCTTCCAATTCTCGAAATAGATGATCTGCGGCTTGGGCTTTTCATAGGGGATCAGATATTTGCCGAAGCCCCAGAAGACGACGAGCGCCAGCGCGACCGCGACGCCCCAACTCGTCCAGCGGTGCGGCCGCGGTTGGCGGATATAGTCCCAGAAATCGGACACGCCGCCGCCGACATCCCAGTTGTTGAGCATTCCCATGCCCCCAATCTAGGCGATCCGGCCGGGATTTGCGAGGGGAAGTCGGGAATGCGGCGACGGCCGTCCTGCCGAAAAGGAATCGCCCTCCCTAACGAGCGGCGGATGATGTGGTCGAGCGTAAAAGGCCGTTGCCTTATTCATCCGCGTCACCCCGGACCTGATCCGGGGGCCCGCTTCTCACCGTTGCTGAGCGGGACCCCGGATCAGGTCCGGGGTGACGAAGCGTGGAAGATTGCATTCTCGCATCTCCGTAATGATTGCAAAAAATGCAATCACGGATAGCTTTTTCGCAGTTGCACAATTCATTGTGCAGTGCAATATCACACTTGCCTTTTAGGCATCCTCTCCCAAAAACTTTCAAGGGTCGCCCTCGGGCGGCCCTTTTTTTCGACCTTTTTGGTTGAGAGACGGGCGATTGTTGCGAATCGGCGCGAATCACCGGCTCCCTGCGAATCAGTCCTGAATTGGCGTCCGCGTCTCGAATCGCCTGACTTCGGCGATGAAACTGCCCGGAAGCGGCGTCGGCTGGCCGCTGTCGCGGTCGATATGGGCATAGCTGATCTCGATATCGGTCAGCCGCTCTCCGCCCCGGAAAATCCCGCAATGGAGAGTGAAGCTCGTCCGTTCGAAGCGGCTGATCCGCGCTGCGATGGTGATCAGCTCGTCGAGCCGCGCCGGGGCGTGATAATCGATTTCGCAGTGGGTTTCGCGGATATCCGTACCATATTGGTGAAAATAGGGGCCTGGCTGCCCCTCGCCAAGGGCGCGGAAATATTCGGTCACGCCGATGTCGGCATAGGTCAGATAATGGCCGTTGAAGACGATATTCTGCCCGTCGATCTCGCTGAAGCGCACGCGCACCGTCTCGCGGACGCGAAAATCATCGAGCGGCACGCTGCTGCGATGATCGGCCATGCCGGGCTCAGGCGGCGAGGGCGGCGGGGCCGCGGTCGATCGGGGCGCAGGCGACCGCGAGCCAGTCGCGCTCCGCCGCGTCCATGCCCGGCGCCAGCTTCTCGAGCACCGCGGCATGATAGGCGTCGAGCCAGTCGGCCTCGGCGGGCGAGAGCAAGGCGGCGTCGACCAGATCGCGCGCGATCGGCGCGAAGGTGATCGTCTCGAACCCCAGCATATCCTCTTCGGCGTCCGCGATCGCCTGCGGCACGACGACGACCAGATTCTCGATGCGGATGCCGAAATGGCCCGCCTTGTAATAGCCGGGCTCGTTGGACAGGATCATGCCCGCGTGCAGCGGTTCCTCGGTCCCTGCCTGCCCGCCCGCCGGCTTGGCGATGCGCTGCGGCCCTTCGTGGACGGCCAGATAGGCGCCGACGCCGTGGCCGGTGCCATGGGCATAATCGACCCCGTCGGCCCACAGATATTGCCGCGCCAGAATGTCGAGCTGGCTGCCGCGCGTGCCCTTGGGGAAACGCGCAGTGGCGAGCGCGATATGGCCTTTCAGCACCTGGGTGAAGCGGCGGCGCATCTCGGCGGTCGGCTGGCCGATCGCGATGGTGCGGGTGATGTCGGTCGTGCCGTCGACATATTGGCCGCCCGAATCGACCAGATAGAGGGTGCCGGTCTCGATCGCGCGATTGGTCGTCTCGTCGACCTTGTAGTGCGGCAGCGCGCCGTTGGGGCCGGCGGCCGAGATGGTGTCGAACGACAGGTCGACGAGCGCGCCGCTCCGGTCGCGAAATTCGCGCAGCTTCGCGGCGGCGGACAGTTCGTCGAGCCCGCCCTGCGGCGCGGTCTCTCCCATCCATTTCAGGAAGCGCGCGACCGCAACGCCGTCGCGGACATGCGCGGCGCGGGTGCCGCCCAATTCGATGTCGTTCTTGATCGCCTTGGGCAGCACGGCGGGATCGCGGTGGCGCGCGATCTGCGCCCCCGCCGCCTCCAGCGCGGTGAAGATCGCCGCGACCGCGCGGTCGGGGTCGACTGCGACCTTTTTGCCCGCAAGATCGGCGAGCGCCGCCTCGAACGCGTCGCGATCGTGGATGCGGACGCTGTTACCCAGATGCGCGCGCACCGCATCGGTGACCTTTTCGGGCGCGATGAACAGGTCGGCGGTCGCGTCGGCATGGAGCAGTGCGAAGGCGAGGCCGACCGGCGTGTGGCTGACGTCGGCGCCGCGGATGTTGAAGGTCCAGGCGATCGAATCGAGCGCGGTCATCACCGTCGTGTCGAGCCCCTTCGCCTTCAGCCAGTCGGCGATGATCGCTCGCTTGTCGGCGGCGGACCGGCCCGCGAGTTCGGTGTCGTAAACGGTCACCGGCGCGTCGCTCGGCGCCGGCTGGTCGTCCCACACCGCATCGACGGGATTGGCCGCCACCGCCACCAGCTCGGCGCCCCTGGCCGCGAGCGAACGGGCGAGCCCGCGCGCCCAGTCGATGCCGTGCAGCCACGGGTCGTAGCCGATTGTCTGTCCCGCCGCGACATTGGCGCCCAGCCATTCGGCGACGCTTGACTGCGGCACTCCGACATAGTCGTAGAGCGTCCCGTCGACCTGATGGCGCACCTGCTCGGTATAGCGGCCGTCGACGAAGATCGCCGCCTTGCCGGGCAGTACCGCCGCGGTCCCCGCCGAACCGCCGAAGCCGGTGAGCCAGGCGAGCCGCTGCGCATAGGCGCCGACATATTCGCTCATATGCTCGTCGCTGATCGGGATCACGAAGCCGTCGAGACCGCGCGCCGCGAGTTCGGCGCGCAGGCGGGCGAGGCGGTCGCTGTGCGAGGGGGTGGACATGCTTGCTTCCTTGTTCCTACATCGCTGGCGGTCCCGCCCTTCGGGCGGCGCAGCGGGAGTCGCTCCATGCGTGCTATTTGGATGGTCCTGGCCGCAATTGCCACCCCCGCTCTCGTTTCAGCCCAAGAGAAAGAGACAGATTTGACCCTTATGCCTTCCGCGCCCGTCGCCGAACAGCGGCTGCACGAGACGATGCTTCACGGCACGACCCTCTCCGACCCGTGGCACTGGCTGCGCGATACCGGCTATCCGGTCGTCGACGATCCCGACGTGCTCGCCTATGTGAAAGCCGAGAATGCGTGGTTCGACGCGGCGATGAAGCCGCACGAGGGACTGGTCGAGACGCTGTTCCAGGAGATGAAGGGCCGCATCAAGGAAGAGGATGCGAGCGTGCCGCAGAAGGACGGCGATTTCGTCTATTGGGTCGAATATGAAAAAGGCGCCGAGTACAAGAAATGGTATCGCCGGCCGGTCGCGGGCGGCGATGCGGCGCTGATCCTCGACGAAGTGGCGCTCGCCGCGGGCAAGGACTATTTCCGCCTGTCGGATATGGCGGTCAGCCCCGACGGCCGGCTGATGGCCTATGCGGTCGACGACAATGGGTCGGAGCGGTTCGAGGTGCGCTTCCGTAACCTCGAAACCGGCGAGATGCTGCCCGATGTCATTCCGGGCACGCTGTCGTCGCTGGTGTGGACCGCGGGCAGCGACGCGCTGCTCTATGGTCTCGCCAACGAGAATTGGCGCACCGACAATGTCCGCCTGCACAGGCTCGGCACGCCGGTCGCGGACGACAAACTGCTCTACAAGGAGCCCGACATCGGTTTCGGCGTCGGCATCGGCAAGACCGCGGCGGACAATTATATCGTCATCGCGACGGGGGATAATGAGACGAGCGAGGTCTATCTGCTCCCGGCGGGCGACCCCGAGGCGAAGCCGCTGCTCGTCGCGCCGCGGCAGAAGGGCCGCGAATACAGCGTCGACGAGCGCGAGGGCACGCTCTACATCCTGACCAACGACGATCATCCGAACTTCCGCGTCGCGACTGCCACCCTCGCGGCGCCCGGCGAATGGACGACGCTGATCGCGGGGTCGGACCACAGCTATATCACCGGCCTGTCGGTCTTCCGCGACTATTTCGTGCTCGAAAGCCGCGAGGACGGGCTCGACCAAGTCGACGTCCGCCGCTACGACGCGCCGCTGACGCCGGGACGGATCGAATTTCCCGAGGCGACCTATGTCGCGGGACTCGGCGACAATCCCGAATATCATCAGGACAAGATCCGCATCGATTATGAATCGATGGTCACCCCCGACACCGTCTACGACTATGACGTCGCAAGCGGGACGCTCGAGACGCTCAAGGTGCAGGAGATTCCGTCCGGTTACGACGCGTCGCAATATATAACCGAACGGGTTAATCTGCCATCGCGCGACGGCACGACCCGGATTCCCGCTTCGCTCGTTTATAAAAAGGGCACGCCGCGCGACGGCAGCGCGCCGCTGCACCTCTATGTCTATGGCAGTTATGGTTACCGCGTCGCGCCGGGCTTTTCGACGACGCGGCTCAGCCTGATCGACCGCGGGATGATCTATGCGATCGCGCATGTCCGCGGCGGCGATGACCTCGGGCGCGCCTGGTATCTCGCGGGCAAGACCGACCGGCGCAGGAACACGTTCAACGACTTCATCGACGTCGCGAAGGGGCTGATCGCGAAAGGCTATACCAGCGCGGGCAAGATCTCGATCGAGGGCCGCTCGGCGGGCGGGCAGGTCATGGGCGCGGTGTATAACGCGGCGCCGGAGCTGTGGGGCGCGGTGCTCGCAGGCGTGCCGTTCGTCGACGTCATCAACACGATGATCGACGAGGACTTGCCGCTGACCCCTGGCGAATGGCCCGAATGGGGCAATCCGGTCACTGACAAGGCGGCATTCGACTATATGCTGTCCTACAGCCCCTACGACAATGTGACCGCGCAGGCTTATCCGCCGATGCTGGTGTCGGCGGGCCTCAACGACCCGCGCGTCACCTATTGGGAGCCGGCGAAATGGGTCGCGAAGCTGCGCGCGACGCGCACCAACGATGCCGCGCTGCTGCTACGCACCAACATGGGCGCGGGCCATGCCGGAAAATCGGGCCGCTGGGGCGCCTTGCGCGAGGATGCGGAGGAATATGCGTTCGTGCTCACGCAATTGGGGGTGGAGAAGTAGGCTGCGACCAGCCTTACACACCCAGCCATTCAAGCCCGCCGGGCAGTGCGTCGCTGGAAAAGTCTATCTGAAGCACGCGTCGTCGCGTCGGCCGGGACGCGGCTTTTGAACCGTGGACGATGGGCGTCGAATACAGCCATATGTCGCCCGCACGGGCGAGACACATATGCTGGCCATGGCTCGCAACGACCTCGTCGATTTGTGCTTCGGCGATGCGGCCAAGCTTGTGCGAGCCGGGCACGATCAGCAACGGCGCATTCTCCTCTGCCCCGTCGTCGAGATGGACGCGCAATGTCACCATGCGCGACAGAAGGTCGAAAGGCGGTGCGACATGATGCATACCCTGCTTGATCGTCCACGGGCCGAACCCTTCGACGTGGACACGGGTCTTGACGCAAATCGTCCGATCCTGATGCCAGGCCAGCGACCAATTGGCTTCCGCTGTTTTGTCGAAAAGGATGGCGCGCACTGGACGACAGTCCGGACCGACAACTGCTGCCGCGATCGATCCAATAGCGCCATTGGACGCCAGCAGCGGCCTGAGCGCCTCGATGCCGTGGAGTCGGACGCCTGCGACATGCATCGGCTGAGCGGCGAACATGCGCCGCAAATCGTCGAGGATGTCGGCGGCAGCCTTCGCGCGATACTCGGCGCCGTCCTTCGCGAGGCAAACATGGCTTTGCTCTAAATCCAAACGCATGGCGAATGATAGCTTACGCAGGGGAAAAGCAAAGGCGTCAGCCGGCCAGATAACCCCGCGTCACCAGCTCGGCTTCCAGCCCTGCCGCATCGACGAAGCGGTGCGCCGCGATGCCCGCCGATTCGGCGCCGGCGACATTGGCGGGGTTGTCGTCGATGAAGAGCGCGCCGGCGGGATCGATGCCGAAGCGCTCGATCGCGAGCGCGTAGATCGCCGGGTCGGGTTTCATCAGCCGTTCGGTGCCCGAGACGATGATGCCGCGAAAGCGGTCGAAGACCGGCTGGGTCGGGCGGAAGGCTTTCCAGAATTCATGGCCGAAATTGGTGATAGCGAACAGCGGCACGCCCGCAATGTCGAGCCGCGCGACGAGGTCGAGGCTGCCGGGGACCGGGCCGGGGATCGTCTCGTTGAAGCGGGCCGCATAGGCATCGATCAGCGCTGCATGGTCGGGAAACTCCGCCTGCCGTTCGGGCACCATCTCGGCGAGCGGCCGACCCGCGTCGTGCTGGAAATGCCACTCGGGGGTGACGACATTAGCGAGGAACCAGTCGAGCTCGGCGGTGTCGTCGATCAGCTTGGCGAAGAGATGCCTGAGGTCCCAGTCGAACAGCACCTTGCCGACGTCGAAGATCACGCTCTGCCGAATCATGAGTCCTCCCCGCACGCGAAAGCGCCGCCGGAAGCATCCGACGGCGTCACGCTGGCCTGCATTGCGCGCACGGGGCGGAAACGCCCCGGCCGGGTCATCAGCCCTGGCGCGCCTTGAAGCGGCGGTTGGTCTTGTTGATCACATAGGTCCGGCCGCGGCGGCGAATCACGCGATTGTTCCGGTGGCGGTCCTTCAGCGACTTCAGGCTGTTGCGAATCTTCATGGTCTTTTCCGTAAAGGTCTGAGCGTTGTAACGCGAAGGCGCGCACCTATGGCGAAGCCCGGAAAAAGTCAACCGTCGCTGGGTCGGACACCCCCGATTTCCCGTTCGCATCGCGCGAAGTCGAGATGCCCTTCGACCAAGTGCGGCCCTGATGGGTGTCTCGACTTCGCTCGACACGAACGGAATTTTATCCCGCCAGCGCCTTCTGCCGGCGGCGCTGCACCGACGAGCCATAGCCCATTGCCTCGCGATATTTGACCACCGTGCGCCGCGCGACGGCGTGGCCTTCTGCCGCGAGTTTCTGCGCGATCGTCTCGTCCGACAGGATCGCCCCCGCTTCCTCGGCGTCGATCAGCGCCCTGATGCGGCTCTTCACCGCCTCGGCCGACACCGCGCCGTCGCCGTCGGTCGCGGCGATGCCGGAGGAAAAGAAATATTTGAGCTCGAACAGCCCGCGCGCGCAGGAGAGATATTTGTTGCTGGTGACGCGGCTGACGGTCGATTCGTGCATGCCGATCGCCTCGGCGACCTGGCGCAGCGTCAGCGGGCGCATCTGCGCGACTCCGTGGAGGAAGAAGCCCTCCTGCTGCTTGACGATCTCGCTCGCCACCTTGACGATCGTGCGCTGGCGCTGGTCGAGCGCGCGGACGAGCCAGTTGGCGCCGGCAAGCTGCTCCGACAGCCACGCCCTGCTCTTCGCCGCCGCGCCCCTGGCGAGTTCGGCATGATAGCGGCGGTTGACGAGCAGGCGGGGCAGGGTGGAGCCGTTGACCTCGACCACCCAGCCTTCCGCGGTGCGGCGCACGAACAGGTCGGGGACGACCGCCTGCGCCGCCGCGCCGCCGAAGCGCAGCCCCGGCTTGGGATCATATCCGCGCAGCTCGCGAATCATGTCGGCGAGATCCTCGTCGTCGACCCCGCAGATGCGCTTGAGCTGCGGAAAGGCGCCCTTGGCGACGAGGTCGAGATGCGCGATCATGCACGCCATCGCGGGGTCGTAGCGATCGGCCTCGCGGGCCTGGATCGCGATGCATTCGGCCAGGTCGCGCGCGCCGACGCCCGAAGGGGCGAAACCCTGGACGCCTGCCAGTACCGCCTCGACCAGCGCGAGCGGCACGCCGAGCCGCTGCGCGAGGTCTGAAAGGTCGGCGCGCAGATAGCCGGCCTCGTCGATCAGCGCGACGAGCTGCTCGGCGACCATCGCCTCGACGCCGGAGAAACGTTCACCAACCTGCGCGAGCAGATGCTCGTGGAGCGTCTCCTCGCCCGCGGCGAAGCTGTCGAAATCGATGCCTTCGCCGTCGCCGCCCGACAGGCCGACCGAATCGCTCGCGCTGTCGTGGTGGAAGCGTTCCTCGGCGAAATCGACGTCAAGATCGGTGCCCGCGTCGGATGCGAGCGAAAGATCGGGGTCGGACGCCTCGCCCGTCGCGGGCGCGTCCTCGTTCGTATCGTCGCCTTCGCCTTCGCCTTCGCCTTCGCCTTCGCGGTCGGCGGGCGCCGCGTCGAGGAGCGGATTGCCCTCGAGCGCCTCGGCCAGATAGGCTTCGAGTTCGAGGTTCGACAGCGCCAGCAGCTTGATCGCCTGCTGAAGCTGCGGCGTCATCACCAGCGATTGCGACTGGCGGAGATCGAGGCGTGGTCCGAGCGCCACCGGCGCTTATCTGCTTCTTGTTCCGTTCGTGTCGAGCGAAGTCGAGACACCCATCAGGACGGCGCAAGGCCGAGGGGCATCTCGACTTCGCTCGATGCGAACGGAAACTGAAAATCGCTCAAACTGCACTGGAACAGCTCCAGTCCCTCACAGCGAGAAGCCCTCGCCGAGGTAGAGGCGGCGCACCTCGGGGTCGGCGACGAGCTCGGCGGGCGAACCGGCGAGCAAGACCTTGCCGTCGTAGATGATGCAGGCACGGTCGACGAGGTCGAGCGTCTCGCGGACATTATGGTCGGTGATCAGCACCCCGATGCCGCGCGTCTTCAGATCGGCGACGAGGTCGCGGATGTCGCTGATCGACAGCGGGTCGATGCCCGCGAAGGGCTCGTCGAGCAGCATGATCGAGGGGTTCGCCGCCAGCGCGCGCGCGATCTCGGCCCGCCGCCGCTCGCCGCCCGACAGCGCCATCGCCGCCGAATCGCGCAGCCGCGTGAGGCCGAATTCGTCGAGCAGCTCGTCGAGCCGCCGTTCGCGCGCGATCCGGTCGGGCTCGGCGAGTTCGAGCACCGCGGCGATATTCTGCTCGACCGTCATGCCGCGAAAGATCGAGGTCTCCTGGGGCAGATAGCCGAGGCCGAGGATCGCGCGGCGATACATCGGCAGTGCGGTGATGTCGGCGCCGTCGAGCATGATGCGCCCCGCGTCGGGTTTCACCAGTCCCATGATCGAATAGAAGCAGGTCGTCTTGCCCGCGCCGTTGGGGCCGAGCAGGCCGACGACCTCGCCCTTGCCGACCGACAGCGACACGTCGGAGAGGACGACGCGCTTGTCATAGCTTTTGGCGATCGACACCACCGCGAGCCCATTGCCTGCCGCGGCATCCTGCTGGACATGCGCGGTATGCTCGGCGACCCCGTGATCGGAGCCGGTCGGGAGCGTCGCCAGTTTCGGTTCGTCGGTCATAGGCGGGCGTTACCCGAGGAGCGGCGCCAGCGTCAATCTGGCAGGGTTTTTGCAGGCCGCTTTCCCGTCCCACAGACGGGAGGGCAACATGCTCAATGCCCGGCCGCCGCCCCGCGCGTCACGCCCGATCGGGCGAGCTGATCGTCGATCGCGGCGACGAGACGGTCGAGCCCGGCCTCGTCCTTCGCCTCGGCGCGCGCGACGAGCACGTCCTGCGTGTTCGACGCCCGCAGCAGCCACCATCCGTCGTCGGTCAGCACGCGCGCGCCGTCGGTGCGGTCGACCCGGGCCCCCGATGCCGCGAGCCGCGCGAGAACTTCGTCCACAATGGCGAATTTGCGCGATTCGTCGACCTGGAAGCGCAGCTCGGGCGTGTTGACCATCGGCGCCATCGCGCCGCGCAATTCGGTCACGCTCCTGCCCAGCTTCGCCGACGCCTCGATCAGCCGCACGGCGGCATAGGGCGCGTCGTCATAGCCGTAATAGCGGTCGGCGAAAAAGATATGGCCGCTCATCTCGCCGGCGAGCGGACTGCCGGTTTCCTTCATCTTCGCCTTGATCAGGCTGTGGCCGGTCTTCCACATCAGCGGGTGACCGCCCAGTTCGGCGACGCGGTCGAACAGCGCCTGGCTTGCCTTCACATCGGCGATGACCGTCGCGCCCGGCCGGTCCTTGAGCACCGCCGCGGCATAGATCTGCAAGAGCTGGTCGCCCCAGATCACCCGGCCCTGGCCGTCGATCGCGCCGATCCGGTCGCCGTCTCCATCGAAAGCGACGCCGAAATCGAGATTCCTCTCCGCGACCAGTTTCTTGAGATCGGTCAGATTCTTCTCTTCGGTCGGATCGGGGTGATGGTTCGGAAAATGCCCGTCGACATCGGTGAAGAGAAGATGATGCTCGCCGGGCAGGCGCGCGGTGAGCCTTTCGATCACCGGTCCCGCGGCGCCGTTGCCGGCGTCCCAGCCGATGCGGCACGCGCCGCCGGCGAAGCCCTCGACCAGCCGGTCGACATAGGCGTCGATGATATCGACCTGCTCCGACGCGCCCTCGCCGCTCTCCCAGTCGCCGGCGGCAGCGAGTTCGCCGATCCGCTGGATATCGGCGCCGAAGAAGGGGCGTCCCTGAAACACCATCTTGAAGCCGTTATAGTCGGGGGGATTGTGGCTGCCGGTTATCTGTATGCCGCCATCGACCTCCTGCGTTGAGGCCGCATAATAAAGCATCGGCGTCGGCCCCATGCCGACGCGCAGCGCGTCGACGCCCGCGGCGTTCAGGCCCGCGACGAGCGCCGCCTCTAGCATCGGCGACGACAGCCGGCCGTCATAGCCGACCGCGACGCGGCGGCCGCCGGCGCGGCGGATCAGCGTGGCGAAGCTGCGTCCGATCGCGCGCGCGTCGGCCTCGGTCAGCGTGTCGCCGACGATGCCGCGGATATCATATTCGCGCAGCATGGTCGGGTGGAAATCGTGGGTCATCGACGCATCCTCATTGGGGAGGGAGGGGATTTCTCAGGCGGCGGCGAACAGGTCGCCATCCGGATGCAACCGTTCGCGCGCCGGAAGGTTCAATCCCCCCATCGCTTCGCGCAATTCCTGCCGTGCGACGACATGCCCCATCCCCATGCCGCCGAGATGCGCCTTGTCGAGCAGGGTGAGGCCGGCCGGGAACAGCTCGCGATAGATGACGCGCTCGCCGAGCCCCGGAATGACGCGAAAGCCGACGCGACGCGACAATTGGCCGAGCGCCTCGCCGACGCGGCGCATATTGTGCGCGTCGACATGCTGAAGGCGGTTGCGCAGGATGATCCAGTCGATCGTCCGCCCGTCGGCCTTGGCGCGCGTCTTGCGCGTGTCCCAGATCAGCTCCGAATAGAAGCTGGGGCGGGTGACCTGGAAGGTTTCGGGGTCGACCTGCCCGATCAGGTCGAAATCGATGAAGCTGTCGTTGATCGGCGTGACCAGCGTGTCGGCGCGCGTCGCGAGGTGGCGTGCGAAGATATCGTCGCGTCCGGGCGTATCGGCGATGAAATAATCGGCGCCCTCGGCGAGGCGCGCGACCGCCGCGTCGAGTTCGTCGATGGTCGTGCCCTCGAACACTTCGAAGCGCGGCGTCGGCAACGCGATGCCGCGGCGCTGCGCGGTGTTGGCGCGGTTCTCCAGATAGCGGTGGAAGGTGCGCTGGCGCGGGTCGAGGTCGAGCCCGGCGACGCGCCAGCCCTGGCTGGCGAGCGCGACCGCGAAATGCACCGCGCAGGTCGACTTGCCGGTGCCGCCCTTTTCGTTGGCGAAG